>Ga0315336_1005432_pt1 | contig 13913 bp, 9 predicted proteins | sample ASW5metaG_FD_204512 | JGI IMG/M metagenome (GOLD analysis project Ga0315336, IMG submission 204512) | Ammonia-oxidizing marine archaeal communities from Monterey Bay, California, United States - ASW #5 | ecosystem: Environmental > Aquatic > Marine > Intertidal zone | place: USA: California...
CCCACCGGGCGCCAAGGCCAAAGGAAAGGCCAAAGCCAAGCGGGCGCCGCCGAGCAAGGCGAAGTCAAAAACCAAGGCAAAAAGCCAGAAAGCGGGCACTCCTCCCAAAGAATACGGGGCCGAGGGCGAGGTCAAAGGCGAACTCAAGCTGACGGCCGAGGAGCTCGAAGAGGGCAAGACGCGCTCCAAGGCCGAGCTGGTCATCAACTGGCAAGTCGAGGGTGAAGAGCCCCAGACGGAGACCATCCTTCTCGGTCACGCGCCGGGGCAGTGCTCCAACGTCGAGTCGAAGCCCTTCACCGAAAACGACACCGAGATCACGCCGCTGTGGTCGGCGCACTGCAAACACGAGAAGGCGACCGCGCTCATCGTGCTGTACCCGGCCGGCAACCTACTCCTCATCAAGCGCGCCATCCTCGGTGCAGATGAGCAGCCCGGCCCGTGGAAACCCGTCAGAAAGCTTCGCTTTGCCAAGGGCGCCCAGCTCACCAACTAGGAGGCCGAGTGGCCAGCTACACCGAGATCATCGAGCGCGTCATGCGCGGAGACTACGAGGACGCGTCGGCGGTCGAGCGCGACGAGGCTATCCGCAGCGTCATCCAGGCGTGCAGCATTGCCTCGGCAGCGGTCACCATCCAGCCGATTCCCTTTGTAGATATGGCGCTGATCACGCCGATCCAGATCGTCATGGTGCAAGCCATTGCGCGGATCCACGGTCACAACCTCGACAAGAAGAGTGTGCTGGAGATCCTGTCCACCTTCGGCGCGAGCCTCCTCGCCCAGGGCGTGATCATGGGCGCGGTGAAGTTCATCCCCTTCCTCGGATGGATTGTCACCACATCGATGGCCTACGCCCTGACCTGGGCGGTCGGCGAGGTCAGCGACTACTATTTCCGCAATGGCCGCGGCGTGCCCCAGGAGGAGCTGCAGTCGATGTTCACCCGGATCTACAAGGAAAAGCACGCCGAGAAGAAGGCGGCGAACTCCGGAGATGGGACCCTCAAGGAGAAGCTCGAGCAGCTCAAAGAGGCCTTCGACGCTGGACTTCTCGACGAAGACGAGTTCGCGCAGAAGAAAGAGGACGTGCTCGCCGGCTTCTAGGTGCGATCTTGAAGTCGGAGGCCATCGTTGCTTCAGATTCTGTTGTTGTGGATTGTCGTCGCCTTCGCAGATCCCAACGGGACGCCCTGCCTCGACGGGTCCACCTGCGACACCGGATTGTGCGTCGACGATGTCTGCTGCGACGACACGTGTGACGGCCAGTGCGAATACTGCGGAACGGGGACCTGCTCGCTGGTCAACAACCAGCCCCCCCAAGGCAGCCGCCCAGCATGCGCTGACGACGGCACGGGCTGTGGAGGTATCTGCTACGGCCTTGCCGAGGCCTGCGACTACCCGGAAGATCTGGCGTATGGCTGCCTGAACGTGTCCTGCGACATCGGGACCTTGTCGACCGAAAGCTGCGACGGGGCCGGGGCCTGCGCATCCACCGAGACCGACTGCAGTCCGTACGTCTGCACCAACGCAACCTGCCTGACCAGCTGCTTTTCGGACGATGACTGCTTGGGCGGCTTTGGCTGCAGCCCGTATTACGCGACGTGCGAGCCCTGGGCGACCGAGCACACCTGCCCGGACGCCTGGAACTCCGAGGCGCCCGACGGCGAAGTCACCGACTGTTTCCCGTACAAGTGCGCCCTCGAGACAGGCCTCTGCGCGGACTCCTGCGCAGATGACGGCGGCTGTCAGGGCTCGCGCGGCTACGTGTGTCGAGTTGGAGAGTGCGTAGACATCCGGACACGGGAGCTCGCCGAGCTGTACCCGAGCACCTGCTCCAACGTGCCGCTCCGATCCGGAATCGGAACGCTTCTGCTGGTGATGATCCTCGCCTGCGGCCGCAAGATCCAGCCCATGGAGGCCGAAGAGGTCTGCCTCGACCTGGGCTTCTCCATCGCCAATGTCGTCGAGCGCTGCACCGCAGACTACGAGTTGGCGAACGAACGATTCTTCCAGTATGAGAAGGACTATCGCTGCAAAGTAACGACGGTCCGGTCGCCGGAGATCCAGGAATACTACGTCTGCCCGGTCAAGGTCCGGAACCTGCCCTGCGATGTCGTCAAGGACCACGGCAAGGACCTCGACGGCCTCATCGCGGAGGTGCCGGTCTGCCTGGAGATCGTGGAGCGCAAGGACGGTCAAGACCTCGGCGACACGTCAGACACCGGCACAGAACAATGAGCTGGCTCCTGGCACTGGGTCTGTTCCTCGCGACCGCGAGCGCCGAAGACGAGTTCGCCGCGTTCAACGACACAGCACGCCTCGCAACGCTCCTGGCCGGGGCCAAACAGAACGGGCGCGTCTACGGGGCGATCTCCGCATACGACCGATTCGTAGGAAGGTCTCCCTATGGAGACACCTTCGTATTCGCCGGCGAGGCGAGCTCGGTCATCAACGTCATGACCGTGCCGGGATGTGTCGACAGCAAGTGCACGGAATACGCGACCAAACAATACGATCTGGTCGCCAGCAACACCGCAATACAGTTCTGTACCGAAGGCGATACCCGATTCTGCGGCTTCGGCGCCTTTGCAGTCACGGGCGTGTTCGGCTCGGACGAGCGGCTGCTCAAGCACTTCATGTTCCACGTCGTGACGCGACTTCAGTCCTCCATCGGCATCTACTCGTTATTGGGTAAGGAACAACATAGTGGCGATGCGAGCGGCTTCATTCCATCGGGTCTGATCGGTGCGTCGACCCGGATCGGGGGCGTGGTCACAGCGCGCGGGGGATTCGTAAACGGCGTCGACGAGACAGGACTCTACGGCAACGCCACCATCGAGCCCGCCCGCCTGTTCGGAACCGTCGCCCTCACCGAGGACTTCGCCAACCTGAACACCTTCCTCGGCGGCCTCGACCGCCTCCCCCTGCCCGGCGCTGTTGGCATGCCGAGTCTGTTCGCCCGCAAGCTCCAGTTCGGCTCCCCAGGGCGGATCAACGCCCTGGGCCAGGCGAGCGCAGACCCGAAAGCGCGGTTCGACTTCTGGACCCTTCACGCGCAGCAAGAGAGCATCGGAAATCGCATAGACATCTTCTATGCGCAGGAAGTTCACCCGTTTTCAAAGCCCCACATGATGGCCATCGCCTACCACACACCCAACTACCACGCCCGCCCAGGAGACGAGGAGGTCGACTTCGGCACCACAAATTGGTCGATCGCAGCTGGCGCCGTGGAGCTGCCGACCATCGCCTCGATGGGCGTGCGCGGTGGACTCAAGCCATACGTCGACGCCGAGGTCCAGCTCCGCGGTGGCAACACGGACAAGGGCGGACACGGATCGCTGCGGCTGCGGTTGAACGAGCCCGAGTTTCTGACGATGTTCCCCTTCGCCCAGAACTCGATGATGATCTACTACAGCTTCCAGCTGGGGAGCGCGACGAGCCCCTTTGGCGGCTAAGCCTTTTCGGGCGGCGTCTCCTGCATGTTCAGATCCAGGTCGCGATATTGCCGATCTGGAGTGCGAAGGCCCTGTTTCGCAAACGCCGTCTTGACCCGCTCCGTCACATCCGTCTGGAACGCCGATTCGTAGCGCGCGTCGAACACATAGGCCTTGACCCGAAGAACCGTCACGAATCGCTCGCCGAGGAACTCGTCGCGGATGTGGGTGACCACCGGCTTGTTCAGGTACACGTAGCGCGAGGTCGTCGTGGCCTCGGCGACAATGCGGCGCGCCTTCTGAAAATCCTCCGCGGCCCCGATGTAGAACGGCATCACCACCATGCAGTCCAGTTCCCCGGCGTTCGCTGAGGCCACAGCATCCTGGAGGAACTTGTTGTTGGGAATGGTGACGAGGTTGTCGTCCAGCGTCACCAAGCGCACCGAGCGGATGCCGATGTCCGTGACCTCGCCGTAGTGGTCGCCGAACGCGATGCGATCTCCGACCTGAAACGGTTCGTCCAAGAGCAGAATGACCCCGGCAATCAGCGAACTGATGATGTCCTGAAAGGCGAAGGTCAGCCCGAAGCCGACGGCTCCCAGGACCGCCCAGAGTGATTCGCCGATATTCAGCACGGTCAGCGCGATCGTCATGGAGATCGTGGCGTACAGGAAGAAGCGGGTCAGGCCCTTGGCCTTCTTGAAGAACAGTCGCCGATCTGTGAATCGCTCGCCGAGATCGTCGATGATTCGACTTGTGAGCTGGAGCGTCATCCAACCCAGCGCCATGATGACCAGCGCTATCCAGATTCGATCGGTGTGAACGAACTCGAGGAGGTCCTGACCTTCGGTCACGAGACCCCCAGGTGCAGGATGTGTCGACGGCGCAGGGTGCGCGCGATGACCGGGATGTACTCGTGCAGAATCCGGAAACGATCGCCCTCCCTGCGGAGGAGTCCCCGCATGACCAGGTCGCGGGTCGTCGTGCGAATGGCGTTCGGTGAGAGGTTGGTGACTTCAACGAGCTCGCTCTCATCGAGCTCGTCCTGGATGTGGAGAGCGACCAGGGCAAACAGGGCGTTGTCCACCAGATTGTCGAGGATGCCGACCTGAAGCGCCTGGCTCATATAGACCTTGGCCGACTTGCCGTCCTCTTGAGGTTCGAGACACCGCGTCCACAGGTGAAGTGCGACCGTCGGGTTGCCTTCAGAGGCCTCGATGAGAAGCCGGTAGAAGAGGTTGATACCTCGCTCGAGCTCGACGACCGGGTCGCCACCCAGAGGATTGGTGGTCGCGAGATCGGAGAAATCCACCTCCCAGCCGGCGCGACGGGTTCGGGCCGTGGTCAGCGTTCGCAGCTGGGACGCGTCCATAGGCGCGAGCGCGACCACCGTCTTGAACACGCTCTCGTCAACTACCGACCCCGACGAAGCGAAGAAATCCCAGGTCGGCTTGTGCATGCTGATGATCCAGAAATGCTGCTGGGACGTGGCATTCGAGATGTAGAACAGCGTCGAGATGGCGCCAAATCCGCCCACGCGTTTGCAATAGGCGCGGTGCATGCCTTGCAACACGATGGCGCGCGGTTCGAGGGCCTCGAGCGCCTCGACCAGCTCCTCGGGAGTCTCAAAGGAACCCACGCCCAGCGCCTCTCCGAGCCACGCCAACATGTGTTCGTCGGTGCTCAGACGCTCCTTGAGATGCACCGAGACAACCTCGAGTCCGGCCTCCCGCAACTGGACTTGAACACCATCACACGCGGTCCGTTTTCCACTTCCGCGGCCACCCACGAGAGCCAGAAGCCCTCCACGGCCCACGCTGCGCCAATTTGCGACGGCCCCCGCAACCACCGGGGTGACCTCGTCTCGTGCCAGGATCTGATTGCCCGGTGTCCGGTTGTCGACAATAGCAGCAATGGCCTCGGAAGGCAGTTTTCGGCGTTGCTTTTCGTCCTCCCGCTGGAGGCGATATCGGCTCGCCGCGTTGAAGATCCGGGAGAAGTACGAGCCCTCCTGAGCCACCCCGCTGATCAGGTCGTAGGCGATGATGACACCAAAGGCCGCCAGGATGGCAAAGCCGTGGGCGAACCTGAAAAGGGCCGGCGTGTCGTCTCGGGAGAGCAGGGCGATGGCGCGACTGCTCTGATCCCGACGCGAGACGCGGGCGTGCAGGAAGGGCTGCCAGACATGCAGCCCCCAGGCGACACCGCCAAGACCCGCCAGATTGAAGAAGAAGCGAATCACCGCTTCGATGACGTCAAACCGGAAGATCTCCCAGAGAAGGTAGTGCGTGAACGAGCGGAGGATGAAGAAGGCAAGCAGGACGCGGACGGTGAGGCGAGCGAGCTCCCACACGTCTCGTTTGACGACTGTCACCGCAGGGCGAACCTCGTCTGAGGGCACCACGACCAGGTCGAAGCTGGCGAGAAGCACTCGATACAGGGCAATCCACAGGTAGGCGTAGAGGAAGAAACCGAGCTCCGGAACGAGGTTCCCCAGTGGCCCGACCAGGAAGCCGCCCAGGAGAAGGTCCACGAGATTCCGCAGGAACCTCGCCACCGGATCGCGCAGAGCCTTCAGATCGCTGGGACGCAGCTCGGGGCGCGCTTTGCGAACGCGGTTGGCGGCCTGCAGTGCCCAATCGTCGGCACGCCCATGGGCCCAGAACCAGAAACCGAGCCCCACAAAGAGCGCAAAACTGCCCGACAGGATCCCGGTGAGAACGTTGAAATTCAGCAGCCGAAACGGCAGATCCAGGAACGCATGGAGCCGGTCCCGAAGCTGCATGACCACGGACGGGCCAAAGAGAGACAGCTCGTCGGCGGCGTCCACGAACAGGTGTTCCTGACCCTCGCTGCGCGCCGTCCTGGAGACGTTGCCAAAGACTCGCCGACGCGACTGCCTGGCCTGGTGCAGGCCCTTCAAGACCACGTCGCGATCACCGGTGGCCACATCCACCAGGCGCTCGACACTCTCGAGCTCGCCCGCGAGGCCGGCCTCCCAATCCTCCATCGCCGACTTCAGCGTCGAACTGCCGCCGGCCTTTTGCAGGAAGATCTTCGCCTCATCGAGGCGGGCGCGGTCGGCCTCGACGAGGGCTTCGACCTCATCGAACCGCTCTTTTGCGTTGATCAGCTGTGTGCCGCGAGCGATCTCACCCGTTCGGTACTTCTCGGAAAAGACCCTGAGCGCCCGATATTGGGCGTCGGCGTCCGGTGCCGATTGGCCCGGTTTCGAGCTCAAGATCGCTTGGATGTTCTCCTCGATTGCCGAGATGCCGAGCTCGACGTCTTCGCGCACCTGCTCCGATTCCGTGGCCAGGGACTCGACCTCCTCGGTCAGCTTTGCGGCGCGACTCTGGGCCTCGGCACGTCGACTGAGGATCTCGGCCCTGCGCCGTTCACGTGCGTCCGACGCCGAGGCCTGGGCCGCCGCAGCCTCTTCCGCGGCATCTTCGGCCGCCTCGTGTTCTTGTCGCACCGATTCGGCGGACTGCGATTGGGCCCCCCGAGCTTCGATCAATGCCTGGTTGGCGTTGTCGAAGTCCTGCAATGCCGCAGCCGCCCAGGCCGCCATCGCCGCCCTTCTCGCGATCTCAGCCGGCGTAGTCGCCTCGGCGAGCTCACTGACCACGGACAGTCGCTCCACGTGCACGGCCTTGAGCTCGGCGACGCGGGCCTCCATGGCAGCCGGTCCCGCGCCGACGTCCAGCGGTTGCGCCGTCTCGACGCTCTCGGCTACCGCCTGCCACCAAGCCGCCAGAGCCGTGTCGACGGCTACGCGGTTCGGGGTATCGAGCGCCGGAACCATCAAGGCCAAGCGCACCGCCGGGCCCAGCCCATCGGTCTCCAGGCGCGCGAGCTCCTCGGCCGGATCCAGAGGTCCAACGCCCGGCCGCAGCATGGTCTCCCGAATCGTGGGAATCAACGCGTCGAGCCTGCGCATCTCGCCATCCGCCTGGGCGGCCAGTCGGTCCGCGGCGTCGCGCTCGGGGTGATCGGCGGGCAGCCTGCCGGCTCGAGCGATCTGACGCCGCCAGGGAGCCTTCTCCCGATCGATGGCACGCGCGGCGAGCCCGGGATTCCGGATGAGGAGCGCCGCAGATTCCACCAACAGTCGACGTTCGAAGACCTCGGCGGCCTCTTCGGCCAGGAGCGCCGCCTCGCGATTTTCTCGCCACGTGGCACCGCGCGCCGCACTTCCGACCTCCGGAACCGAATCGAGGCGTTCTGCTGCCCGGTCCACGGCGGCCTGATCGAGAAGCGACAACCGACCACGGACGACAACGGGATCGTTCAGAGCTGCGCCATCCAGGTGGGAGAAGGCCACTTCAAATGCAACTTTGCCGGCGAACCAGTCCTTCCTGACCGCCGCCTTTTCATCCGCCGCCAGCCGTCGAGCGGCCCACGCCGGGAAGGTCTCCTGCTGGGCCGTCGCCCACGTCACATCGGGTGTCTGTGCCCACGCCGGGGCCGCCCACAGCGAAAGCGCTGCGAGGAACACCAGGATCAAACGAAGCTTTATCGCCGGCAGGGGAACCTCATGCCGCCGTAATCTACCACGGGATATGTGATGGGCGAGTGCCGAGCACGGGCGCGACAGTGAGGTGGAGATTGCAGACCAGGCTCGGATACGCCCTCATCATCATGGGGTTACCGGCGCTGATCGGCTGCCCAGGCAGCCGAAAAGTCCCGCAGGACAGTGGCTTTGGCGATACGGACACCGACACCGATGCGGACGTCGACTCCGACACCGACGCCGATTCAGACTCGGACTCGGACTCGGACTCGGACGCCGATAGCGACACCGACACCGACGCAACCGGCATCGATACCGCCGCGCCAGGGTTCTCGGTCATCATCAACGAGATCCTCGCCGACCCACACCTCACAGAAGGCGACGCCAACTGCGACGGCATTGTCGACACGGCCGACGACGAATTCGTAGAGATCGTCAACAACGGCACCGTTGCCGTCGATCTGAGCGGCGCTACGGTCTCCGACGCGACTCAGCTGCGCCACGTCATCAACTTCGCCACCATCCTCCAGCCCAACGATGCCATCGTGATCTTTGGCGGGGGAACGCCGTTACTCGATGGCACGTCCAACAACGGCGCCAAGTGGTGCGGCGATGTCGGAGCCACCGTTCGAGTCGTCAACGCCACCAGCGGCGGCATGGGCTTCAACAACACCGGTGACACGGTCACGCTCGAGGGACCGAATGGAACCGTGCTCGACGTGTACACCTACGGCGCCGAGGGCGGCGACGATCAGAGCCTGGTGCGTCAGCCGGAGTTGACCGACTCGCCCATGACGCCCCACGTGGGTGCAGCGGGTACGACCGAGCCATGGTCCCCCGGAACCCTCACCAACGGCCGCACCTTCGACACGCCGGTACCGATGGACACCGCAGCGCCCGACACCGCAGACACCGCAGACACGGGCGCGACTCCAGCGTTGGCCACCAATCTGGTCATCAACGAGATCCTCTTCGACCCGGCACCGGCCAGCGACGCCAACTGTGACGGCGTCGAGACCGTCACCGACGACGAGTTTGTCGAGATCGTCAACAACTCGGGCCGAGCTCAGGATTTGACCGGCGCCGAGATCTATGACGGCTTTGGTCTTCGCCACGTCTTTGGTCCGGGAGTCATCCTCCAGCCCGGCGATGCCGTCGTGGTATTCGGCGGAGGTACGCCCACATTCGACGGGACGCAGCCCATGGCCTGGTGCGGCAATCTTCCCCCTACGGTGACCACCATGGCCTCGAGCACCGGTCAGCTCGGCTTCAACAACACCGGCGACGAGGTGCGACTCGAGAACGGCGCCGGCGTTGTGCTCGCGCAATACGTGTACCCGGGCGTGATCGATGACGTGTCGCTCACCCGTTCCCCAGACCTGGATGGGGGACCCATGGTCGCTCACGACACAGTGCCGGGCGCCTTCGCTGACTGGTCCCCAGGCCGCATGGCCGATGGCGGCGCATTCCCGGTTCCGCCCCTCGACACGGGCGCCGACACCGCAGACACCGGACCCGACACCGCGGAGGACACCGGTCGAGATACCGGCGCGACCGGCACGGCAGACACCGCAAACTGAATAAGCCGGCAGGGCCAGCGTCAGACGCCCATGGAGGAAACCCCATGAACCGCGTCATCCCCCTCATCGCCCTCGCCTTCTCTACCCCCGCACTGGCCGGCCCTGTTGTTGGTCTCCAGACGGATTACGCCGCGACCACCGAGAAAACCACCGGCCCCAACGGCCTCGGGCTCACCGGGAGAGTGGGGTACGGATTCGACGTCGGCGTGGTCGAGATCATCCCGGAGCTCGAGGTGTCATGGTTCCCCGATACCTGGATTCCCAAGGTGGGAGGCCGCGCGATGATCGGCAAGGGCATCGAGCCCGGTCTCTTCGGCCACCTGCTCCTCCCGATGTGGAGGCAGTCCGATCCTATCCGCGGCTGGGACGCCGGTGCGGTCATCGACTTCACCGCCGCGCCAATGGTCGATATCGGCCTTCACGGGGGCGCCATGGTCTTGGACAGCGCCGAGAACCGGCAGATCACGCCGACCTTTGGCGTGCACGCGTCGCTCTCCTTCTAGCGGACTTCCCACGCTCTGAGGAAGACCTCGAGGTTGCCGCGACTGACCTCTTTCAACTGGCCAGATGACGCCGAAGTGCGCGGATCACGCACCAGACCGCCCTTGATCCCATAGGTCCGCGCAACCAAATTGCCGCTCGAAGGGGCAGCCAGCGTGCCACTCAGGTCGACCGCGAGCGCCTCCAGCGTCTGCCGGTTGTTGCCATGCAGGACCAGGGTCAGGCCGCGCCCCAGGATCACCATCTTCATGCGCACGGTCCGTCTGGCTACCGCCACTCCGCGGGTTCTTCGGGCATCCTCGACCGTCACTCCGGGCGGAATCGCGATGTCCTTTCCACTGGTTCGGCGCGGGATGATGTTGATCATGGCGCGCTCGCTCGATCCGTTCGGCAGACGGCGGCGATGCTCGCCCTCCTCCATTTCCAGAATGGCGCCGACCCCAGGGCCCTCGACCTCGATAACGAGTCGAATCACCTCGCCGTTGGCAATCTCCTCTGCCACCACCTCGTAGCTGAAGCCCTTTCTACGCAGCCAACCACGATACATGGCGACGAGATCCACCAACCACTCCGACGCGGTGCTGAGATCGGCAGGTCCAATCACCAGCCACACCGCATCGGCGGACCCAGCACTCCCGAGATCGAGCCAGCGCCGGTAGTTCACGGCGAGCAGATCGACCATGTCTCCGATCGCGGTGCTCATGGTGTCATCGGTGCGCTCGACGGCCCGCTGCAGCTTGATGAACGGCTTCATCAGGCGCTTGTCGGTCTGCAGGCGGGCGTCGATGGTCTTATACCGCTTCAAGACCTCCTGGGCGCGCTCCACATCGTCCCAGAAACCGCGCTCGTTGCTGGCCTCGATGAGGCGACTGGCCAGCTCTTTTCGCTCCTCGTATTCGGTCTGCAGAGGCTCCCATCGGCTCAGCCAGGCGGTGGCCTCTTTGAGGAGTTGCTGGCGATTGAGGCTGACCTTCTTGCCACTCGCGTCCTGTCGAACCTCGGTCTTCGGCGGAGGAGCCATACGCGCGTGGATGCGATCGCGTCGCACGCCCAGAGCGATCCGATTGTCCGGTTCGGGCTGGTTCTTGACGATGAACTCGGCCAGGCTCCCCGCGACGCTGCGCTCGATCTCCCGCCGCAGGAACCGCGCCCCGTAGTGGGGGTGGTATCCGTGGGCGACGAGCCAATCGAGCACCTCGGCATCGACATCGACCTGAAGGCGACGGCCGAGGAGTCCCTCTCGTTGGGACAGTTCCGTCAGTTCCCGCCGGGCGATCGCGCGAATGTTCACGCGGGTCAGGGGGTGGAAGTGCACGATTCGGTCAAAGCGATTGAGGAACTCGAACCGGAAGATCTGGTTCAGGCGCCGGTCGAGTTCCCGGTCCTGCTCGGCAAGATCCGGGGACGGATCGAACCCCAGCCCAGCCCGTCGATAGACATCGGCGCCCGCGTTGGAGGTGGCGATGACGATGAGACTACTGACCGAGACCGTCTCTCCGCGGCCATTGATGTAGGCCCCCTCGTCCACCAGTTGCAGGAAGCGGTCGTGGATGCTCTCGTGGGCCTTCTCGAACTCGTCCAGGAGCAGCACCCCAAACGGATGACCCGACAGCCGCTGCGCAAGTACACCCCTTTGATCCTTTGCTTTTGAGGCGTTTGGCCACCCAAAGAGGACCTGGGCGTCCTCGGTTTTTGAGTAGTCCCCCATGTTGACTCGAATGAGTCGATTGCGCGCTCCAAACAAATGCTCGGCGAGGAGCTGCGCACAGTAGGTCTTGCCGACTCCGGTTGGGCCGACGAACATGAAGGTCCCCAGGGGTCGCCGAAGATCGGCCAGACCGGCCTTGATGAGCGCGATCATCCTCACGACCGCGTCGACGGCTTCCTCCTGCCCGAGGAGCCGGTCCGATACAAAGCTGCGCACTTCGGCGAGATCGAGCTGAATCTTCGGGTCGACCAGGCGCTTCGGGACTCGGGTGATTTGACTGAAGCGGGCGACGACATCGGCGACCTCAACGGCATCACCGTCGCTGAAGTCGAGCGTCTGACGGAGGAGATCGAGGACCTTGCGCGGGAACGGCTTATCGCCCATGAACCGCGCCGTGAGCTCGATGGAGATGCGCCGGGCCGCCGGGGCGACCTCCCGCTTCTGGATGCGGGCTTGCCACTCACACCAGTCGTCGACGATGCGGCGCACTACTGGAACAGGGGGTTCCAGCACAGGAATTGCCACGAGATGGTTGGTCAGGTCGGCCCAATACTCGATGAGTTCGTCGTACTCGTTCGGCGCGCCCTCGGCGAGGATGGGGTGCGGGAGTCGGGTGACCAGCCGGTGGAGCGTCGGCTCCCAGTCAAAAGTGTACGCGAGGTGGATGTCGCGGATGTAGGGGACAATCGGGACCTCGGACGCCACGATGGCGTTGCAGAGCTCCCCGAAAAAGGTCGTCGCTTCGGCGGGCGTCTTGAAGCGAGCGCGAATGGCTCGGAGGGAGATCTGTACGACCCGAGCGCCCACCAGGAAAGGAATGCCGTCTCCGGTGTATGCGCGACGGAGCAATTCGTGGATGACGGCGGTCTTACCGATACCCGGTGGGCCCACGAACACCGGCGAGCGGTTCCCGAGCGCGCTGAGGATCTCCTCGGCCTGGCGGATGGTCTCGTCGACCTCGAATGCCGGTGGCAATTGACCTTCGCGAGCGGCCTCGCTCAGGTCCTTGTCGATCCAGTCATCCAGCACGATTTCGTCGGTCTTGGCCATCGGGCGGAGAGTCTAGCCCAAGGTGGTTCTCACGGAGCTGCGTACCCCAATGCGAACTGCTCAATCGCCGCTTCTTGACTGAAAGTCTCGATGGACCCGGGGCGCTTCGAGCGCACGAACTCGATGGCCTCGACCGCGGTCATGCCGTCAGAAACGAACCAGGCGGCCAGATAGGTGCCGGTGCGTCCCATGCCCGCCGTACAGTGAACCGCCACGCGCTCGCCGGCGTCGAGGCGAGCGGCGGTGATAGCGACAAACTGAGCCATCTGGTCCTGGGTGGGCGCCTCGAAGTCCAAGACCGGCAGGCTCTCGTGTTCGATCCCGCGGAGCGCCGCCAGGTTCGCATCGACGCCTTCGTAGTTCGCCGACACGATGAGGTCGACGCCCTGGGCCTCGAGATAATCGAGGTCCATATTGACGGATACGTGGCCACCGGGCTGGGGCATCCCCGCGAGGGCGTCGTCGATCACCCAGGTGAAGCCACTCATCAAGTACCCATCCTCCACGGTGTACCCAGAGTCGAGCTGCGACGACGGGGGCACCGGCTCGCACCCCGTCACCAGGATCATCAGGATCGGCCAGCATCGGCTCATGGGGATATTCTAGCGCGCCTGTTACGATCTGACGTGCTCTCGATCGCCCTTCTCACCGTCTTGTCACTGCCGATCCACGCGGAGGACGCCGTCGATGACGGGACCGAAGTCCGCGGCATGACCATCTCCTGCCCCACGTCCGGCTGGGAATGGGGCACTGACGACACCGTCGAGACGATGAAAGAGCTCAAGGGAATGGGGGTCAACTGGGTCACCATCCACCCGTACGCGGGCATTGCAGCCGACGGCACGGTGTCGTCGGACCTCGATCCAGACAACCCGCCAGAGTGGATCACGCGTCCCATCGCCGAGGCCCACAAGCTCGACCTACGCATCCTCATGAAGCCCCACATCGCGCATTGGGGCTCTCCTTTCGACTGGCGGGGCGAAATCTCCTTCGAGACGGCCGAAGAGTGGACGCGGTTCTTCGAGACCTACGACAAGTGGATCGTCGACATGGCGAAGGTCTCCAAAGACGCCGATGCCTTCGTCGTCGGCACCGAGCTCGACATGACGGTGCAACACGACAAGGCA
>Ga0315336_1005433_pt1 | contig 13913 bp, 9 predicted proteins | sample ASW5metaG_FD_204512 | JGI IMG/M metagenome (GOLD analysis project Ga0315336, IMG submission 204512) | Ammonia-oxidizing marine archaeal communities from Monterey Bay, California, United States - ASW #5 | ecosystem: Environmental > Aquatic > Marine > Intertidal zone | place: USA: California...
ACTGATCGACTTCGATGAACGCGATTTCGTGCCTGCCCTGCGCGGCTTGTTCGCGCGGCATGAGGTCGAAGTCGATGCCGGGAAGGTCTGGGACGACTGGCTGAAGGCCGCGAAGGAGTTCGCCAAACTGATGGGCGTCGATCCCGAGCGACCTCTCGACGGACTCGACCCTCCGTTCAGGACCTTTCAAGAGAGTTGGCCCCTGTTCTTCGACTACACCTTCGAGCTGTGGAAAGTCGAAGGAATCGACTCACAGGCTGCGACAGATTTCCTCTTCGACGAGCTGGGTCAGGCCGCGGCCTATGAAGAGAGCAGGGCGGTGGTCGATCAGCTGCGGGAAGCGGGGTTGACGATCGCGGTGGCGAGCAACGCCGATGATTCTCACCTCATCGCTGCTCTGGAGGGCGCCGCGATTACTGCGGACGTCGTTGTCTCGTCTGAGGGTGCGCGCGCCTATAAGCCCCGCCGTGCCTTCTTTGACGTTGTGCTGCGGGAGTTAGACCTGCCGCCCGAGCAGGTCTTGCATGTTGGCGACCATCCCATCGCGGATGTGACTGGAGCGCGCAGCGTCGGGATGCTCGTCTACCATGTGCGGCGCTTTGAGCGAGATACGCCGCAACACGAACCGGCCTTCGATGCTACCTGGACTTTTCCTGACTTGCGGGGGCTGCTGGGCTTGGTGGATCCGGATTCATCGTGAAGGACAGGCCGCGTTCCCGCGCCGCGTTTCGAGCGGCGCAGGAGCTGCTTCCCGGAGGCGTGAATAGTCCTGTGCGGGCGTTCCGTGCCGTGGGTGGGGAGCCCCCCGTCATTGATCGCGGGGGTGGCGCGTTCATCTACGATTTGGACGGCAACCGTTACGCCGACTACGTTTGCGCGTACGGGCCGCTTATCTTAGGACACGCGCATCCGGCCGTGGTTTCCGCCGTCCGTGCTGCCGCGGCGGATGGGATGGTGTTTGGCGCACCCACCAAGTTGGAGACGGCGCTAGCCCAACGGGTCGTGGCGGCGGTTCCATCGATCGACCAAGTGCGCTTCGTCAATTCTGGTACTGAAGCGACAATGACGGCGATCCGGCTGGCTCGGGGGCACACCGGTCGCAACAAAGTTATCAAGTTTGCGGGTTGTTACCATGGCCACGCTGACGGGCTGCTGGCGAAAGCCGGTTCGGGTGTCGCTACGCTGGGTCTTCCGGACAGCGCGGGCGTGCCGGCCGGCTACGCGGCGGAGACGCTCGTTGCGCGCTACAACGACTTGGAAAACGTCGCTCAGATCGTCGCTGCGCACTGCGACGATCTCGCTGCCGTGATCGTCGAGCCGGTCGCCGCGAATATGGGCGTCGTCCCGCCGGCTCCGGGGTTTTTGGAGGGCCTGCGCGACCTCACGCTTGGTGCCGGGGCGCTTCTCATCTTCGATGAAGTGATCACCGGTTTTCGTCTGGACCGGGGTGGCGCCCAGACGCTTTTCGGTGTGATGCCGGACCTCACGTGCCTCGGCAAGATCGTCGGTGGTGGACTGCCGATCGGGGCGGTCGGGGGTCCCGCCGCGATCATGGAGAAACTTGCTCCCCTCGGACCCGTCTACCAGGCTGGTACGCTCGCGGGAAACGCGTTGGCGATGGCGGTCGGAATCGCGACGCTGGATGAGCTCCTTGCTCCCGGGGTTTACGAGACGCTTGACCGGCGAGCCGCTCGACTCGCCTCGTCGATCGTGTCGTCGGCGCAACGCTCTCAGGTCGAGGTCGCGGTGAGCCGGGTTGGCTCTCTGCTCACGGTCTTCTTCCAAGCGACGCTGCCAAGCGATCTGGAATCCGCACAGTTGAGCAATACGCGGGCGTTTGGGCGCTTTTGTCATGCTGGCCTGGACGCAGGGGTGAACGTCGCTCCGTCGCAGTTCGAGGCGATGTTCGTATCGCTGGCGCATACCAACGAAGTCATTGACTTCACTGCGTCCGCGCTCGGCGAAGCGTTCGACGAGGTCGCGCGTGGTCGGTAGATAATTCTGGTTATCCACCGCCCGTCCACGTAATTCTGTCGCGCGGATTGAGAACAACGAGATGCCGCGTCGCTCCCGCCCATCTGGTGAGCTACAATTAATAGGTCAATTGCTTAGGTGGGTGAATATTTACTCGGAGTTTCACTCGTGAAGTTTGCCGTTCAGCAAGAAGCGCTACAGCGCGGCCTTAACATTGTGGGGCGTGCCGTGGCGATTCGAAGCACCTTGCCGCAGACTTCGCACATCCTGCTCTCCGCGGAAGGCGACCAGCTGAAGCTCGCTGCGACCAACCTGGAAATTGCGGTGACGTCCTGGGTGGGTGCACGGGTGGAGGAGCCGGGGGCGATCACGATCCCCGCACGGCTTCTGACGGAGTTCGTCTCGTCGTTGCCGCCCGCGGAGATCGAGTTCAGCGTGGCGTCCCGGTCGAGGCAGGCTCAGATTGTTTGCGCTCGGAACGAGGCGTCGATTAGCGGGATGGATGCGGATGACTTTCCGCCGATTCCGTCCATCAGCGGTGGCGACTCGATTCGTCTCGAACCGAAGGCGCTCCGCGAGGCCGTGGAGCATGTGGTCTTCGCCGCGGCAACCGATGACAGTCGGCCGGTTCTGACAGGGGTACAGATCAAGATTGAGGAGGGTCGCCTGATCCTGGCGGGGGCCGACGGCTTTCGTTTGGCGGTCTACCACCTCGACATCGCAGAGCTTCCGTCCGAGGCGATCGAGATCATCGTCCCGGCGCGTGCGTTGCAGGAGCTCGGGCGACTCTTGCCGGATCAAGTCGAGCCTGTCGTGCTTCAGCTGAACAGCGCGCGCAGTCAAGTGCTCCTGAAGCTCAGCGATGTGGAGCTTACGACTCAGTTGATCCAGGGCACCTTCCCCAGCTATCAGCAGCTCATCCCGTCCGAATATCAGACTCGGGCGACAGTCGAGGCCGGGGAATTCCTGCGCGAGGTCAAGACCGCAGCAGTCTTCGCTCGCGACGGCAGCGGCATCGTGCGCGTGATGCTGAGTCCGAATGAGGGGGGTGGGGGGCGGGTCACGGTGTCGGCGCGGGCGGAGGAGCAAGGGGAGCACGAAGGCCAAATGGACGCGGCGATCGAGGGCGAAGAGGCACGGATCGCGTTCAACAGTCGTTACTTGCAGGACGTGCTGCAGGTGTTGGGGGATGAAGAGTTCGCGCTGGAAACGACAGGCCCGTCTAACCCCGGTGTGTTCCGTCCGTCAGGACGCGAGAACTACGTCCACGTCATCATGCCGATGTTCGTCCAGTGGTGAGTAAAGGCGGCTTCCCATTCCGGATTGTGATCGCCCTAACTCTCTGAAGAGGCGTCGATGCTGCGGCTGAAGAGGGCGTCGAACCAGGCTTGATCGAGGACGACCGGTACACCGCCGAAGTCGGTCATGAAGTGGGGCAGGGGCGGTGAGTTGTCAACATGGAGTCGGTGAGTTAGGCGTCGTTCGTGCCGCATCTGGGGATCGTCGACTTTGGGATGGGGGATGGGGTGGTGCTGTGGTTGGTGGCGTTCGGGGATATCGAGGTCTAGATCCAGTAAGGCGGAGAGCGATAGCGAACCGTTAGCGCGGTGGCTTCTGTGGGAGCCGCTGTTTTGTTTGTTGTGGTGCGAGGGGGTTGGGTGGCGCGGGAGATCGTCGCGGAGGTGTTTATGGGGTGACCGGAGGTTCGTTGGCAGTCGCGCGGATGGTGGTCCGTCGCGGAGGGGGATGGGGGTGTGGTGAGGGGTGGAGGGAGGCGGATACAGCGGAGCGGGCAGCGGCGGTTGGTGTTGGTTGGCTCAGCCGGGAGGTGACTCGGATCTGCGGCCGAACTCGGGGCGTCGCTTCTCTAAGAAGGCGGCTACGCCTTCCTTGAGGTTGGGTCCGTCGTAGGCGGCCTGTTCGAGTTTGGCGAGGGTGCGGGCGTCGGCCTCGTCGAGTGGGCGGTCGTACATGTCGGTGACGAGCTTGGCGGCGCGCATCGTGGTGGGAGCGGAGCGGACGATGGAGCGGACGAGGGCGGAGACGGCGTCCTCGAGCTCGGCTGGCTCCACGACGCGGTCTACGAGGCCGATCGCGAGCGCCTCCTCGGCGTCGACTAGGCGCCCACTGAAGAGTAGCTCCTTCAAGCGGGCGGGGCCGATCAATCGCGCGACGGCACGGCTCTCGACGTCACCTAGAATGACTCCTAGTCGCCCGATCGGAATGCCGAGGCGGGCGTCGGTGGAGGCGATGCGAACGTCGCAGGCCGCGGCCAGCTCGCAGCCTCCGCCGATGGCTAGGCCGTGCACCACCGCGATCACCGGGAGCGACAGCGCGGCAATGGCCTGCAGCGCGTCCGCGAGCGTCTGGTTGTAGCCGCGCGCGGCGGCGGCGGACAACCTCAGCTGGGGGAATTCGGAGATGTCGGCGCCGGCGGCGAAGGCTTTGTCTCCGGAGCCCCTGACCAGTACGACGCGCACGTCGGGCGCAGCCTCGAGTGCGGAGAAGACATCTCGGATGCGGGCCCAGGTGGCCAGGGCGAGGGCGTTGAGTCGCTCGGGGCGGGAGAGAGTGACGGTGGCGATGGGGCCAGCGAGATCGACGAGGACGCCGTCGATCACTTCGGCCGCGTGCAGATCGAGCTCTGTGGTCACGGCGTGTCTCCTGTCTATGCGATCGCTGGAGCGGAGCGGGCGGCGCGGAACTCGGTCGCGACGGTCTCGGCCGTGGCGAAGCGCGTGCCTTTCTTCGAGCTCAGCCCGATTTGGCGGCGGGAATCACGGATTCTATTATCCAACGCCATCCGTTCGGGAGATCCAGGCAGCCGGAAGGGATCGCGATGGCGGTGGTGTGGCTGTGTTCGTTGGAGGCTAGTTTCGTGGTGGGGTCGATCTTGCCGGTCGATGGCGGGTTCGTTGCGCAGTAGTGCAGAATAGGCTCTCCCAGTCCAGCCAGCTGCCGCGACTACGCTTTTGGTGAGGCTGTCTACCTGGTGTTCAGCCTCGTTGCCAAGAGCCTGCTGGCCTGGCAAATATTCGCCTCCACACTCGTAGCCTGAACGACTATGGCGACGGCTTGTCCCCGTGTTGCCGTCGTGCCGACGAAGCCTCATCGCTTCAGTGTCCGCCGCAACCGAAACGGCACATCTTGTTCTAAGTGCTCTTTGAACAGTGCCCTCATGTTTGTTAATGATGAAAAACCCAGCCTGTCCTTTCGTGCGCTAATAGACTTGGCGGCTCTCGCTTCGAGAAGGTAGCCATGCTTCGACCGCGCGCCAGTCGTTCGGTTGCTCTTCTAGGTCTCGAGATCGCGGTGATTGGCGTGATGCTGGGTACATAGCTGCATCCTGAAGGGGCATGGACGCGGTTCTTCGCGTGAAGGAGCGAGAGGTACGGAGGCGGAGTGACTCTGCATTTCAGCGCTCGGGAGTGTCGAGTTCGACAGCCTTTGATTTAGCGTCGTGCTGCTACGTCCGCCGTTGCGCAGCGGTGCCTGCGGTGTCCAAGGCAAGCGTCTCGACGTGCCGCGGATCGCCGGTTAGCGCGACCCCGTAGATGGCGCGGGCACGCTCGGCACTGACGTAACCCTCTACCACGTCGCGCATCACCGCTGCCGGGTCGCGTGTGTAAGGATCGCCGTAGCCGCCGCCGCCGGCCGAGACACTCACGATCTGTTGGTGCGGATCCAAGTGCTGTTCGCCGACGAGATTTGGGAGGACTTGTGTCGCCCCGCCTGCGGATCGCAGCAGAGCGACGGGTCCGAGCGGGGGGCCGCCCCCGCGGACGCCGCGCGGAGGATTGAACATCCCGTCCAGCGTATAGAAGACATCCATCGGGTCTTGTAGCGGACCGTAGGCGCAGACGTTGCCTGGTGCCCCCCGTCGCCGTCCTGCGCCCTCGGAGTCGACGCGCACGCGCCGCTCGTAGATGGCCATCGGGTACTTCTGCTCGATGACCTCCGCGGAGTCTATGTAGAGGCAGCCCGCCGCTCCCGGTCCAAGGAGTGTGATCCAACCGTCTGACCGAGGACCGGCGGGACCGCCGGCTGTGCCGCTGAAGATCTGAAACATGTAGGGCTCATCGCGGCGGCGGTCGAAGCCGGAGACGACGCCTTGGAAAGGAGCCAGACCCCAGCACGGCTCGCCAAACCCGACGCCATCTGCCAGCTGGGCCATGGCTGAGAAGACCATGCTGACGGCCCGCTCGAACACTGTGGTGGTGGCCATGGAGCAGGAATACGGATGGACGGGGATTCCCAGCACGCACTTCTCGCGCAGCAGCACGTCGAAGCGACGAAAGCTACCGCCGTTGTTGGGCGCGAATTCGACTTTTGCTTCGGGCCGTCCGTTGAGGACGTGCATAATTCCGGAAACGGCGGCGGTGGTGGCGGTCGCGCGGCTTTGGTTGAGCCCGGTTGGCGTGCAGTCCGGGTTGTCTCGGAAGTCGACCGCGACCCTGGCTTCGATTGGGTCGACCACGATCTTGGCGTGTAGGGGTATTCCGTCGGGCAGCCCCGGGAACGGATCGACGGTGCTTCTGGCCTCGACTCGACCGGAAGGGAGCTCACGGATCGCCGCGATTGTCATGCGCTCCGAGTAGTCCAGCCACTCCTGTACGAAGGTCTTGACGCGCTCGATGCTGAACTTCCGACAGAAATCCTGGATCCGCTGTTCGCCCACGCGGGCGGCGGCGATCATGGCGAGGTAGTCGCCGTACCAGATCTCGGGAATCCGGATGCGCTTTTTGCACATGCGGATGATGTCGCCTACGTCCTCGTAGTGCTCTTGGACGCGCACGCAAGGGAAGATCATTGCGCCTTCGGCGTAGATATCGGCTGCTTCGGGTGAGTAGGTCGTTGCGATCGCGTTGCCGGTATCGGCCTGGTGGGCCTTCACGCAGGTCGTGAAGATGTGTTCGCCCTCGTAGAACACGGGGACCAGCACGGTGTGGTCGGCGGCGTGGGTATTGCCGAGGTACGGGTCGTTGTGGAGGAACGCGTCGCCTTCTTTGAAGTTGGGGTGCAGATCCGCCATCGCTTCGCACAGCAGCCCCGAGCCATAGACGTGAACGGGGCAGCCCTCTGGCGCGGCAAAGAGCTCGTGCTCCGCGGTGGAGATCGAGCAGGAGAGGTCGCGCGCGGCGAGCGTCGCCGAGCGTCCTGTTCGGACGAGCGTGTCCGTCATTTCTCGGGTAATCCCATCGATACGGTTGGCCATGACCAACATCTGGACGGGGTCCATCGCGGGCGTCTCACTCTGTTTCGGGGTCGAGGCCACTAGCCAACTCCTTGCTGCGCGTTGCTCGGCTTGGGACTATAGACCGGTCGAATTCGATCCTGGGATCCAGTTGGTGCCGGCGAGGGGCACGCGCGCCATAGCGGCGGCTTCAATCGTGAGTGCCGCCAGGTCTTCAGGCTCGAGGTTGTGAACGTTGGACTTGCCGCAGGCGCGCGCGAGCGCGGTCAGCTCCATGGTGAGAGCCTGGAGGTAGTTGGCGACGCGCCGCCCGCCCCAGACCGGGTCCAGGCGCTGTTCGAGCTTCGGGTCTTGGGTGGCTATGCCGACGGGACAGCGGCCCGATTCCATGTGGTGGCAGTAGCCTGGCTCCGTTCCGAGCGCGTGGTAGTCTGCCGTCGCGTCGATTTCGTGGCCGTCTTGCATGTAGGTGCGGCTGTTGCAGCCCATGGCGATCAGTGCGGCCGTGCCGATCGAGACGGCGTCTGCGCCGAGGGCCAGTGCTTTGGCAACGTCCGACCCTGAGCGGATGCCACCCGAAATGACTAGCTGCACTTCGTCCTGTTTGCCGATCTCATGCAGTGCTTCCGCCGCCATCCGGACGGCGGCGAGCGTGGGGATGCCGGCATGCTCGATGAAGACATCTTGCGTCGCGGCTGTACCACCCTGCATGCCGTCTACTACGACGACATCTGCGCCAGCGGCCACCGCGAGTTTGACGTCGTTGTTGGTGCGGGTCGCCCCGATCTTGATGTAGATCGGGATCTGCCAGTTGGTGGCCTCGCGCAGTTCTTCGATTTTGATGCGCAGGTCGTCAGGGCCGGTCCAATCGGGATGGCGGCTCGCCGATCGCTGGTCGATGCCGGCGGGCAGTGTGCGCATCTCTGCGACGCGCTCGCTCACTTTCTGCCCGAGCAGCATGCCGCCGCCGCCAGGCTTCGCCCCCTGGCCGATCACAACTTCGATAGCGTCGGCTTGCTTGAGGTCTGCTGGGTTGAATCCATAGCGTGAGGGCAAAAGCTGGTAGACGAGCAGCGTGGAGGCCCGCCGCTCCTCGGGCGTCATGCCGCCATCGCCGGTGGTGGTCGACGTGCCGACTTCGGAGGCGCCGCGACCCAACGCTTCCTTGGCGTTCGCGGAGAGAGAGCCGAAGCTCATGCCGGCGATCGTGATCGGGATATCCAGCTCGATCGGTTTGGCTGCGACGCGCCCCCCCAGAACAGTCTTAGTGTCGCAGCGTTCGCGGTAGCCCTCCAGCGGGTAGCGCGACGCGGATGCGGTCAGAACAACGAGGTCGTCGAAGGTGGGGAGAGTGCGTTTGCTGCCGCCGCCTCGGATCTCGTAACGGCCCTCTTCTGCCATGCGCGCGATCTGCGCTACCACTTCCGGCGGGAAGGTGTGACTGCGGCGCGCGGCGTCGTAAGGGAGGGGCGCTTCGCTCGCCGGTTCGCTCATGAGGTGCGCCTGGCCACTAGTAGGCGTGCCCGGCGACCGCGCTGAAGTTGTAGAGCGTCCGCGCTGAGCCAACCCGCTTTACGTTTTGGGGGTTGATGTGGTCGAAACCGGTCTGCTCGATTAGTTGTTGCACGCGTTCGATATCGCTCTCGGTGAGCTCTTCCACTTGGGCGTCCGCACCAAGCGAGCGGAACGCCCCGCCCACGTAGATGATGGCCTCATAGAGCGAGTCGCCCAACCCCTCCCCGGCGTCTCCGCCGATCAGTATCGTGCCGGCTTGTGCCATGAATCCGCTCATATGGCCGACGTCGCCCGCGACCGCGATCGTTCCGCCCTTTAGTGAGATGCCGGTTCGCGAGGAGGCGTCTCCTTCAACGATGACCAGCCCGCCATGGCTCGATGCGCCGGTGCTCTCCGAAGCGTTGCCCCGCACTCGTACGATCCCGCTCATCAGGTTCTCGCCGGCCGACCAGCCGACGAATCCGTTGACGACGATCTCAGGCCCGTCGCACAATCCGCCGATGAAGTAGCCTGCGTTCCCCTCGATCGTGATGGCGACCTGGTTGTGCAACCCCACGGCGAGATTGTGTCTGCCTTGGGGGTCAGTGATAGAGACCGTGGAGCCGTTGGGCAATTCGGCCAGCGCGCGGTTGATCTCGCGCGTGCTGAGCTCCGCGCAGTTCAGCGCGACCATATGTGGATCTCCTCAGGCATTGGTTCGAAGACGTCTGCCTCTTCTATGCCGGGGAGCCCCGCCAGCGCTCGGTACTCGGAGGCCATAGCAACGAAGTCGGGCGCTTCCGCGATCACAGCAGGCTTACATGCGAAGGTGTCTCGGACCACGGCGAACTGGTCGCGCGCCGCCACGAGCAGTGTGAAGAAGCCGTCGAACTCGGCGAGCACCTTGCGGAGCGCCGCGCCCAGATCGTCACCGCGGGCCATGTGGTATGCGATGAAACGCGCTGCGACTTCGGAGTCGTTGTCGGTCGTACAGACGACGCCTTCGTCGGCGAGTCGCCGGCGGATCGTCGCGTGGTTGGAGAAGCTTCCATTGTGAACTAGGCAGAGGTCGGCAGCCGCGGCGAACGGGTGTGAATGGTCCGTTGTGACGGCCGATTCGGTCGCCATGCGGGTGTGCCCCAGCCCTTGATAGCCGGACCGTTGTGCGATGCCGTAGCGGTCGCAGATGGCCGTTGGATCGCCGACGTCCTTGTAGACTTCCATGGTATTGCCATAGCTGAAGACACGCAGCTCGGGGGCCTGGTCGGCCAGACGCTCCAGTACGGCGACTGGGTTTCCTGGTGCGGTGAGGACGGCGTCGTCGGCGACGGGCCGGATCGCGGCGGCCCAGTCGAGTCGCTGCGTCATGGCTGCCCAGTCGTACCCTGGCCCGGGCGCGCGGAGGGAGTAGCGAAAACTCCCCTCCGGCAGTCCTTCTTCGTAGATCGCGATGCCGGCCGAATCGGGCCCCCGTTCGCTCATCGCCAGCAGCATCTCGCTGAGACGCGCCCCCAGCTGGGGGTAGAGCCCTGGGCTTTTTAGATGAAGACCGACGATTCCGCACATTAGATTCGCTCCGCCGGTCTCATAGTAGCGAGGACTTACACCCCCTAGGAGCCAGACGATGGTTCGGAGGCCTATCCTGGGTTGCCGCTATCACGCGAAGGGTCGGGGAGGAACCGGATGGCCAGCGACGCTCACGCCGAACTGCGGAAGCAGGTGGACCGAGACGGGATCGAATTCTTCTTCGCGATGTTTGTCGACATGCATGGCAAGCCCTGCGCCAAGCTTGTGCCGTCCGCGTCGTTCGACGCGCTGATGACCGAGGGAGTGGGTTTCGCTGGATTCGCAGCGGGGCCGATGGGCCAGAGCCCGGCCGATCCGGACATGATGGCTATGCCGGATCCGGCTTCGTACACCCCCGTGCCGTTTCAGCCGGGCCTGGCGGTCCTGCACTGCGACATCCACGTAGAGGGCCAGCCGTGGCCCTACGCGCCCCGCGTGATCCTCAAGCGAGAGTTGGCGCGCTTGGCGGCTCGCGGGATGGTCTTCAACTGTGGCGCGGAGGTCGAGTACTTTTTGGTGAAACGGATCGAGGGCGGCGGCATTACTCCCGCCGATCCGTTCGACACGGCCGCGCAGCCCTGCTACGACGCGAAGGGCCTGACGCGGATGTACGACCATCTCACCACCGTTTCGACCTATCTCAATCGGCTGGGCTGGTCGAATTACGCCAACGACCACGAGGACGCCAACGGCCAGTTCGAGCAGAACTTCGCCTACGCCGACGCTCTGACTACAGCCGACCGCGTGATCTTTTTCCGCTACATGGTGCATTCGCTGGCGCATCAGGCGGGGTTGGCGGCGACGTTTATGCCGAAGCCGTTTTCCCATCTGACCGGCAATGGCATGCACGTGCACGCCAGCTTGTGGGACCAGGGCGGTGAGCCGCTTTTCCACGATGACAACGACGCCCGCGGGTTGGGGATGTCAGTGCTGGCCTATCAGTTCATCGCCGGCGTCTTGGACCACGCGCCGGGATTGGTCGCGCTAACGGCACCCACGGTTAATTCGTACAAGCGCATCGGAGTGGGGCCGCCAGCTTCAGGCGCAACTTGGGCTCCGGCCTACGCGACGTACGGCGGCAACAACCGCACGCAGATGTTGCGCGTGCCGGAAGCAGGTCGTGTGGAGAACCGCGGCGTCGATGGTTCGGCTAATCCCTACCTCGCGTTCACGGGGATGCTGGCGGTGGGACTAGATGGGATCGACCGTAGTCTGGATCCGGGCGAGCCGAACCGCGACAACCTTTTCGCACTCTCTCCGGATGAGGTGGCGGCGAGAGGGATTGCGACGGTCCCGCAGACGCTTTCCGAGGCTGCCGATGCCTTGGCTCTCGACGACACTCTCCGGGCTGCGCTGGGGGAGGTGCCGGGTGGGACCTACAGTGACTATTTCGTCGAGACGAAGCGGGCGGAGTTCCGCGAGTACCATCGAGCCGTGAGCGACTGGGAAGTGAACCGGTATTTAACACTGTTCTAATGGAGGAATAGAGGCACGGTGCAGTATGTGAGTGCTGAGGTCGGTTGACATGTGGCGGCTGTCGAACGGCAAGCGTGGGGGCGGAAATGGGCGGCGGCCTGCTGCGCATTACTCGGCTTTGAGTCTGCTGCGTCACGGATTGACGGGCGATGACTGGCCGCCCGTTTGGTCACACCATGAGCTGGCACCCAGTTACGACGTGGTGATCGTCGGCGGAGGGGTGCACGGTCTGGCAACCGCCCACTACCTCGCGGCGAATCACGGGATCCGCAACGTTGCCGTGCTTGAAAAGAGTTACATAGGCAGCGGGGCGTCCGGCCGCAACACGGCCATCATCCGCTCGAACTACCTGACGCGGGAGGGAGTGCGCTTCTACAACCGATCGGTGGAGTTATACGAGCGCCTCGCGGCCGACCTGAACTTCAATATCATGTTCGAGCAGCGGGGGCATCTCACTCTCGCTCACAATGACTCGTCGCTGCGCACGATGCGCTGGCGGGCGGAGGTCAACAAACTCGAGGGCGTTGACTCTTCCGTGATCGGCCCGGTCGAAATCAAAGAGCTGGCGCCATACTTGGACGTGTCCGACGAGACGCGCTTCCCGATCCTTGGCGCGCTCTATCACCCGCCTGGGGGGATCGTACGTCACGACGCCGTCGTGTGGGGCTACGCCCGTGGCGCGCACGCGAACGGCGTCCACATTCACCAGGGGACAGAGCTGCTGGGGATCGACGTCGAGGGGGGACGTGTGAGTGGTGTCTCCACAAGCCGGGGGCACATCGCTACTTCGGTCGTGATCAACTGTACGGCTGGCTGGTCCAGCGTTGTGGCGGCGATGGCGGGCGTCGAATTGCCGATCACCACTTTCCCGCTCCAGGCGGCGGTGACCGAGCCGGTGAAGTTCTTTCTGGACCCCGTCGTCGTTTCGGGCACGCTGCACGTTTATGTGAGTCAGACTGCGCGCGGTGAGCTTGTGCTTGGCGCCAGCGTCGACCCCTACCCGGCCTATTCCACGCGCGGGAGCCTGGAGTTTACGGAGGAGCTGGCGGGGCACGTGTTGGAGCTCTTCCCATCGCTGGCGAACCTGAAGGTGTTACGACAGTGGGCGGGCCTCTGCGACATGACTCCCGACTTCTCGCCGATCATGGGCAAAACGCCGGTTGAGGGGTTTCACGTCGACGTGGGGTGGGGGACGTATGGGTTCAAGGCGGGGCCCGTGTCTGGCGAGGCGATGGCGCAGCTAGTGGCTACCGGCGAGACGCCGGAGATCATCCAAACGTTCGATCTGGCGCGATTCGGGGAGGGGCGGCTGGTGGGCGAAAAGGGCGCCGCTGCGGTGGGGCACTGATGGGGGCGCGTCGATGATCCTGATTCCCTGCATCCACTGCGGCCTTCGCAACGCTTCGGAGTTCGTCCACGTGGACGAGGTCCAGCGTGCCCCGGATCCGAATGCGGCTTCTCCAGACGAATGGCGGCGCTATCTCTACATGCGGACGAACGGCGCCGGTTGGATGAGTGAGTGGTGGTATCACCAGTCGGGCTGCCGACGGTATTTCGTCGTCGAGCGCGATACGCGCACGAACGAGATTCGCTCGGCACGCGGCCCAGCGTCGAGCGCTGGCTCGTCAATATGACGACGATCCAGACACCATCGACGGCCGCTCCGCAGCGGATGACGATGCGCCTCGCGCCGCAGCCCGGAGAAGTGATCGATCGGGGTGAGTGCTTCGCCTTCACGTGGAAGGGTGATGATTACCCCGCCTACCGGGGCGACACGATCGTCTCCGCGCTAGCGGCTTGCGGCGAGCGGGTCTTTAGTCGCAGCTTCAAGTACCACCGGCCGCGGGGTCTCCTGAGCGCTAGCTTCATCGACCCGGGCTGTTTGCTGCAGGTCGATGAGGAGCCCAACGTGCGCGGCGCCCACCGGCGCGTGGAGCCCGGTATGCAGGTGCGGCCGCAGAACGTCTGGCCGTCGCTAGAACACGATTTCGGCGCCATCAACCAAGCGGCCGACCGTGTCCTTGCCGCCGGGTTTTACTACAAGACGTTCATGGCGCCACGGGTGCTTTGGCCGGTCTACCAGTGGGTCTTTCGGCGCTTCGCTCCTGGGGGTGTGGCAAGGGAGCGGGTGTCGGAGGAGTACTACGACAAGCGCTACGTCCATCCCGACGTGGTGGTCGTGGGTGGGGGGCCGGCGGGGATGGCGGCC
>Ga0315336_1005434_pt1 | contig 13908 bp, 9 predicted proteins | sample ASW5metaG_FD_204512 | JGI IMG/M metagenome (GOLD analysis project Ga0315336, IMG submission 204512) | Ammonia-oxidizing marine archaeal communities from Monterey Bay, California, United States - ASW #5 | ecosystem: Environmental > Aquatic > Marine > Intertidal zone | place: USA: California...
GCCGTGCATCGTAAACAGCTGATTGAACGTTTCGGGGCCGACCAGGGTGTTGTTGGCCTCCCACAGTTGGGCTCGCATCAAAAAGGCTTCCAACCCGCCGACCACCATGAAGATGAAACTCATGACTAGGTACATGATCCCGATCTGTTTATGGTCGACCGATGACACCCACCCATGCAAACGCGTAACGAGTGGGATCGTTGCGGAAGTCGTTGATTTGGAGTAGGGATTGACGGTGGCCATGGTATTGGTTTCAAGGAGCCCGCAGGGCTAGGTGAATTTGGATTAAGCTTTCTAGTGAAGGGTCAACAGGTATGCCACAATTTTCTGGGTGCTGTCGTCGGTCAGTTTCATGTCCGGCATGCGACAACCGTCTTTGATGGCCTGTGGATCATGGACCCATTGGGTAAGGTTTTCTTTGTTGTTAAGCCGAATGCCCGAGGCGATCGTCTCGCGGCTCATGAGATGGGTTAAATCGGGTCCGAATATACCCTTGGCATGGGTCCCTCGAATCGTGTGACAGTTGGCACACGCATTCGACAGGAACAAGTCGCGGCCGGCGCTCACCGCCGAGTCCAGCACGGCCGATTTCTGCTGCTGGGCAACCCATTTCTGGAACTCGTCTTCACTTTCGGACTTGACCCGCAGCCACATGTGGGCGTGCTGGGTTCCGCAGTATTCGGCACATTGGCCAATGAACCAGCCTGCTCGATTGGGCTGAAACCACATATGGTTCACGCGGCCAGGAAAAAGGTCGGTTTTGCCGGCCAGTTGAGGCACCCAGAAACTGTGAATCACATCGGCGGACTCAAGGTCCAGATAGACCGGGCGTGGGGTGCCATCGGTACTCAGCGGGACGTGTAATTCGTTGGCCGTCGTAACATTGTGATCCAGGTATTGGAATTCCCACCACCATTGATGGCCAACCACGCGGACGTGAATTGCTTCGGTGGGTGGAGTCGTAGAGCGAATATCAAAAATGCTGCGGGCAGTGACTAAAAACAATACAAAGACGATAATCGCCGGACCTACGGTCCAGGCAAGTTCGATCGGCTTGCTCCCGTAAATCTGTGGCGGTTCCCCGCCCGGCTCGTTGCGCCCTGCACGAAAACGAAAAACAAGGACGGCCATCGTTGTCCCCACCACCAGAAAGATGCAGACCATGATCCCCAGGATCAGATAAAACAAGTCGGAAATCGTTTGGGCTGGGGGCGATAAAGGACTGAGCGTAACGGCCCACCCCTCTTGCGACCCGTCCTGGCCAGGTAACCTTGTACCCGGGACGGCCGGCATCGCGTTGGCTTCGGTGTGGGCTACAGCACTGGCTGCTTTCGAGGAGGTTCCCGAAGGTTGGGCGAAAACGAATTCGCCGGCGAGTGCCAACAGACAGACGCCAGACAACACGAACGATGGGCAGATTGTGCGTATCTTGCCAGGCATTCGGGGGATTATAACAAACAAACGCCACCTGAAAACCGGCGATTATGGAAGTCGGGCTGAGGACAAGGTTTGGTTTTTGATTCGTCCCCAACCGACATGGTCAGGGCTTTGGTGTCGGCGGCTGTCCGCAGTCTTGATGTCGTGCTGGGGAACGCCAGTTTATTTTAAATTCTGAGAAAAACGCGAAAAAAGGGGGTAAGTCACCGCAGGCCACGGCACTTCGATTCGTTTACGGTCACCGGTCCGGTCGCTAACGGAAATGGAGTCGCCAGGCCAGTCATAGCCCCCGCGGCGGTGTCGGGTACGGCCCCTTGGCTGTGCTGGAAACGGGCACTGCCCCTTGAGAAATCCCCAATGAGTCTGACGACTGTCCGGGAAGGCGTGGATTGTCGATGACCCGTGTTACCGACAGTTTTCCGAACGTCTGCCCCGCCCGGTTGCTGGTGGGAGGCGCCGGCTTTGATCCTCGCACCTAGCACCGCAGACGGACGCGTTCCACTTAAGGAGAAAAGAGCCCGAAATCTCCACGGCCTGGCGAACATGTTTTTACCGGGTACCTGGATCGGGCTTTGCCTGAACCGCTGTTTTAGAGGATGTAGAAGTCATCTGGCGGCGGAATGGGTGGCACATCCTTTTCACCAGCCATTTGCCGAAAATCAATTTCGATTCGTTTAGACAAGTTGCTCATCTCGACGTCGGTTGGTTGATTCTCAAATGGGTTTTGCATCGACACCGCGGTTTTTTCCAGCAGGAAAAAGATTGTGGCGATTGCCAGCGTCGCCGGAATTTCGACAAACCCCAAATCGTCGAAAATCGACAGGGGCAACAGGAGCACAAACAAAAACAGCAGGAAGTAATAAAACTGGCTGTAAATGCCGGGGAAAATCGCGTTTTTTATCCGTTCACAAAGTCCCATGCTGTCGGTCAACCGGGTCAGCGAATCATCAATCTGCGTTTGCTGCTGCGGGGTCATCAATCTCTCGGAGAATGCCTGCTGGGTGGCCATGGCCTGCAACGCGAGAACACCAGCAGCCTGGTTGTCGCATGCCACGACCTTTTGGGCCTCCTCCGCAGAAAGATACTTTTCTCGGGTTGGTTGCAGGTCCTGGTGACGCAGTTGATGGGCCAGCAAGTAGGGGAATGCGATGAGGCGTTGAATGGAACGCGCGCGGTAACTCTCGAGAATTTTGTCGGCACTCTGCGGGCTATGGAAAAAGAGAAGTTGTCGGGCAAGGGTCCGCATGTCGTTGACGATGTTACCCCAGGCGCGACGCGCTTCCCACCAACGGGCATAAGCCTGACTCGTACGAAAAACGATGATCACCGAGACCACCGAGAGAAAGTAAGGTAAAACAAACGGTGGCAGGTCTTTGTCGATGTAGTTGTCACCAACCGATACGAAGGTTGCCAGCACAAAGGTGGCTACCAGCTCCCAACGGATCTGACCAAAGATATAACGTAGAGGTACCCGTTTGGCGATCAGCATGGTCCGGTTGTGATATCGTTGAAGGTGGGGGAATCAACCAGATTTTCGTTTCGAATTCGGCGTTGTTTGACCGGGAGATTCAAGCGGACTCAAAAAAGTCTGCGATTCGCAACGGGGCGGTGTGGAAACCCGGGCTTCTGTCTGCCGTGGACTCAGCAGTGGTGCCTATTGTGCCAGCGGTGCCTTCCGCTGCAAAGAGGACGGTTGGGATGCAAATGTTCTACCGGCCACGATCGTTCTGGACGCGTTGTTTTCTCTGAGATAAACTTGCCGAAACAGGCTTCGCGAGGAAGTGCGACACGCACGCGGTCCAGTGATGAGCACGGGGTACAGGCGGTCTTATGGACGGTTGGCAGCTTGTGGTGACCGATGAGTTGTTTCGGCTGTAACACAAGGAGATGGTTCGATGACGCAGGAACTCGTACTGATTGCAGGGGCCGGTCCGGTTGGGTTGACTGCGGCCCACCGGATGGCTCGACATGGTGTGCCGGTACGAATCGTCGATGTTGCCGAGGAGCCAACCCAACTTTCCAAGGCGCTGGTCGTGTGGCGGCGAACCTTGCAAGTACTGGATGCGACCGTTGGGTTTGAGCAGTTTTTGGCCGCCGGCCATGAGGCCCGCAAGGTGAGTTTCTCTGCGCAAGGAAAGCCGCTTGGTACGATCGACTTGCAATCCGACAGCCATCAATTGCCTGCTGGGGTTTTTGTCCCTCAGTCCGAAACGGAACGGATTCTTATTGAGGCGCTGGCAGAGCAAAAGATTGCAGTCCAGCGCCGCACCCGCCTGGTCGATTTTGTGCCCGACAGCCAGGGAGTTACGTGCCAACTCGAAGGGCCGGATGGTCCGGAGCAGGTCCGCTGCTCCTGGTTGATTGGCTGCGATGGGGCTCATTCGGCTGTGCGTCACGGGCTGAATATCGATTTTCCCGGTGAGGCTGTTGACCGTCGTTGGATCTTGGGGGATGTACGGGTTGACACCGAGTGGGACCTGCACGAGACGATGATTGGAAGTGGGGCGGGAGGGCTTTGCGGACTGTTTCCGGTGGGCCACAACCGCTGGCGGATTATTGCCGACGGAGGGGACAGTGAAGCGGGGGCCCCGCATCAGGATCCCTCGGTGGCAGAATTGCAGGCTGTGCTCGACCAGCGGACCAGTCACGGGTGGAAAATTATCGAGGCATACTGGCGGGGCGAGTTTCGTGTCAGCGAACGACAAGTCGAAAACTACGTGCATGGGCGCGTGCTGCTGGCTGGCGATGCCGCCCACGTGCACAGCCCGGCAGGAGGTCAGGGGATGAATACCGGAATCCAGGATGCAGCGAACCTGGCCTGGAAGGTTGCCCTCGACTGGCACGGAGGTGGCCAGCCAACCCTGGTGGAAAGCTACCAAGAGGAACGTCATCCGATCGGGAAAACGGTAGTCAAGGCTACCGGTCGCATGTTGCGGGGAGCCATGATCACCAATCCCATTGCGCTGCACTTCCGTGATATGGCGCTACATCTTGGGCTGGAAATTCCAGCCATCCGGCGACAACTTTCGGAGTTTCTCAGCGAAGAAACGGTCAACCTGCGAGGTAGCCGGCTGAATGGGCCCGGGCTTCGGGGGGCCTCACTTCAACCAGGGGATGCGCTTATGGACGTGGCGATCGGACAGGATGGAAACATCCGCCCCGCCACCGACCTGCTGCGAGGGGCCGAGGCAGTGTGCCTGGTGTTTGGCAGCGAGGTTGCAGCTGACCTGCCTGACCGATTTGGAGACCCCCAGCGAGGTTTCCCGCTGACGGTCAGGCACCTGGGCCCTGGCACCGAAACCCCTCATGCGGACCAACTGGCCAAGGCCCTGGGATTGACCCAGGGGGGCGTTGCGGTGATTCGCCCCGACAGCGTCGTGGCTGCTGTCGGCACGACCCAGGAGGTTGTCACCCAACTCTTTGATCATTGGGGCGTTGGTTAAACGCACGACCCGGGGCCCATTCTCCGCTGACTGACCAGCAAATAGGTAGGTGTTTGTGATTGCAGCCTATAGAATGAGGTGATGAGGTTTGCAACCCTGTGCCAACGTGAGATGAAACTGGCAGCGATTGCAGTTTTAGTTAACACCTGCCCCACTTTGGCCACCCAATACTTCCAGGTCTCCCGATTCGTGACTTCCGGACAGCCCGACCAGGCTTATGTATTACCCCTGGAAGACCCGTCTGACATTGCCCACGCGGAGGAGTTGATTGCCAACGGGCTGGCAGCGGGATCGCCATTGGTAATCGCCCAAATTGCTGCCGGGAGCGATGGCATTAATCGCGATACGCTTGCTGCGGGCGAGCCATTCTGGTCATGGCACGTGACGCAATTTCAAGAATTTGCAGATTTAGCCATCGAGCTTTGTGACGGCAATCCGCAACTCGTGGAAAACAATGTCGCCGGCTGGATTGCCAATACGGGCGGGCAGATCTGTTTTTGGTCCTATACGGTAACCGGCATCCTGAGTGATGGCGTTGCTGGCGACTATGACGGGAATGGGACGGTCGACGCGGCTGACTACACGGTGTGGCGCGACACATTGGGCTCGCAGTTGGATCTGCGCGCCGACGGTAACGGCAATGGGTTTGTCGATCCGGGCGACTACAAGTTCTGGAAAGTGCGGTTTGGCAATACGGTTCGTGAGACGCTGTCCGTCACGGTTCCTGAGCCCATCGCTCTGGTCATGTTGTTCTCCGCCGGCCTGGTTGGGCTGGGTTGCGCCAGGCAGCGATAGAACTCGAGGCGGTGTTGACTACGTTTGGGATGGTTTGCCGCGCCCGGTGGGTCTACGCCATGATGTCTTCGATGGCGTGGCCGTGCACATCGGTGAGGCGGCGATCGATCCCGTTGTGACGAACCGTCAGCTGTTCGTGGTCGATGCCGAGCAGTTGCAAGATCGTGGCGTGGATATCGTAGACCTGTGTCGGATTGCCACGATCAAGGGGCTTGTAGCCCCACTGGTCCGACGGCCCGTAGGTTGCACCACCCTTGATGCCCCCCCCACACAACCAATTCGTAAAAACGTACGGATTGTGGTCGCGCCCTTTGTTGCCTTGCGTACTAGGCATGCGACCAAACTCGGTTGTCCACAGAATGATTGTGTCGTCCAGCAGGCCGCGTTGCTTTAAATCCTTGATCAGCGCAGCTGTACCAACCGCCATGCCGTAAGCCAGTGGTCTGTGGTCGCGATCAATATCTTCGTGACTGTCCCAGTTGCGTCGCGGAAAGCCATTGTCATTGCCTGACCAGACTTGTATGAACCGGACTCCGCGTTCGAGCAGTCGCCGCGCGATCAGGCACTTGTGCCCGAAGTATTCGATCTCTTCGGGAATATTGATCTCGGCTGGATACTTCCGGCCACGCCGATCGAGCCCGTACATCTTGAGGATGTGTTCGGGTTCGTCGGAGATGTCGAGTGCTTCCGGAGCACTCAACTGCATCTTTGCCGCCAACTCGTAAGAACGGATGCGGGCCTCCAGCCGTGAGTCGCCCGGACGTTGCTGCTGGTAGTTGCGATTGAGTTGATTCAGCAACGCCAGGCCTTCGCGATCGCTTTCTTTCGTTACAAAATCGGCTCGTGGCAAGAGGTCGTCGATCGGGTTTTCACGCTGTGGGAAGATCGTCGTTCCTTGCGTGTGTGTTGGCAGGAAAGCCGAGCCCCAATTTTTTGGCCCGTTCGATGCGAAGCCTCGATGATCAGGCAGCACGACAAACCTCGGCAGGTTTTCATTAAGAGTTCCCAAGGCATAACTGATCCAGGCCCCCATACCAGGAAACCCGGGGTCCTGGAAGCCTGTCGCTTGCAAATAGGTCGCCTGGCTGTGAACGCCTGTCTTGCCGGTCATGTTGTGAACGAACGCCATCTCGTCGACATACTCGCCCAGCGGCGCAACGACCTCGCTGATCATCTTGCCACACTCACCGTGCGGCGCAAACTTGAACGGCGACTTCATCCACGGTCCCAGTCCATTCTGGAATACCTCGACATGCTCACCAAAGTTCGATTCCTCACCGTGGTGTTTTTCCAACGCAGGTTTATAGTCCCACATATCGAGATGGCTCCCCGCTCCGGCCATGAACAACTGCACAACGCGGGTCGCTTTCGGTGGGTAATGCAAGGTATCGATCACGCCCCCGGTGTTCTTGTTGCGCGAACTGGATTGTGCCAGTTCGCCGTTGAGCAACATTGCTGCCAACGCGACGCTACCAAAGCCAGCGCCCGATTGGGCAAGGAGTTCCCGGCGCGACAGCAGACTCATCGGTCGGGAGTGGGGGAAGGCAGAGTAATTAGACATGTTCTTAAGGGGTACACCTGCTTTGTGACACATGATTAATCAAGGTAACCAAACTCGCTCAGGTTCAGCAGCACGCGGCAACAACTCGTAAGGCCATGCGTACGGGCGTAGCCCTCGAGTTGTTGGCGCTCACGTTCGGTTGGTGAACGTCCAGTTACGAGTTGCATCCCCCGCTCGATTTGTTGCGAGAGCCTGGGACGCTCGCGCCCCAGGCGTTCACCAAATTCCCGGGACATCGCCAATATAAACTTGTTATTCATGAGCGACAGTGCCTGCAGCGATGTGAGCGTTTCATTGCGCTTGGGTGTGCTCTGCGAGGAATCGGCACAGTCGAGGGTTGTCATGAAGGGATCGGGCTGTGAACGCACAATAAATCGGTAAATACTCCGCCGGTGTGATGTGGGATCTTCAGGATCGAACTTGTGGTATTCGTAGTGTGGCGAGTGTATGGTCTTCTCGAGCACGAACAAGTAGTAGCCGGGGCCTCCCATGTGGTGGACCAGTTGGCCACTCACGGCTAGTGTTGCGTCACGGAGCTCCTCGGCTTCCAGTCGTCGGCGCGTCATCCGCCACAAATATCGATTGCTGGCGTCGATCGCGGCATGCTTCTGGTGGTAATCGGACGTTTGCCGATAGACTGCGCTCGTGACAAGTAGTCGGTGCAGATCCTTAAGTGACTGGCCGCTGTCACGGAACTCAGCAGCGAGCCAATCGAGGAGTTCAGGATGAGAAGGTAGTTTCCCCATGCGGCCAAAATCGTTGGGTGTTGCGACAATTCCCTCGCCAAAATGGTAAAGCCAGACTCGATTGACAATCGAACGCCAGGTGAGCGGGTGGTCGTGTCGTGTCAGCCACCGAGCGAGCGCCGCACGCCGGTCACCCTCCCGGTGATCCGGATTCAGTTCAAACGAGGACTGAACTTCTTCAGCGATTGGAATCGCACCCGGACGCATCTCATCGCCGGGCGTTAAGATGTTGCCCCGATCAAGCAACCGGATTATGCGAGTCTTGCCCATCGTCGGCTTGAACTCGCTGTTACTTTCGAAATGGGTTGCCGCCGCGTAAACCATGCGCCCAGCCGTTAAGTCCGAAAGTTGTGTTGTGGTTGTGACGATATTCTCCTCGATCCGCTCGCGAACGGCGGCCCGCTCCGGAGTGTTGATCCTGACCAGGATTTGCCGATGTGTCGCTTGAGCGACGGCGAGTTCCTTGAGGGCAGCAGGATCGGTTGCATGGGGCCAAATGCCATCAGTCAGGTTACTCCGCGCCCAGCGAACTGGCGCCTCGATCGAATCGGCCGCGGTTACATTGCAGTGGATTGCGATGTTCTTGCCGGTGTTATCGAAGACTTCAAGCTCAGCGAGTGCGAAAATAAAGTCATTCTGGCGTTCTGCCAACTTCGTTGCCGTGACCCGGATAAAACGGCCTTTGAGACCATCGCTTCTGATTTCATAAGGGACTAGCGCCGGGTTGGGAAAATGTCTGCCGGTCTGGTCGTCCAGTGTGATTGTTTTCTCGGCCGCTGCGTGGTCAACATTCCCGCCAAACGCCTCGACACGAAAGCGAACCGGAAATCCAAAACCAGAGCCAATGCCGGCGTAGTCGTCGTGGCACGGATACAAAATGACTTTGTCGACTTCGACTTCGCGGCCCAAGTCAACCTGTACCCACTTCTCGCTTGTGGCGTCTTTCGCGATCTGACTGTGATAGCCGTGGGCAGGATGTTTCGCGGTAGGATTGGCCTTTGGCTTGAGTTCGGCGACCCTCTTGTTGACTGTAGCGAACTCTTTACCACCCTCTTCCTTGACGGTTTCATTGAGTCTGGCAAGTTCAGCCTTGTGTTGCCCCAGTTGCGATTGCAGTTCGTACACCTTCTGTTCGGCTTTCGGGGGGACGTTGTAAGGACGGTCGGCTCGGTCAACGGCCGCGAACACTGCTTGCAAACTGTAATAGTGTTCCTGTGTGAGTGGATCGAACTTGTGATTGTGGCAGCGACAACACTGGATCGTAATACTGTTGAACGTGTTCAGTGTGTTGCTCACCATCTCGTCACGATCGATGTGCCGTGCGATCCTGCCGTCGATCTTTGTCTCCGGCAGCTCGGCATGTCCGATAAAGTCCCACGGTCCTGCTGCAATGAAGCCCAGTCCCAGAATCCCATCCGGCTCACCGGGGAAAAGTACATCACCAGCGATCTGTTCCTGCACGAAACGCTCGTACGGTTTGTCTTCGTTGAACGAGCGAATGACATAGTCGCGATACGGCCACGCATTCGGACGCAGCTTGTCTTTGTCGTAACCGCACGTGTCAGCGTATTTCACCACGTCAAGCCAATGTCGTGCCCAACGCTCGCCGTAATGGGGCGAAGCCAGCAGTCGGTCCACCAGTTGTTCATAAGCCTGTGGCGAATCATCTGCAATAAATGCGGCGACCTGTTCGGGCGTGGGCGGCAGGCCAAGCAAGTCGAACGAAAGACGACGGATCAACGTCCGCCGGTCTGCCTCGCGGGATAAGCTCAGGTTGTGCTCTTGAAGCCTGGCGATGACGAAGTGGTCGACCGGAGTGCGGGCCTGGTGGAGGTTCTTCTTGGGAAGCGGTGGCACCGGCGGGCGAATGATTGGTTTGAGCGACCACCAGTTCCTATTTGCCTGGCGGTTGTCTTCCAGCCTGGCACCGGCTGGCCATTTGGATCCCCCCTTCACCCACTCGAGAACCACAGCGACCTGGTCGGCTGTGAGCGGATGGCTTTCCTTCGGCATCTTTGGGGTATCACCCGAGATGGCTTCGATCAGCAAGCCAGCAGCAGAATCGTGAGCGTTGACAATCTCGCCACCATCACTTCCTGCCCGCATCGACTGCTCCGACTGCAGCGACAAACCGCCCTTGCGGTTGGTGTCGTTGTGACAACGGATGCAGCGACGCTCGAAAATTGGGGCGATTTGCTCAATGAACAAATCAGCAGGCTCGACCGCTCGAGTGTCAACGACCATCAAAGCGGCAAACAGGAGCGGGAGGGCAAAAGGGAAGCGTGGCACTTGCGGTTTTAACCTCAAACGTCTTACCCGGCGCATCTCGTCCCCACCAGTATAGTAGGGCGTCGTTGTCGAGTTCAATAAAGTCGTATCAAACCCTCAGTAGCTACAGGTCGAAAGACCGTCCTTCGCGTTTTGTGCATTCCTGGCGGAGTTCGTCGGGGACCCGTACCGGCCGATTGGCCTTGTAGTCAAAGACGACAATTGTGGACATCGCGTCCACCGCAATCGCTTGCAGCTTTTGGCTGTAGACCGCGTGCTCGATAATCATGCTCGTACGCCCGATCTTGGTGACGCGGGCGCCGATATGCACCGTGTCGGGATAGTGCAGTTGGCGGCGATAGTTACACGTGATCGAAGCGAGAATTGGACCAAGACCTCCGGTATCCATTAAATTGCCTACCTGGCTCTGCTCGAGGTAGGCAATGCGCGACGTTTCGAACCAGCGGAACGGGACGATGTTGTTGACATGCCCGAAGGCATCTTGGTCGCCCCACTGAATCGGCAGTTCAACCACAACCGGGTAGTCGCTGAGTGGGTCAGGTTTCATGAGTTGGTCAGGTTTCATGCACTCCAGTTTACCCTCTGGCGAGGGAGGTTGTGCAAGGTGTCGGTAAGGCACATGTGCTACTGGTGGGTAGCACGTTTGGTGGGTGCAATGGCGAGTTGACGCCGGGCGAACCAGCATTTGCCTTTCCGCTTTACCAATGGTGGTCACAATCGCTGCAAAAGCATGATTCGTGGGACACCATTTTGTGACCGCTGCTCAGCTCGACCAGGTGGTCAAGATTCGGGCAACGATGCGAAACGGGTGCAGGACCATTCCGATCAGAATCAGGGGCGGATAGTTGTCAAGGTAAATGTTGTGTCTTTATAAAATATGTCTTGTGGAAATGGCCGAACTTCCAGCGGCCCAGTGCGAGTTGGCGTGGTTGGCTGCCTGTTGCGAATGGGCGGTCCGCGACGGGCTGCAAGCACCACCCTGCATCAGAGGTGGCCCGGGGGGGTAACAAAACAGGGTCTCAAACATGGGACCACGGCGTTTCGGGAAGCCGCCAACACCAGTCCTCCTATACTTATATATATACTCGTTTTTCGCCATCCCCCCCCAAATCCTCCTGCCCAAAGGGGCCTCGCCAGTGGGCCGGTCCCTATCCAGGCGAATTTTTTGGGGGTAATTGACGTCCTGCTGGTAGATGTTAAAATTTGTGGTTTGTATATAACATGTCTATTTTACCAAGTGAAAATAGGTAAATCCTGCCTGTAGAAAGGGTTCGTTCCCACCTGTCCAGGGGTTCGTTCCTGTCCTGAGGGCCTGCTAGTGATAGTTACACAATCGGTTGGGCGGCCCGCTACGGCGAGCAAAATTGTTGGCGTTTCGGCATGGACCAGGCAAGTTCATCAAGAAATCAGACAAGTCGCCGGCCATAATGCCAACGTCATGATTACCGGTCCCTCTGGGACTGGTAAGGAGTTGATTGCCCGCGCAATTCACGAGCAGGGGCTGCGATCTAACAACCCGTTCATTCCCATCAATTGCGCCAACCTGACCGGCCCCCTTTTTGAGAGCCGAATGTTCGGGCATGAAAAAGGGGCTTTTACCGGCGCCCACCATGCTGCGACCGGTTGTATGCGAGCTGCCGACGGCGGCACGCTCTTTCTGGACGAGATTGGAGACTTGGAACTCGACATGCAGTCCAAGCTGCTCCGCGCGCTGCAGGAACGGGCCGTCATGTCTGTGGGTGGCACAGAGGAGATCCCGGTTGACGCCCGGCTGATCGTGGCCACGAATCGCGACTTGAAATGCGATGTGATCGCCGGTGATTTTCGCGAAGACCTTTATTTTCGTATTAACGTCATCTCGCTTACAACACAGCCTTTGCGACAGCGACCGGAAGATACCGAGGTGTTGGCCGAACGATTTCTGGCGACAATGGCTGTGCATCATGGCGTGCCGCTAAAAAGGTTAAGTCCCCAAGCATTGCGAATGCTTCAATCCTACAGCTGGCCCGGTAACGTCCGCGAACTGCAAAATTTTGTCGAGCGGGCGGTCCTCTCGAGCAAAGGCCAGGTGATTGGGGAAGACATTGTTCGACAATTCATCGACGAATCGGTTGTGGGCTCGTGGGGTACTCGCGACGTGCCGGCAGGGCGACTGGCGGAAAACCACCGGTCCGAGCCAGACGATGCCCAAACTCGCAGCCAGTTGTTGCCAACCGGGTCGTCTGGCAGCGAGCGAACGACCGAAGTAGATCCGGGCTGGCGCTCGATGGACGAAGTCGAGCGAATGCATATCCGCGAGACTCTTGAGCGCACGTTTTACAATCAGAGTGCTGCTGCCCGTTTGTTGAAACGCAACCGCCAATGGTTGGTGCGCAAGATCAAGCAGCATGGCTTGGATGTATCGCAGTCCAGGCCGGGCCGCCCGCGGGGTAGTCAATAATTCGGTTTCGCGGATAACGTTGCTTTAGTGGTTGTGCGGTACATTGATCGGCCAGGGGGGGACTTTTCAACCTCGAGGCACCGCGGATGCCAAAAAACTGGCTGCCCGCACTCTCAAGCAGCGGGTCACTCTTTTCCTGCTGGTATTTTGCGTTAGTAGCCTGTCGCATTCTTTTTGCACAGGCAGGTGTCGACGCGATTTGAGATGCCCGCGCGGTCGACGGCATGCAGCGCCGAGTCGGGAAAACAACTGTCCGCATGCAAACAATTTGGCCATAAAAACTGTAACGTCTACGTGCAATCTTTGATCACAGGCGGACAGTTGTATTGTGGTTGTTGAATGGCACCGCGGACCCGTGTATCACACAAAAAAATTCTTCTACCGCAGCGGCAACGACTTAGCGTAATTCTCTACAGTCCGCCGCAGCAACTGGCGCAGCAGTTGCTTTTCACTCCCTCCACAGGAATTGGATCCCAATACCCCAACGTGGTTGGGGGATGTGAGGCGTTTGACTTTCACTTTTAACGCTACAAGGAAATAGCTCATGGCTCAACCAACAGACAAATCGGAGGTGATTGTTGTGGTCGATCCGCAACCGGATGATTACACGGTCGTTACACCGTGGGCAGAGGAAAACAACATTCAATGTCACTTTGTGGTAAGCGGCCTGATGGCTTTGCGGGTGGCAAGAGACCGAAAACCAGCATTGTGGATGGTCAATGTCGAACTTCCCGACATGACTGGGTTTGATCTGTTGGAGATGATCAGCGACATACTAGGTGACCCGTTCGTGGTCCTGGTAGCCAACCAGTATCGATCAGAAGACGAGTTGCGGTCGGCCGAGGCGGGCGCGACGTTGTACATCTCTAAGCCACTGGAACGTTCCTGGTTGGACACGCTCGGCCTGACGGTTGGCGACGGCCTTTTCCGTTCCAGGGAAAAGAGTCGAACAGGGTCGTTCGCACACACCATCGAAAGCGGGCAGAAGAAAATACGTCCGAGCGTTAGTTCGCAACCACATTCGCTGGTTACCGGCAATGGAAGCCTCGCAGAACAGAGTCGAGCCAACCAACCCAAACGTCCCTGACAGTCCTGTTTGAAAATCTTTAACCATGTAGGAGAGCAGCCATGATTATGCAGCCAAAAACTGATTGGTTCTTTAACGACAACGATTACCAAGACGACAGGTACCACCCA
>Ga0315336_1005435_pt1 | contig 13907 bp, 5 predicted proteins | sample ASW5metaG_FD_204512 | JGI IMG/M metagenome (GOLD analysis project Ga0315336, IMG submission 204512) | Ammonia-oxidizing marine archaeal communities from Monterey Bay, California, United States - ASW #5 | ecosystem: Environmental > Aquatic > Marine > Intertidal zone | place: USA: California...
TGGTGTCCGGCCGAACTCGCTGGCAAAAATCACCAGCGTTTCGTCGAGCATTCCGCGCCGCTCAAGATCCTCCAGCAAACCGCCGATCGGTTGATCGACGGCCAGCGCGTTCTTGGCGTGGTTGGCTTTCAGCGCACTGTGCGCATCCCAGGATCCCGCTCCGCCCGCACCATGCTGAATCTGAACGAAACGGACTCCCCGTTCCACCAACCGCCGGGCCGCCAGGCACTGTTGTCCGAAAGCACGGCTGGCCGGCTGATCGATTCCGTACAGTTGCGTGGTTTCAGCCGTCTCGCTCGAAAAATTCATGACTTCGGGAACGGAGCGTTGCATGCGAAATGCGAGTTCATAGGCTGCGATGCGGGCCGCCAGGGCTGGGTCATCCGGGTACTCGACACCCCGCAGCGCATTCAGACGGCCGATCAGGTCTCTGCCGATCACACGTGATTCCGCCGAAACCGGCCGTCCCGGACGACCGAATTCCAGGGGATTCTTCGGATCGACACGCAAGGGAACGGCGTCATGGGCCGGACCAAGATAGTGGCCGTCGCGCTTGTTCCAGTATTCACGATTCCCAATCGAAATAAACTGCGGCAGATTGTCATTGAGAGACCCCAGGCCGTAATGAACCCAGGCACCGAGTGTGGGGAAATTGCCGTCATTGCGATGCCGCCCCGAGTGAAACTGTGTCTGGGCACCGTGGTTGCTGTCGGTCGTCCACATCGAACGGATCACGGCCAGTTTGTCGACACTCCGGGCCAGGTGTGGAAACCAGTCGCTGATTTCAATCCCGCCCTCACCATGTTTCCGGAATCCCACCTGCAGGGGGTAAAGCGTATTGCGTTGATTCCCGTTCGCGTCGGGGACCACGAGCCGCTCGATTGCCAGCTTCTTGGGATTCTGGACATCGGCGAATGGTGTGTCGGCAATCGTCTTGCCGGCGAACTTGTTGAGCATCGGCTTGGGATCGAAACTCTCCACCTGGCTGACACCGCCATTCATGAACAGCCAGATTACGCTTTTGGCCCGGGCAGGAAAGTGCGGCTGACCCGAGGGGAGATGTCCGTTGGCCACTTCGGCGCCGTGTCCCTCTTTGTGCAACATCGCTCCCAGCGCCAGGCCGGTGAAGCCGAGTCCGACGTCGGAGAGAAATGTTCGGCGTTGTTGACCGTGGTTGGTCATCCTGCACTCGTTCCCTTCTTGACGGTGATCAGCGGAGTGTCACGAAGTCGTTGTGATTGATCAGTGTCCAGACCAGCTGTGCCCGTGCATCCTTCTCGGAACCATTCGGCAGCCGGCGCCACGCCTGCAGGGCCTTGCGGCTCGCTGCGACTTCCTGGTCGCCGGGCGCTATCCCCAGCAGGACGGAGAACGCCTTGTTGATGAAAGCCGGTTCATCCGAGGCTCCCTTGGACAACCGCTCGGCAATCTGCTGAGCGGCGTCGATGACCAGGTTGCTGTTGGTCAGTGCCAGTGCCTGCTGCGGCACGATGCTCTCTTCACGACGATAACAGTCCGTGACGACGGCTTCATCAAACGTGGTCAGAAACAGATTACGTTCGTTGTTCGAGTGAAAGAAATACAGACTGCGGCGTTTCGAGGCCGCCTGCTGGGCTCGCGGTACCGGTGGCCCGCCCATCGTGGCATCGAGTGTCCCGGCAAAGGAGAGGATGGAGTCCCGGACAACCTGGGACTGCAGCCGGATCGGCTCGCGCCGCCACCAGAGGAGATTTTCGGGGTCTTTGGCCGCACTGGCCGCACCACCCGCAACGGACGAACGCATGCGGTAAGCAGCCGACGTGACAATCACACGATGCAGGTGCTTCATGCTCCAGCCATGTTCCATCAACTCCACGGCCAGCCAGTCAAGCAACTCCGGATGCACTGGCTTTGTTCCGTTGCGGCCAAAGTCAAACATGGTCGGCACCAGGGGTTTTCCCATGTGGCGCAGCCAGATGTGATTGACGGCCACACGGGCGGCTAGTGGATTGTCACGATGCGTGATCCAGTTGGCCAGCGCGGTTCGCCTGCCCGTACTTCGGGTGGGAAATTTCACCTGCGGATCATCGGTTCGAGATTCCAGGAATCGCGTTGCCGACCACTTGGCTCCCACGAAGGGTGTAATGGCTTCCTGCGGGTCAACGGGGGCGGCGAGTTTTTTCTCGGCCTTCTGGATCGCCGCACTGGCGGAACGGATTTCCTTTTCGATCGCGGCTTTCTTGTTGGTGGCCGCGGAGGCCAGTCGCGTCTCGGTGTCGGTGCGCGTCCGTTGCGCTTTCAACAGGGCCAGCCGCTGCTGGGACCGGATGGCTTGTTCGTGCTGTTGCTGCCGATCGTCGGCTGTTTCCTCGTTCCACACGGCCCGCAATGCGGCGCCCCGTTTCTGCAGGCTCTGTAGCTCTTGTCCGGCAATGCCCAGATCCAGTTCGGCCAGCTTGACGGATCCCGCCGCCTTTTCGACCGCCGCCCGGGCAGTTTTCTCGGTGAGCGGTTTTTGAGTTGGTTTCTGTGAGGGCTTTGTCAGGTGCACCGCCGGGTCGAGTGGCTTGAGTGTGAATTCTTTGAACACGGGTAAGACGTCGAAGGTCGTGATCTGGAAGGCACCGTCGCGTCGGGCAAGCGGTGTGTGCCAGGCAACGACCAACGCGTCGTTCAGGTAAGCATTGATCAGGGTGTCTCTCACCTGGATCCGGAAGACGTACTCTTTTCCCAACTCCACGGGCAATTGCCGCATGCCGCCCGCGGGATAATGAAATTGACCACCCTTGCTGTACGACGCATGCACCTTGGAACCGCCGGCAACGGCGCTCACATAAACCTGCTGCTCACTTTGGGTCGCCGTAAATGGCTGCGTCGGATCGGGCTGGGTTGTATCAAACCCGAGCCCGACACTGCGCCACTTACTTCCGCCCAGGATCGAAAACCGGAGTGTCGCTTCAAAATTCCGTGGCGGGGTCGCTTGTAACCGCAAGGCCGCCCGCTGGGCACCATCCCGCTTTTGTTCCACTTGGCCCGGTTGGTGGACCCACTGACCCCCGAACACTTTCCAACGCTTCTTGTCGAGCGTTTTGAACGTTTCGTGCACCAGCAACTGTTCCGGCTTGCTGGCTTCCGGTTTGACCGGCACCGGATGCGGATGTTGGATGATCTTTTTCAGAGTTTTCTGTGCGGCCAGATGTTGATTCCGCGCCTTGGTCAGTGCGGCCTGGGCGGCCTCGGTCTTCTTCGCGGCGGCCGCCAGGTGAGCTTCCAGGACCCAGGGACGACGCTGCGGTTGCCAGGCAACCGCCGGTAACGCGACCGGTTGGATCTGCAAGTCCCTGAAGGCCAGCACCGCGGGCACGCCCGGCGTCATGACCTGGGATTTGTCGGGGTTCTTTTCGTTGCCGCGGACAAACCGGTAGGTGGGGGTATCGAGCAGCCCGTCGAACGCGCGGGGAATTCCGTCGCGCACGGTATCCGGTTCACCGGGCAGAATATCCGTCCGCACGTGATACGGCTCGAAAAACGCCCGCATGCGATAAAAATCTTCGTGCGGAATCGGATCAAACTTGTGGTCGTGACACTTCGCACAATTGAACGTCAATCCGAGAAATCCTTTCCCAACGTGCTCGACCACTTCTTCCATCCACTGGTGTCGATTGAACAAGAACCAGTTTCTCGCCAGGTAGCCCGTGGCCCGCAACGTGTCGAGATCGGTGGGATGCAGTTCATCGCCGGCCAGCATCAGCCGGACCATCTCGTCGTAGGGCATGTCGTCATTGAGTGATTCGATGATCCAGTCGCGCCAATGCCAGATGTGTTTCTGGCTGTTGCGCAATTGCTGACCAAGGCCCCACCAGTCGCTGTACCTCCAGACATCCATCCAGTGCCGTCCCCAACGCTCGCCGTAACGCGGATCATCCAACAACCGCTGGACCACGCGTTCGTACCGCTGGGGTGACTTGTCATTCTCGAACGCCGCAATGTCCTCGGCGGTGGGTGGTATGCCAACCAGGTCCAGGTATAACCGCCTCAGCAGAATCAGCTGCGACGCCTGGGGCTGCGGTGTCAGAGCGTGTCGCTTGTGTGCGGAAGCCAAGAAGCCATCAATCGGATTCGCGAAGCGCGTGTTCGGCAGCTGCGGACGTTCGATTCTCTGAAAGGACCAGTGTTTCCGCGGATCGTCCTCGGCAACTTCGCTGGGAGGTATCGCGGCACCGGACTCAATCCACTTGCGGATGTTTGCGATCTGTTCCGCTTCGAGCGGCTCTCCCTCGGGCGGCATCCGCTGATCGGGATCTTGGGAAGTCAGCCGAGCAAGAAGCTTGCCGCTTTTCAGAATACCGGCCGCCTTGATTTGCCGGGCCGTGTCGAGCCGCAGATCCGACTTCTGCTTCAAGGCACCGTGACAGGCATAACACCGCGCGCGCAGGACGGGCTTGATCTCAGCCAGATACAGCCGTTCCGGGTCCGCCGACACGGGTTCTGCCCATGCCCAGACGACCATCAGAGACAGGAGTGTACGAGCAACAGCCATAAAGAGCGTCTTGATAGAATTCCAACACCTTTGCAAGGTCCTTACCAGCCTACCAAAAGTTCGCTGAAATTGTTGCCCGCTTTTGGACCTGCTGAGATGAGCGGCGCGGTCGACGTGCCACGACACAGCGTGGCTGGGTTGAACCTGTTACCGGGGACGGCGGGCCTGTCCTCGCTCCGATTCGTGCACCTGTTCGTCGCTGCAGTCCGACAGGTCCCGGGTCACTGATACTGAGGGCCGCACGCACACGGGCAGGTCCTGGCAGTTATCCGAACCAGTCTATCCGAACAAATCCATGACCGGTTTGCCGGTGGTCAAGGAACGCGAGATGCCGCTGGCGTCCTGTGGATCGTTGATAGGTATGTCCAGGGCGTGGTAGATGGTCGCGGCCAGTTCCTCGGGGCGGACCGGGTTGTTGGTCGGATACTCGCCGAGTTTGTTGGTCTTGCCGTACACGTTTCCCTTGGCGATGCCCGCTCCGGCCATGATTGAGGAGAAACATTTGGGCCAGTGTTGGCGTCCCGGTGGGTCCTGCTTCAGCACGTAGGGCGTGCGGCCAAACTCGCCGGTCACCACAACCAGCGTATCGTCCAGCATGCCGCGTTCGTTGAGGTCGGACAGCAGGCCGGCCAGCGCCTGATCCAGTCGCGGCAAACAGAAGCCCATGCCGTACGAGCCGGTGCCGAAGGCGTTGCCCATGCCCATGTTGCCACCGTGCATGTCCCAGCTGCTGCTCGGGGGGCCCTTCTTGTCATGCTCCGCCTGTCCGGCCCAGCCGTTGACTGTGACGAAGCGGACGCCGGATTCCACCATGCGTCTGGCCAGCAGCAGATTCTGCCCCAGGGGATGCATCCCATAGCGTTCGCGGAGCGTCACGGGTTCACGGTCCAGATCAAACGCCTCGCGGCCTTCGGCGCGGGTCAGCGCTTCGTAGGTCTTCTCGCGCAAGTCGGACCAGTCCTTAACCTGCTGGTCCTGATCCAGCCTGTTGGACTCCAGGCGGCCCAGCAGCGACTTGCGGTAGGCGAATCGCTGCTCATCGTAGGGGTCGTAAATCTGCGGCGGCTTGAAGTTCTTCATCGCGGGATGGTTGTTTGCCGAGCCAACAAACACCGGGGCGAAAGCCGAGCCCAGATAGCCGCCGATGCCGATGTTGGGCGCGCAGAACACCGGTGGTCCCACGCATTTGATGAGCCACGCATTGGAAACGAAATTGCGCGTGCTGGGTTTGTGTTTGGCGACGAACGATCCCAGGTAGGGTTGTTCGTTCGGCCGGCCCTGCTGCACGCGCTTTTCCGATTGCCCGCTGAGCAGATTGTGCATGGCGTCGAAGTGGTTACTGATCGCGCCGGGATGCGACATGGAATTGATCAGTGTGAACTGGTCGGCCAGCTTGGCCAGGCGGGTGTGCATCTCGTTGATCCGCATGCCCGGCACGCTGGTGGCGATGGGTTCGTACGGTCCGCGATAATCCAAGGGAGCGTCGGGTTTCATGTCCCAGGTGTCAACGTGGCTCGGCCCACCACACAGTAGCACGAAGATGCAGGATTTGTCCGAGGCGACGGCTTGGCCCGATTCGTCGATCTTGTCGCTGCCCATCACCACGCCCGGCATGCCGAGACTCAGCGTTGCCAGGCCGCTGGCGGTCAGAGCCTGCCGTCGGTTCATTTGGAGTGTGTTCATGCGCAAACTCGCTCTGTACCGGATCATCGACGTCGATGGCCCTGTTATACCAGAAATCGTGGGGATGATGAGCCGATTTGCCAGATTGCGAGCCGGTCCAGAGGGCAGGGTCCAAACCGGTACAAAGGGGACACCCAACGTTGATACAAAAGGGACATCCAACCTTGCCGGGGATTGGGGTTCGGTCGGATCTTCAGACCTGGAAACAACTTCGGCCGGTGCAGCGCACTCCGGCGGCTGCCATGTGGCGGTTGTCTCTGCCGCCCGTGGGTGCTCAGGCTTCCGTCGGCTCGGGCTCCCGTCGTTGGTGCGCCGGGCCATCCGATACCGCCATGATCCGCTTGATCGACGCCGCGTGTGGACATCTTGATGGGTGTCCCCTTTTGCTCCTCCCCTTTTGCTCCGGAGTGCGGACATCTCGATGAGTGTTCCCTTGAGTTTCTTGAGCTCCGCATCCCAAGCGGAGAGTTCTGGATGCGTCAGTTGTGATTCCCATATCGGTGTCCGTATGTTCTTCCGCAGTTGAGTGTTGACCCCTTGTCTGTCATTTCGTGTCACACCCCTGCGTTCACTCCTTTGATCGCCTGGTGGGTCTGTGGCCCTGACGGACATCAGATCGCGCGATCACCCGGGGCCTGCTCGCACGTCTTCCGCCTCATACCGTCACCTGAATACCGCGCAGCGGATATACCGAACACCGGATGGGCACACCGGATGGGCAGTCCCCAACCGGACCGTCGGGTCCGCTGTGCCGACGATGGCCCCAGGAGCGAGCCAGGCATGACCTGGTTCGTCAAGACGCAGCTTGCCGGACGGGAATTCCCGGCAGAGACATGCTAAGCTGAATCCGACCGCAAAACGGATATTCTCCGCTGGGGCCGGTCACGGACATCGGCGAAAACACAGACGCGACGCGCAATGACCCCGAGCGTGCGATAGGAATGCAGCGGCCCATCGAAACCTGGAAAGAAGAGGTCCTGAGGAAATGACTTTCATGCACGGAAAAAACCTGACAAGAAAACCAACGTTGTCCGGGATCTGTTTTGGACTCGTGTTTGTCATCGGAACACTGCAGGCGGAAGCCGAAGAGCTCAGCAGGAAAAAACTCCAGGTCTTCATCCTTGCCGGCCAGTCGAACATGGTGGGGCACGCGAATTTCATTACCATCCCAACCCTGTTCACGGCCCAGGAACCGCAGGTCCGGGAACTGTCGAAGCTCGTCTTTAAAGACGGCGCGCAAGTGACCAGGGCCATGGTCGACGACCAGATCGCCACGATGATCAAACGCAACGACCTGAACCAGAAACTGCGGAAGAAAGAGATCACCGGTGACGACGCCATCGCGGCGGCCCGGGCGCGGGTCAAGGCCCTGCAGTCGGAGTACGAGGCGAAGTCCCAGAAGATCAAGCAGGCCTTTGCCGTCTCCAAGCGGGTCTACATCACCTCGATTGCCGACCGCAACCGCCGGTCCGGTCCGCTCAGCGTCGGCTTTGGCGGCAGCCCCGACAAGATCGGCCCGGAACTCGGCTTCGGGCTTTCACTCGCAAAACAACTCGACGCTCCCATCCTGCTGATCAAGACCTCCTGGGGTGGCAAGTCGTTGCATTACAACTTTCGTCCACCTTCGGCCGGCCCCTACGAGTTGAGCGAGAAGGAGCAGCAGGGAGACAAGGTCGAGGAGATCAAGAAGAACGTCGGGTTGAATTATCGGATGATGAATGAGGCGGTGCACGCGGTGCTGAGGGACCTGGGAAAACACCATCCCGAGTACGACGCCTCCGCCGGTCACGAGATGGCGGGATTTGTGTGGTTCCAGGGCTTCAACGACCAGTTCTCGCCAGCCTTCCGCGACAACTATAAGGACAACATGATCGCCTTCGTGAAGGACGTCCGCGCGGAGTACAAGACCGCGAACATGCCATTCGTGATCGGGGTCATGGGAACCGGCATCACCGAAGAAGCTGTCGGTAAGAACGCCGTTTCCGTCGCCCAGCGCGCAGCGGCCAAGGCTCCGGAATTCCAAGGCACCGTCGCCTCGGTCGAGAGCTACGAGGTCTACTCACTCGATTCCCTGGCGGTGTACAAGAAGGGCTGGGCGCAGAATTTCGCCGAGTGGTGTGTCGTGGGCAGTGACCGGCCGTACCACTACCTCGGCAGTGGGAAGTTCTTCGTTCGCTTCGGCGACGCGCTCGCCCAGCAGATGCTGAAGCTGCTGGATGACTGAATGCCCGGTCCGGCCAAGCCTCGGCAACAACAGACCGTGATGGAGTTGGACCGATGACTTCTTCGAATTGCCGGAGTTCACTTCGGTGGGCGGCCATTGCGGTTGGGTTTTGCTGCAACACAGCTTGTTCTGAGGACGGCACCACGGCATGGATTCCGACCATGTCGTACGAGCGGCCCAGGCCAATCACAGCCAACGGACAGTCGATCAATCTGGGGCATCATGCGGTGACCCGGTGCTACGACTGGGATCAAGACGGCGATCTCGATCTGCTGGTCGGGGCGGGAGACGGCCGGTTATGGCTGTTTCGCAATCGAGGGAATTCTCAGCAGGCACGCTTTCAGCCGCGGGAACCCATCGCGGCCGGTGGACGCGATCGTTGGGGCAAGTCGTATACGGGGCTGGTGGTCACCCATCTTGTCGGGAATGCGTTGCCCGACCTGGCTGTCTGTCACTCGGACAACGCCGTCACGATTCATCGAGGAATCGGTACGGCCCAGGCCCCCAAATTCGCCGAGAAGGGTTTGACGTTTGAGGTGCAACAGCACTGCCAGGGCCGTTTCGACGTTGCGGACTGGGACGGAGACGGGCGCGGCGATCTGGTGACCGGAGCATTCGGTGGAGCGTTGGTGTGGTATCGCAACACGGGGCAGCCGGATCTGCCCAGATTCGCCGCTGGGGAACCGTTTTTCGACATCACGCTGGCCTACAATGCGCACCCGCGGATTCTGGACTTCAACCAGGACGGCCGGCTGGACATGTTGTTGGGAGTGAATTGGGGCACCGTCTCGCTGTATCTGCACACGGCCGCCAAGAGACCGTTGTTGAGCAACAGCCGACTGTTGCAATGGGCCGACGGTTCCCATCTCAACATTCGCAAGCAGAATGGCGATGACACAACGCCCGAGCTGGCCGATCTCGATGGAGACGGTGTTCTCGATCTCATCAGCGGCGGCAAGAACGGACGGCTGTTCTTCATGCGGGGTGTTGGTTTTGCCTCGCGCGTGGATGCGTTCCAAAACGTGTTGGCACAACACGCGCAGAACTTGGGGAAGGTCCTCGACAACGATGCGGCGGTGCGCCGCCAGGTCTTCGGATCGTTGGCATCGCTGCAAGCCGATTTGGCCGGCGGCCTGATTCCTCGATCGTCACGGGAAGCCTTGTTTCGCAAACTCGCGCCTTTGGCGAAACAGTATCCAGCCTTGCTCGGACGGTCAAAAGTCGACCTGAAATCCGCTTCTCATCTGCCGCTGCTCGCCGGTCAATACTGGGTGGTTCTGCTGGAGTCGCTTCCCGATTCACTCTCGAACCGCAAACGTGTTGCGGATGCGCTTGGCTTTCAAGCGGGTTACCGCAGGTTGCTCGTCGATCTGGGTGTGTTGTTCATCGACAACAACACGGCCACGTCCGAGCATCTGGCAGCGATGCATCGGTTGATGACGGCCATGCCGCGGGCCGTGTGGGACGTGGAAACGATCACCGTGGCCGGCTGGCTGAGACCGGCGATCGCCACCCAGAAGATCCGTTCGCGATCGGGAATCAACATCTTCGACCTGCCGCTCGGTCGTCCGGAGAACAGCTTTGCAGGCGACGCACCCAGGCCCGGCGTCACGGATGTCTACCTGATCTGTCTGGCGCATGAATTGGCCCACAACATGCTGGACACGGTTGGCCGAAGGACGCGTCCGGAATTGTATGAGAGAAAGTTCGAGGGGCTTGCTCAGGCGGCCGGTCCGCAGGTCGTTTATCGATCCCCCAAGTCCCGCGGTATCGACTTTGCGGCGACCAAGCAGAACTTCCGCAGAATCGGGGCCTGGGACGGTGATGACGCGCGTTGGAACGCAGCCTGGGTGCGTTACTTCAAGGGCCGGAAACAGTTCGATCGGGCGTATACGCGCGGCAACATTCAATTCTTTCTGAACGCGCCGCAGGAAGCGTTTGCGACGCTGGCCAACCAGTATTTCACCGACAGCCAGCTGATGCTCGAGTTCTGCAAAGTCCGCTGGGATGCGGGACATCGCTCAAACATCAACCAGTTCCTGCTGATCGCCGACTATCTGAGCGAAGGCACAAATGCGGTGCGTTTTTACGTGATGCGTCCCGGAGGCGCCCTGGCGGTTGCGGCCGTCGAATTGAGGCGGGACGCCCAGGGTCGCATTACACAGGTGCAGTCGCAGAAGTCGACGGCCAAGTTCGACTATCAGGCCGGGAGCCTGGTGACCGGCTTCCAACTGGAACCCGTTGCGCGGTGAGCGTCGCTTTGTATCCGCCACGATACAAGGTGGTTACGTGGATCGATTTCATCGCGGTCGGCGGACGCGTCGAACCTGGAACGAGAGGGAGCGGGCATCTCGTGCGTGCCTGCGATGGGCGGATCCGGAACGAGGAAGTCTGGGTGCCGCTTTTATGGTTCCAATGCTTTCCAACGATTCATGTTCCCTGTATACATATCACTTCAAAAAAATCCAGAACTCGATTGGAGAGAATATGACGACCGAAAGTAAATGCCCGGTATTGGGAGGCGCTCACAGACACACCGCGGTTGGGGCCACGGCCAATCAGCACTGGTGGCCCAATCAGCTGAATCTCAAAATCTTGAACCAGAACTCGCCGCAGTCCGATCCCATGGGTGAGGAGTTCAACTACGCCGAGGAGTTCAAGAAGGTCGACCTGGATGCCCTGAAACAGGACATCGAAGAGGTGATGACGACGTCGCAGGACTGGTGGCCGGCCGACTACGGTCACTATGGGCCGTTGTTCATCCGCATGGCGTGGCACAGTGCGGGCACCTATCGTATCGGCGACGGCCGTGGCGGCGCGGGCTCCGGCACAATCCGCTTTGCGCCCCTCAACAGCTGGCCCGACAATGCGAGTCTCGACAAGGCGCGGCGGTTGCTGTGGCCGGTCAAGCAAAAATACGGCCGGACAATCTCGTGGGCCGACTTGATGGTCCTGACTGGCAACTGCGCCCTGGAGTCGATGGGCTTCAAGACGTTTGGTTTCGCCGGCGGACGCGAGGACGTTTGGGAGCCGGAAGAGGACATTTACTGGGGACCCGAGGACACGTGGCTGGGAGACCAGCGTTACAGCGGCGAACGGGATCTTGAGAATCCTCTGGGCGCCGTTCAAATGGGGCTGATCTACGTGAATCCGGAAGGGCCGAACGGGACCCCGGATCCCGTCGCTGCCGCCATCGACATTCGCGAGACGTTTGGCCGCATGGCGATGAATGACGAAGAGACGGTTGCGTTGATCGCCGGTGGGCACACGTTTGGTAAAGCCCATGGTGCGGCCGATGCGGACCAGTACGTCGGTCCCGAACCCGAAGCCGCCGGCCTGGAAGAACAAGGCTTTGGCTGGAAGAATACGTTCGGCAGTGGCAAAGGCGGCGACACGATCACCAGCGGGTTGGAAGGCGCATGGACCACCGACCCGGTGAAGTGGGACAACAATTTCTTCGACAACCTGTTCGGCTACGAGTGGGAGTTGGTCACCGGGCCGGGCGGCGCGTCGCAGTGGACTCCCAAGGAGGCATCGGCACAGGGCACTGTTCCGGATGCTCACGATCCGTCGAAAACCCACGCTCCCATGATGTTCACGACGGACCTCTCACTGAAGATGGACCCGATCTACGGGCCGATATCGAAGCGGTTCCACGAGAACCCAGCCGAGTTCGCGGACGCTTTCGCCCGGGCGTGGTACAAGATGACCCACCGCGACATGGGGCCCCGCTCGCGGTGTCTCGGCGCGTTGGTTCCCGCGGAGCCGCAGTTGTGGCAAGACCCCGTCCCCGACGTCAGTCATGAACTGATCGGCGAACAGGACATCGCGGACCTCAAGGGCCGGATCCTCGCATCAGGACTGTCCGTGTCCCAGCTGGTCTCGACCGCATGGGCATCGGCGGCAACCTTCCGCGGCACCGACAAACGCGGTGGCGCCAACGGAGGCCGGATTCGTCTCGCGCCCCAGAAGGATTGGGAAGTCAACAATCCGGCCGCATTGCCAAGCGTGCTGCAGGCCCTGGAGCAGATTCAGAATGACTTCAACACCGCGCAGTCCAACGGCAAGATGGTCTCGCTGGCTGACGTGATCGTTCTGGGCGGATGTGCTGGCGTGGAGGCAGCTGCGAAGAAGGCTGGTAGCGATGTGCAGGTTCCCTTCTCGCCGGGACGCACGGATGCGGTGCAGGAGCAAACGGATGTGGAGGCATTTGCCGTGCTCGAACCGACCGCCGACGGGTTCCGGAACTACATCCGCAACGGACACACGCGACCGGCGGAGGAGTTGCTGGTGGATCGGGCGCAGATGCTGACGCTGACCGCTCCCGAGATGACGGTGCTCGTCGGCGGCATGCGCGCCTTGAATGCCAACGTCGGTCAGTCCGGATTGGGCGTCTTCACCGAGCGGCCTGAGACGTTGACCAACGATTTCTTTGTGAACCTGCTCAGCATGAACACGGACTGGCAGAAGTCATCCCAATGCGAGCACGTTTTCGAGGGCCGTGATCACGGGACGGGCGAAGTCAAGTGGACGGGTACCGCCGTCGACCTCGTCTTCGGTTCGAACTCCCAGCTCCGAGCCATCGCGGAAGTCTATGGATGTGACGACGCACAGCAGGCGTTTGTGAGTGACTTTGCCGCTGCGTGGGGCAAGGTGATGAACCTGGATCGCTTTGATCTGGCCTGATGCCCGCGGAATGCACTCCGCGGAATGAAGCCGAGGTCGATTTCCTGGCTGCGTTGTCTGGCCAGGAAATCGCCTGCGCTCGCGGGCGCCAGCTTCGGACGATCTTCGTCACAACCTGGGCACATGCCAGCGTTTTGACGCGCGCCGAGGTGAGGCTTCTCAGTCGGCGGCCGTGGCACACGCTGATGTCCCATGGCCGGCAACCACGCCCGTCCCGTTGCCGCCGTACCGTTGTCACTGCGACTCACTTCTTCAAATAGTTGTCGCGGATTGTGTGCAGTTGTTTCCAGATGGGTTGATCGCTGGCCTGAGGTGATACGCAGACAAAAATGTGGTTGCGGTTGTTCTTCATCCATGTGCGAATCTCCAGGTTCAGCTTCTGCGGCTTTTTCGTGGCGAAGGGCTCGACCCAATCCAGAGTGCCGGTATAGCGTGTTGCCTTGTCCCCAGCCTTTGCGTTGGCGGGCGCCTTGGCAGCTGCGGCGAGCTTTTGCAGTTTGAGTTTGAACGTGGACGGCTTGACGTCCGGGCGCTGTCCGTTCAGAACGGCTTTGCACAGACCTCGGTAGTATTTCAGGAATTCATCTCTTACAACGGCTTCTGTCAACTTGGGTTGCGGCTGAAGCTCGAATGCAAAGGCGTAGGAGAAGAAGGAATCCGAATTGGGTTTCATCATCCCGGGTGCGAAACGAATATGCTCAAACCCCTTCAGTTTCATGTCGGGAGCAAATCCCGGCGGAAGCTTGATGGTCTCGCCGCCCCACCCGGCCGGAGCCGCGAGCTTGAGGGATCCGG
>Ga0315336_1005437_pt1 | contig 13906 bp, 12 predicted proteins | sample ASW5metaG_FD_204512 | JGI IMG/M metagenome (GOLD analysis project Ga0315336, IMG submission 204512) | Ammonia-oxidizing marine archaeal communities from Monterey Bay, California, United States - ASW #5 | ecosystem: Environmental > Aquatic > Marine > Intertidal zone | place: USA: California...
AATTCGACTATAAGCTCGACGAAATTCTGCCACCCCGAAGGTACCCCAGCTGATGCTTTCCGTGCAGCCACAAAAAAGCTGCCACAAAACAAAAACCCAAGGACCACAGCATAAAAAATACTGTCCAGATGAAACGTCCAGAACCCCTCCCCAACGTGCAGATTGGTTAGATGGTGGACGATGTAGTCCGTGGAAGTTTCTGTGTGCGCGTCCTCCATTTTTACCTCAGTGTTGCTCTCACGACCCTAATCTTCAGATACAGCTGCATTACTTGGCAGCCCCAACCCCAAAGCAACCCAATACACAACAAAGGTTGCCGCAAAACCACCAATCATGGGCCCAAAAGAAACCCCCAGAAACCGAATAGCTAGCGCAAATAACCCCGCCGTTAACACTAGTTTAAAAAACTCCCCTTGATAGATGCTCCTGAGCACTTTCGTCGGCTCAGTCTTAGGTCCATGCCGAAACATACTAACCACCATATAAAAACTAGCGAGCGCGCCAATTGCGCCACCTGTTAGGGCGGATATCCCAGCCCCGGCCCCCTCTAACAAAAAACAAATCAAGCCTGCCAGCAGCGCAAGCCCTATTTGTACTAAAACGATACGAAGAGCAAATCTTCGGGCATTTAGAAAACTTTCTTCGAGTTCACTCACGAAAAAAAGCCGCTAGATCTGTCCACTACAGACAAAGAAAAAGCCACATACGTGGCATCAAAACCGAATACATTCAAGCTACCAAATGACCGCGCTATTCTAAGGTCTTGCCTAATGCGGTTCAAGATTTAGTCAATATGTTCAACAATCCCTTCTAACTCTTCCAGGCTGTGGTACCGGATGACGATCCGCCCACCAACCCGCTGCGTTTCTATTCGGACCGGCGCCCCAAGCTTTTCTCCGATTTCCATTTCTAATCGAGCAACGTTTGGATCCTCAGAAGCCGCACTTCTGCTGCCTACGTTCTGTCCGGCGGGCCGAGATAAACGCTTTGCAGCCCGCTCCGTTTCCCGCACGCTTAACCCTTCCTTGACCACTCGAATAGCCAGTTTAGCTTGGGCCTCGGCTGAGTCCAGCGAGAGAAGCGCCCGGGCATGCCCCATGTCGAGTTGGCGCTGTTCAAGCATACCTTTAACCGCATCGGGCAGCTCAAGAAGTCTCATCAAATTACTAACCGATGTTCGGCTACGACCTACCGCATTGGCCACCTCACCGTGGGTCATGTCAAACTCATCTACCAGACACTTAAAGGCGCGGGCCTCCTCAAGGGCATTTAAATCTTCCCGCTGGATGTTCTCAATTAGCGCGACCGCGAGAGCAGCCTGATCGGGAATATCCTTCACCAGTGCTGGCACTGATTGCAGTCCGGCTAATTGCGCGGCTCTCCATCGACGCTCACCTGCTACGATTTCATACTGCGACTCACCGTTGCCGGAGCCAAGTGGACGAACCACGATCGGCTGAAAGAGACCATGAGAGCGAATGGTATTTGCGAGCTCTTCAAGGCCTTCCTCTCTCATATCCAAACGCGGTTGATAGCGTCCACGCTGAAGCAGGTCCACAGGAATTTCCTTGAGACCAGTTTCCATCGCCTGATCATTCGGTCTAATTTCGGTACTCAGTAGGGCATCAAGCCCACGTCCGAGACTTTTTCTCTTAGCCATTGTCATAAATAAAATTGGAGAGAAAGGGCATGCTGATTGTATCAGTTAGCGCCTGTCGGCGGAGGGTCTCGGAGAGGTTCGTCAGCGCCCTCACGGCGATTTATCTCGCCGGCCAAGGCAAGATATGCCAGCGCTCCTGAAGAATGTTTATCATGATAGAGGGCTGGTTTGCCAAAACTAGGCGCCTCTGCCAATCGGACGTTTCGCGGAATCACCGATCGGTAAACGCGGTCTCCAAAATGTTCAAGTAGTTGGGCAGAAACCTCGTTGGCAAGGTTGTTTCTGTGATCAAACATGGTGCGCAGGATCCCTTGAATTGTCAGCCTTGGGTTAGCGCTCGCCCTGATTTGTTCTATCGTTCCAAGCAATGAAGTTAGGCCTTCGAGTGCGTAGTATTCGCACTGCATGGGGATAAGCACCCCTTGAGCCGCCGTAAGGGCATTGACCGTTAACATGTTGATCGCAGGAGGACAATCAACCAGCACATAATCATAACGCCCATCCATAGGCTTCAGCGCATTGCCGAGCCGAAACTCGCGCTCGGGCTCGTTCAGCAATTTAATCTCAGCCACAGTCAGGTGTTGATTGCTCGGTAAAACTGCAAAGCCGCCCAAGGTGGCCCTTATAATCGCGTTCGCGGCAGGGATGCCATCCAGCAATACCTCACAAACGCCCTCCGTCACATCCTCCTTATCAATACCACAACCCATAGTGGCATTGCCCTGTGGGTCCATATCAACCAACAACACTTGCCGTTTAGTGGCTGCCAGAGATGCAGCGAGATTCACGCAGGTTGTAGTTTTACCTACGCCACCCTTTTGATTAGCGATCGCAATAATCCTAGTCATGAAGTTCCTTCTTTTCCAGCGCGCTGCACAAGCATTACTGATCCGCTGACTAAGTCCTGCCTAGGCACTTCTATACAACGAACACTAAACTCCGCGCTAAGTTTACCTAGGCTCTCCTTGGCCTGACGGGTGCTCGTTAGAATAAAAAGCTTGCTATCAATATCCAATAGATGTCCAGCCAATACTACTAAATCGGGTACTGCGGCAACGGCTCGAGCAAGCACCGTATCAAAGGGCTGCCTAGTTGGTAAGTCTTCTACGCGACAATTTTTGATGGAGACATTTGTTAATCGCAAAGTACTTTGAACATGGCGCAAAAACCGAGTCCGCTTTGCCCGACTTTCAATCAACGTAAACTCCTTCCCCTCTTCAACAATGCTCAGCGGCAACCCTGGGAGACCGGCGCCTGTCCCAACATCAGCAATGCGTTGCCCTGACAACAAAGGCCTTAGAGCCAAGCTTTCCAGTAGGTGCCGAGTGATCATCTGGTCCGTGGACCGAATACCCGTAAGATTATGCGTTTGATTCCAGCGGTTGAGTAACCAGAGAAAATCGGCCAGTCTTTCCATCTGCGTTGGGGTTATTTCAAGGCCTGCCAATGCTAGTCTCTCGCTAACCTCCCGCCCGTGCAGCTCGCGTTTTGTCAATGGTCTCCCCTAGTGGGTCCGTCCTGTACTTAGCTCCTCTGCCTTGTGGCAGGCGACAAGGGTCTGGCCAATCCTTCGTAGTTCCGGCACCTCCACCCGGCACCTCTGCTCCGCGTAGCGACAACGTGTCTGAAAGCGACAACCTGAAGGCGGATTTATTGGCGAAGGCAAATCCCCGCTCAAGAGCTGCCTTTTTCTCTTCCGCTCCTTATCTGGGTCTGGAACAGGAACAGCACTAATGAGCGCTGAGGTATAAGGATGAAGGGGCCTTTCATAAAGATCTAAAGCTGGAGCAACCTCGACAATTTGCCCGAGATACATTACCGCGATGCGGTGGCTAATGTTTCGAACGACAGCTAGGTCATGCGCGATAAAAATTAGAGACAAGCCAAGCTCGCTCTGCAAATCCGCAAGTAGCTTCATAATCTGGTTCTGAATCGGCATATCAAGCGCACTTACTGGTTCATCACAAATAATGAGGCGCGGCTTTAAAACTAACGCTCTGGCGATACCAATCCGCTGACACTGTCCCCCCGAAAATTCATGAGGGTAACGATTCAGTCCCTCGTTGCCGAGGCCCACCCGCTGCAAAACCTCCAACACCTCTCTTTTAACAGCCTGACGAGAAAAATCCGGGCGGTGTGTCCAAAGTGGCTCACTTACAATGTTTCCCACCGTCATACGCGGATTAAGGGAGGCCAAGGGGTCCTGAAAAATGATTGTCATCTCCTTGCGCAATGGCTGCAGTTTGGGCTCCGCTAGGCCCGTTAACGTCTTCCCAAGCAAACATACTCGCCCACTTGTAGTTGGCACGAGACGAAGAATCGCTCGGGCCAATGTTGACTTGCCACACCCCGATTCACCAACTACCCCCAAGGTTTCCCCCGACTCTAGACTGAGGTCTACACCATCCACCGCTTTCAGAAGAAGCTTAGAGGACCATCGCACGGGATTTTTTACGGCGAAATGAACCCGCAGGTTATGAACGCCCAACAACGGGCCGGTTTCGTTTTTACCCTGTTCTGTGGTTTTGCCATCCCTTTGGGTGAACGGCATGACTTGTTGGTCTGACCTGGGAACTGCCTCTAAAAGAGCCTTCGTATAAGTGTTCTTAGGCTGATAGAAAATTTGTCTTGTTGTGCCCTCTTCCATGAGGTCCCCCTCATGCATAACTAGCACCCTTTCGCACAAGCCAGCAACCACCCCTAGGTCGTGGGTAATAAAAATGATGGCGGTACCAAAGCGTTCATTTATGTCTTGCATCAAACGAATTATTTGAGCCTGAACCGTAACATCTAGTGCAGTAGTAGGCTCATCAGCAATAAGGATATCCGGGCTCAGAAGAAGACATGAAGCAATCATTACGCGCTGACGCATACCACCCGAGAGCTCATGCGGATAGCGATCAAAACATTTTCGGGCATCCGGAATTTTCACCGCCTCTAGCATTTCTACACAATGCTCTTGTGCAGCTTCCCTCGAAATCTTTTTGTGTTGACGCAAGGCCTGCGTCATCTGTCCTGCAATGGTTAAATAAGGGTTCAACGAAGTCATCGGATCTTGAAATACCATGGAGATTCTTTTGCCCCTGATCTTTCTAAGCCCTGCCTCAGATAACGCAAGCAAATTCTGTCCGCAAAAATTAGCGGAGCCACTAGCCTTACCATTGTCTGCAAGCAGCCCCAGAATACTCAACACACTTTGACTCTTCCCGGATCCGGATTCTCCGACTATCCCCAAAATCTCCCCCGTATCCAGATGGAAATTCAGGCCTTTCACTGCCTGCACTTCACGATCAGAAGTCCAGAATCGAACTTTAAGGCCCGATACTTCCAGTAGCCTCATTGCCGGTCCTTGGGATCTAGTGCATCACGCATTCCGTCACCAATAAAATTAAAACAGAAAAGGGTTGTAGCCAACAGGAAAGCAGGAAAGAGCAGCATCCAAGGAGCTGTTTCCATCTCCTCCGACCCCTCTTTCACTAACGCCCCCCAGGACGTCATCGGCTCCTGAACGCCGAGTCCGAGAAAGCTTAAAAAAGATTCCACTAAAATCACCTGTGGAATAGTTAGGGTGATATATACAGCAACCACCCCCAAAAGATTGGGCACAATGTGCCGAACAAGAATTGCCAAGGCCCCAACTCCCTGGGCTTGTGCGGCTTCAACGAATTCCCGCTGCTTGAGGCTTAGAGTCTGTCCACGCACGATCCGCGCCATGTCTAACCAGTTAATTGCCCCTATGGCCACAAAAATCAACAAAATATTCCGGCCAAAAAAAACCATTAACAAGATCACGAAAAACATAAAGGGCATGGCATACAGGATGTCCACGAAACGCATCATGATGGCATCCAAGCGTCCGCCAAAATAGCCCGCGGTAGCGCCGTAACTAATACCGATGAGCAAGCTCACCACACTTGCAACAACCCCCACCAGAAGAGATATCCGGCCCCCGTAGAGTGTTCGAACAAAAAGATCGCGCCCAAGGGTATCTGTTCCAAAAAAATGTCCTGTACCCAGACTTGGCCCGATGGATGTATTGGGCCAGTCCGTAAAATCATACGCGTACTGACTGAACCAAGGCCCCACGGTAACCACAAGCACGATAATGGCCATCAGCATGGCCCCGGTCATCGCAGCACGGTTGCGCCTTAAGGTCCGCCAAGCATCTCCCCACAAACTTCTAACAACTACTTGATCTTGTTTAGTCTCGATGCCCAACGCCTCATCCATATCTAACTTTCGGATCCAACCAGGCATACGCTAGGTCTACCAGAAAATTAAAAACAACAATTAAAGTGCCGTAGAACACCACGATTCCCATCACCAGCGTGTAATCTCGGTTCAAAGCCCCTTGCACAAAAAATCTCCCGAGCCCCGGAATACCAAAAATCTGCTCAATGACAACGGACCCCGTAATGACAGCTGCTGTCGCAGGACCAAGGTAGGACACAACGGGCAGCAAAGCGGGTTTTAACGCATGCACCAATAAAATCTTTCCCATTGGAAGTCCTTGTGCCTTAGCCGTACGGATGAAGTTGCTGCGCAATATTTCAATCAAGCTGCCCCTTGTGAGGCGCGCTACGTAGGCAATTTGGGGCAAAGCCAGGGAAACCACAGGGAGTACCATGTTGCGCAAAGACCCCCCACCTAAGCCCCCTGCAGGCAGCCAGCCCAGATAAACTGCAAAGACGAGAATTAAAAGAGGCGCCATCACAAAACTAGGGATAGAGATCCCGGTCATTGATACCGCCATAACAGTGTAATCCGTTCTTGAGTTTTGCCATAGGGCCGCCACGCTGCCTGCCAAAACCCCAAAAATCACCGCTAAAGCCATGGCCCCCGCCCCCAGCCGAAGGGAAATTGGGAAGCCTGTCATGATGAGTTCTGTAACCGTCAGGTCCCGGTACTGGAACGAAGGGCCAAAGTCGCCCTGTAACAAATTCCCTAGATATCGGGCAAATTGTTGATAAAGAGGCTCATCCAAATGATAGGCAGCGCGCAGATTGGCCTCGATCTCTGGCAGGAGCACCTTTTCAGAATCGAACGGCCCTCCTGGTGCAAGGCGAATTAGAAAAAAGGCCAGTGCCATAAGGACAAAAAGCGTCGGGATTGCTCCCAAAATCCGCCGAACAAAATAATTTAACAAACTAGCCTCTAATGGCTGAGAATTTGTAAGTTCTTAGAATAATGATGGTTCATGATATTGGCAGTTAGCCCTTTCACCCACGGCTTCACCATATATGTTGAAACGTAAAAATACAGAGGAATAATTGGTAGGTCCTTGAGCAGAATCATTTCTGCCTCCTGTAAATGTTCAGCGCGCTTTTTCAGGTCGCCCTCTTTGCTCGCAAGTTCAAGCAACAAATCATAATCCGGGTTCATATAGCCGCTGTCATTTAGCCCGCTTCCGGAATGCATCAGCTCAGAAAAAGTGAAGGCGTCATTGTAGTCCCCAATCCAACCACCCCTAAAAACCTCCGTCTCTGTATATACATTCAGCTCATTTTTCTTTCGCTTCGTGTCTAAAAAAACTCTCCACTCCTGATTTAGCAAGCTGGTTTCCACGCCTAAGGTGCTTTTCCACATGGAGGCAATACCCGCTGCTATGCGGCGATGATCTTCGAGGGTGTTGTATAGGACCTCAAGGCGCAAGGGATTTTCATCGGAGTAGCCAGCTTCTAGGTAGAGTCTCCGGGCTTCCTCTTCTCGCTCGGCTTGAGTCCATGCAGCTTCTGGCATTTGTTGGCCCGTGTAGTTGATCACCGGCGGAACCCACCCAAACGCGGGGATTTGCCCGGCGCCCGCAATTTCCTCAGTGATGATTTCACGGTCAATGGCGAGCGCCAACGCTCGCCTCAGAGCAGGATTGCCTGCGAACGGTGGCTTGGTCAAATTAATGCCATAGTAATAAGTTCCAAGGTAGGGCGCGATTACGAGCTGGTCAGGTAGGTTTTCCCGGGCCCAACCAATCTGTTTTGACGGCACCGTGCTTGTAAGTTCGAGTTCCCCGGCCCTGTAGCGGCGCAACTCTGATGCGCTGTCTTCGGTTGGGTAATACCAAACCTCGTCAATGACGGTTGTGTCGTTATCCCAGTAATAAAGATTTCTAACAATTTTGATGTGGGACTCCGGAAGCCGCTCTACCAGAAGGTATGCGCCGTTTGAAATTAGGTTGCCGGGCCGGGTCCAACGATCACCGTGGGCTTCGACACTACCTCTGTGGACCGGGTAGCTCGCGGAGTGGTTTAGTACCCCTAGAAAGTAGGGGGTAACTGACCTCAATTCTATTTCCAGTCGATAATCATCAAGTGCCCTGACGCCCAACTCAGCTGGCGGCATGGCCCCCGAGGCAACAGCCTCCGCGTTAAGTATGGGGGCCAAAATAAAGGTGTAACGCGAAAGGGTTTTTGGGTCTAGGCTTCTGCGGAAACTATAAACAAAGTCGTGTGCCGTCACCAGGTCACCGTTCGACCACCGAGCATTTGTCCTCAGCTGAAATACGTAAATACGCCCATCTTCGCTGATGCGCCAAGACTCAGCCACGCCTGGGATCACGTCCCCATTCGGGGCCTCTATGGTTAGGCCTTCAAACAAGTCCCGCTGAATATTTCCGGAAGGCACCCCCTCTGCCCTGTGGGGGTCTAAACTTTGGGGCTCGGCGCCGTTGCCCCGGCGCAACACTTGTGCCTCAGCCAACTCATTACCATTCACCCCTCCCACCATCAGAGAGCCGGTTGTTCCAACACTACCGTCGTTACCACCACAAGCGCCCAATATCAGAGCAACTACGCTCAGCAGTAACTTAAGCCAGCGATCCGTTTTTATCCTCACTATGGTGCTCCTATCTCAAGCTATGCGCTCTTGCTGTACTCATGTCGCTTGAGGTAAATCAGCAGTAACGAGATTGCAGCCGGTGTAATGCCAGGGATCCTAGATGCCTGGCCGATGTTTTCGGGCCTAACGCTCTCCAGCTTTTCTCTAACCTCGTTTGAAAGGCCGCTCACCGAGGAATAGTCCATATTGCTCGGTAACAAAGTCGCAACGTGCCGATCTTGGCGCTTAATTTCTTTACTTTGGCGCATTATATAGCCTGCATATCGAGCTTGAATTTCAAGCTGTCGGGCAAGCTGTTCCTTTCCTTCTTCGCTCAAACCATCAAGAAGACCTGGCCCAACACGCTTTAATGCAGTCACGTCCTCATAACTTATGTCTGGTCGGCGAATGAGATCTCGGGCGGCGGTTTCTCGGCCAAGGGAGCTGATCTTGCTGCCCGCCGGAACATCGCTCGGGCGTACGATGATAGACGACAAGCGTTCTGTTTCGGTGTCCAAGCGGGACCGTTTAACTTCAAAGGCCCGCCAGTGCTCATCGCCTAACAGACCTAGATTCCGCGCGGTAGGCGTTAGCCTAAGATCGGCGTTGTCTTCCCTCAGGATCAGGCGATACTCAGCCCGCGATGTAAACATCCGATACGGCTCTGTCGTTCCCTGAGTGATTAAGTCATCAATTAAGACGCCCATATAAGCCTCCTCTCGCCCCGGAGACCAGGGCTCGCGCCCCTGCACACTTAGTGCTGCATTTATCCCCGCGACGATGCCTTGCGCTGCCGCCTCCTCATAGCCAGTGGTGCCATTAATCTGCCCCGCGAAAAACAACCCTTCAATAACCTTGGTCTCTAAATTTGGCCTGAGTGCCCGTGGATCAAAGAAATCATATTCAATGGCGTAACCGGGGCGGGTGATATGAGCGCGCTCAAATCCAGGAATCGTTCGAATAAACTCATTTTGAACATCAAACGGCAGGCTAGTAGAAATGCCGTTGGGATAAATCTCATTAACAAACAGACCCTCGGGCTCTACGAAGATCTGGTGCGACTTCCTGTCAGCAAACCGCACAACCTTGTCCTCGATTGAAGGACAGTAGCGCGGGCCTATGCCATCTATAGCGCCGCTGTACATTGGTGAGCGGCTGAGGTTGGCCCGGATAATATCGTGCGTCTGTTCGGTGGTGTGCGCAATATGACAAGGCACCTGTTGCGGATGTTCCTCGCGCCTTCCCATGAATGAAAACACCGGTGTCGGCTCGTCTCCAGGCTGAATTTCAAACCGCGAGAAATCAATGCTGCGCCTATCAACGCGCGGGGGGGTGCCTGTCTTGAGTCTCCCGACACCCAGCCCCATATCTCTAAGCTTTGCTGCCAGCCCGTCAGCGGCCGGGTCGCCGGCCCGCCCACCGGGATATTGAGCCTCTCCTACATGAATTTTGCCCCCGAGAAATGTCCCTACGGTCAACACGATGGCAGAGGCTGTAATCTCCAGTCCAATCTGGGTTCGTATTCCGCGTACTCTGCCTTTTTGAATCAGGACATCATCCACGCCCTGCTGAAGCAAAGTCAGTTGTGGCTGCCTCTCTAACATTCTACGGATTGATCTTCGGTATAGGTCTCGGTCAGCCTGGGCCCGGGTGGCCCGCACGGCGGGGCCCTTTCGGGAATTTAGCGTACGAAAATGAATCCCAGCTTGGTCGATAGCCCTAGCCATCCCGCCTCCCAAAGCATCGACTTCCTTAGCTAGATGACCCTTACCGATGCCTCCTATGGCAGGATTACAGCTCATCTGACCAAGTGTCTCCAGGTTGTGGGTAACCAAAAGCGTTTTGGCGCCCATCCGGGCTGCGGCCAATGCTGCCTCTGTGCCAGCATGCCCGCCCCCAATAACGAGGCAATCGAAGTGTTGTTTATATTTCATGAATATAGACCGCTTTGCACGATTGTAGGTTGACTGTGCCGCTCCTGCCAGATCCTTTGGAGCTTCCCCCCCTTCCTCAGTACCACAAAGCGCGTTAACCTGTGTGTATGGAACTAAGAATGCGGGGTTTTTTGTGAAAAAAATTTCATGTCTGCTGGCCCTTCTACTTGCAGCTTCATGGGCTCAAGCAGACCTTGAGTGGGCTTACCAGGCACTTGAGGAAACGCTCATCTCCTTTGATGATGAGCCAAGAACGCTGCCGGGTAGCCCCAACAGCTATACCCAGGCCGAGATTGATGATCCATTCAATCCGCCGGATTGGTTTCCTGAAGACCATGCGCCGATGCCCGAGGTTGTAGCCCGCGGGCTAGATGATCAGGTTCGCGCCTGCTCGCAGTGCCATCTTACGTCAGGGATGGGTCACCCCGAATCTTCGCAGCTGGCTGGCCTTCCCATAGGCTACATGTTACGCCAGATGGCCGACTTTAGAAGCGGGGACAGAAAAGATGTATTTTGGATGACTGCAATTGGTGAGGCATTGCCTGAGGAATATTGGCGGGCAGCCCTTGAGTATTACGCTGCTATTGATCCCATCGATTGGGTGGAAGTCATCGAAACTGACACTGTTCCAAAAAATTACGTAGGGAAAGGTCGAATGCGTTTTTTCCACCCTGACGGTGGAATGGAACCGCTAGGAAACCGGATCCTAGAGTTTCCCGAAGACCCTGAATTGGTGCATCTTCGCCATCCCTATTCCGGATTTATTGCTTATGCACCCGTAGGCAGTATTGAGCGGGGTCGAGACCTTGCAACCACTGGCGGCCTGGGGAGAACGCTTGCTTGCAATATTTGCCACGGAGAGGGACTTAAGGGACTGGGTGAGGTTCCGGCCATTGCGGGCATGTCGCCCCTTTACGTCGTGCGCCAACTGAACGATATAAAAACCGGGGCTCGGGGGGGGACCTCGGCGGCTCTCATGCAGGCAACGGTTGTGAATTTAACTGAGGAGGATATTGTGGCTCTTGCCGCCTACCTGGCCTCCTTGGATCCCTAGGTTCTCATGGGCCCTGTGACAGCAAAACTTGGATATAGGAATCATGGTATGAATGTAAAAACCTGTTTGTATGTTTTAACCATTACCCTCGCCTGTGCGGGCCTGCCTAATGCCATAGCCCACCACGCGTTCATCACCGAATTTGAGGCGGATCTTGAAGGAGAAGTTCAAGGCGTGGTGACGGAAGTCATGTGGGCCAATCCCCATATCCGTTACGGCGTTAACGTCACAATGTCGGACGGCACGACTGAGGAGTGGTTTTTACAGCCGCCGGGAAACCTTCCTGCCTATCGCCTAGTGAATTGGGCCAGGGACACAGTTCAAGTCGGCGACACCATCAGGGCCACCGGGAATCTTGCGCGCAATGGATTTAAGAGACTCTATGCAACTTGCATCTACCTTGAAAGCGGAAGGCGACTGGGGCGATGCGTAAACGATAGCGACGGAAGCGAACTGGTAGCGGACCCTGACATCGACTACACCGTGACCGCCAATGTTTACGAAGTGGATATCTCCGGTTTCTGGATCAACCGATATAAATTCCGTGCCACCGTCGATGACCTAGAGCCCAAGCCAATACCACACACGCCGGAAAGCAGGGCAATTTATGAGGCTCGAGTGTTTGGTGACGACGATGTTCTGCGCTGTATCGCCCCAGGGTTGCCGCGCATTTTTGGTTCACCCTACCCCATGGAAGTGCTGGACGGGGGGACACACTATTTTATGCTTTTCTTGCAGGGAAACTCCCCGAGGTGGGTGTGGATGGACGGCCGCAGTACGCCGGACGATCATCCATTGACCTCCATGGGATTCTCCGTAGGGCACTGGGAAGAAAGAACGCTCGTGATAGAAACCACCCGTCTCTCACCGGGATGGTTGGATGGCTCCGGATATCCGATGACAGGCGGCGACCAAACCAGAATCGTGGAGCGATGGGCTGTAGCTGAAAATGGCCTGACGATCGATCGGACAATGACCGTTCATGACGCTCTCTACACCGAACCATTGGTCAGAACGCGCGGATCCGTCCGGGCTGAGGCAGCGGACGGGCTTTTAGAGAGTCCATCCTGTGACCCAAACGGGCACTATCGTGACCTCTTTGAGCGTGGTCTGCTGGAAAAAGAACTTTACTGACCAACGAGCGTGACGATATCTCACTAGAATTTTAGCCAGCGGTGTAATTAATATTCGGTTTGGTGACAGTCGAAAGGAAGTAGCTCCCAGTCAGGCTCATTTTCAAACTGGTGGACCGAGGTGAATGGCTCGACAAAATTTTCCGGGTCCGTAATTGTGGTGGCGACACTGAGCAACGTATCTTCGCGGCCACCTTCAAAGAAAAATGTTTCAGTAAGTGTCATTGCATTGCTCTTAGGAATGCCGTCCCTTGTGGTTTCGCCCGCGGTAAGGTGAGTCGTGTCGACCACCAGCGTATCCCCATCCCAGCGCCCAGCCGAGTAACCATCCGGTGTGTGGGTGGCATCCGGTGCTAACGGCATTCCGTACATATGTACTGTGCGGACTACATCCATGGTTTCATACCGTATCCTCACCGTGTCATCCTGGAAACTGAAATCCATCAGACTTAAATAATAAAAAGCCCGCGGCATACCGGGCGGCTCGCATCGCAACGCCGGGTCTTGGTCCAGCGGAAAATTTTCGTAGCGTTCCTGGCCGCTGGGCGTCAGGGGAAACCCATAAAAGTCGAATGTATTAGTACCGCCTGCAATCAGCGACTTCCAAACACCCGCCTCCATTTTTGCAGCGACTTCCGAGTTTGCTAACGATATTTGTTGACCGGAGATGAGCAAGACAGCCAACAACATCAATTGCGCGCTGGTGATGATTTGTCTTTTCGCTGAACGAGTATTAGCCACTATGTTTCTCCGGCAAATGGGAGGGCCACATAAAGGTCCGAAAACTTTGAATCAATTTATTGCAAAACAGTAGAACAAGCCTACGCCGCCCCAGCTCACCAGGTTTTCTTGGCTACACCCATTCGTTGCGTGAGAGGAGTTCCATGAAATATTGCCGTTGCCGACGCGATCGGAATGACCAACTTGGGCAGAGCCTTGATCATTGCTGGTCCAGTTGTTACAGGTATGGTCAGCATTATCTGCAAAGGCACGCCCGTCAGTTTGTGAGCCCGTGAGCATGTCGTGCCGGGTTGGCAGGGGATCACCGATGCCATTGACGAGTTCGCCTTTTTCCGTGAGCGCGAATTCCTTGCTCATATTGCTACCGCGCTGTGCTTCCACCAAAGTGTCGCCGTGTATTTGAGACTGAATGATCGGCCGATTTAGCTGACGGCCCAAGTAGTCAATGATTTTAGCCTTGGAGTGATACCAGGGTCCGGTGCCGATACGGTCCCGTGCGCTGATGGCCGGCTGACCGGGCCGCGCCTGTGTGCTGAGGTAGGCACGCCAGGTCCGCTCGCCTGCGCCAACT
>Ga0315336_1005438_pt1 | contig 13902 bp, 12 predicted proteins | sample ASW5metaG_FD_204512 | JGI IMG/M metagenome (GOLD analysis project Ga0315336, IMG submission 204512) | Ammonia-oxidizing marine archaeal communities from Monterey Bay, California, United States - ASW #5 | ecosystem: Environmental > Aquatic > Marine > Intertidal zone | place: USA: California...
CTCGGTGGATTCTTCTTAACATGGCGACGCTATCGCCAAAGCTGAGAATTCTTATTTTTAAAGGGGCTTGGCTACTCGTGGCCGAAAATGTGGTGGGTATTCCAGGCCGTCGAATAGCAAGGACGTGAAATGTCCACTTTTCGTAGTTTGCGTGCCATACTTGTATATAGATGAGTACGGAACAACGAAATAGAATCGTAAAGCAGGCATTCGAGCTACGACCGATGTTGGTGGCGTATGCCTACGGCTTGTTACGCGACCATGCTCGCGCGGAAGACGTGGTTCATGAAGCGTACGTGGTGGTCATGGACAAATACGGTGAATTCAAAGAGGGGACTTCGATGGTGGCGTGGTGCCACACCATCGTGCGTTTCAAAGTGTCGGAATCTACACGGAAGGAACGGCGAATCGTTACCCGTATCAATAGTGTGGCCTACTGGAGGAACCAGGTGCCTGATCTCTGTTTCGAATTAGAGCCGGTGCGGCTAACATTTGATCACGATGATTCGGGTCCAAAAATCGCGGTTTTATTGCTTTTTTGACCGCCCACGTGCTATTTTCTCGTCAGCTACGCCCATGACAATTCCTACTCGGGCTGGCGTTTTTTTGAGACCACCCACCCCCTTTACGCGACGGCGTCAAGCAATGTATCAACAGGAGAACATGACGTGAAACCAATTTTCAGAGTACTGACTATTTTTTCGGTTTTGGTTACGGCAACGAGCGGTGCGCAAGATCCACCCAGCGAATTCACCGCACAAGCGCAAAATGAGTTTCGAGAATTTTTGCCCCTAGATGACCAAACCGATTTCGAAAACGCTCGTCGCGGATTTATCGCCACGTTGGATGACGGTAAGATCCTCGACGACGAAGGCAAGTTGGTCTATGACTTAAATGCGTACGACTTCTTAAAGGAAGAATCACCAGACTCTGCCAATCCGAGTCTCTGGAGGCAGGGCCAACTCAATTCGATTCATGGTCTTTTTAAAGTCGTCGATGGAATTTATCAAGTCCGCGGTTTCGATCTCGCGAATATGACCATCGTTCGCGGTAAGACAGGCTGGATCGTCATCGATGTACTGACCTCAGCAGAAACAGCGCGCGCGGCGATGGCGCTGGTCAATAAAGAACTGGGCGAACGTCCAGTTTCCGCCGTAATTATTACGCATAGCCACGGGGATCATTTCGGCGGCGTGAAAGGGGTCGTTTCCCAGGAAGATGTCGCGTCAGGAAAGACGATGCTCATCGGGCCCAATACATTTTTCCGCGCATCGGTTGATGAAAATATTCTTGCCGGAAACCTCATGATACGCCGGTCGGGTTACATGTTTGGAAATCTCGCACCCAAAGCGCCGAGGGGTACGATAGGAACAGGCCTCGGCCAAACGTTATCCGCAGGCTCGGTCGGGTTGATGGAACCCACTACTACGATTACAGAGGCGACGGAAACCCTCACGGTTGATGGCGTAGAAATCGTCTTTCAAGACACGCCCGGAGCAGAAGCTCCCGCCGAGTTCCTCATCTATTTCCCTAAGTTCAAGGCCTTTTGCCAGTCTGAAGAACTCAATCACGTACTGCACAATCTCTACACCCTTCGTGGCGCACAGGTGCGAAGCGGTTTGTTGTGGGCGAAACACATCGACAAAGCGATCGATTTGTTTGGAGATGACGTAGAAGTTTCCTTCGGCAGTCATCACTGGCCGACCTGGGGCAATGCCGAAATCATCGATTTTATGGAAAAGCAGCGCGACCTATATCGGTACATCCACGATGAAACCTTGCGACTCGCCAATCACGGCTACACGATGAACGAAATCGCCGATGAAATTGAATTGCCGGATTCGCTTGCCAAGACGTTTGCCAATCGCGAATATTACGGAACCATCAGTCACAATTCTAAAGCACAGTACCAACTCTACTTCGGTTGGTTCGACGGAAACCCCGCCCACCTCAATCCATTGGCTGAAGTCGACGAAAGCGTGAAGTACGTCGAATACATGGGAGGTGGAGAAGCGATATTGAAACGCGCGGCATCGGATTTCGAAAAAGGCGATTATCGTTTCGTCGCTACCGTATTGAATCATCTGGTGTTTGCCGACCCAAAAAACGACGCGGCGAAAGAATTACTGGCGAAGACGTATGTTCAATTGGGTTACCAGGCCGAAAGTGGACCGTGGCGCAATTTTTATCTGACCGGCGCTCACGAACTCCGCAATGGTGTGACGTTACCGCCTAGATCCGCCGCGCGCAACGCAGAGATGTTGAATGCCATGTCGCTGGAAACCTTGTACGATTATTTCGGCATGCTCCTCAACGGCCCGAAAGCAGCTGGCAAAAAGGCAACGTTCAATCTGAACTATCCGGATACCGGTCAAAAGACTGTCCTGTATCTTGGCAACGGCGTGTTGAATGCCGGGTTCGACAAGAATGAGCCGGATGCTGACACCACGGTGACCATTCCTCGAACCATCATGAACGACGCGCTCATTGGAAAAGCGGATTTCCCGAAATTGATTCAGAGCGGCGAAATAAAATTAGAAGGAAATGCGGCTGCTTTTATCCAGTTCTTCGGCCTGCTAGACCGCTTCGACAACGCGTTCAATATTGTTACGCCATAGACTGTTAATTTTGTCTGCGGACCGTGAACGGATGAACGAACCACGGTCCAGAATGAATTAGAAGTAGGTAGTCTGACGAAATGACCAAACACACCACAGACGAATACGGGTTCGAAGCCCCCGCTCCGCTGAGCTTCCCCGGACGACGCAACATGCCGGTAGGCCACCCCACCGGACCGGAAGTGGGCGAACGCGTGCCTGACTTTGAATTGCGCGACCAACACGGAAAACTCGTGGATTTTCATCGAGACCGTGGGCAGAACAAGGCCGCCCTGGTGTTCTTTCGCTCGGTCGTATGGTGACCCCCCTGCCTGACGCAGCTCGGTGAGTTGCGCGATGCATACGATAAGTTTTTGGACGCGGGAGTAAAACTCTACACAGTTTCATACGACTCCCCTGCTGCCATCAAGGCCTATACCGAAGCCAGCGGAGCAACGTATCCCATGCTGTCCGATGCGAAATCCAACGTCATCCGAGACTACGGCATCCTCAACACTGAAATCGATTCCAGTGCCATCCCCTTTTATGGAATCCCTTTCCCCGGCACGTATCTCCTCGACGAAGAAGGTCGAGTCATGCACAAATTTTTCCACGAGACCTACAAACGCCGCGAGAACCCCCATACCATGCTCGACGTCGCCCTTGGCCGCGTTGAACTCCTGGACGATGAACCGCAAGAAACGGGTGGCGACGATGAAATCCGCGTCCGCGTAAACTTCCACGGCGGCGCCATCAAACAGGGTGCCCAACGCCGCATCAACGTCCGCTTCGAAATGAGCGAAGGCCTCCACGTCTATGGTGAACCCGTCCCCGAAGGCATGATTCCCGTTCAGATAGAGGTCAACGGTCCCGACGGACTCATCATCGAAGACCCGATCTGGCCCGCCACCGAAATCCTGAAGTTAAAAGAAATGGACGCTGAACTGCGTATCTGGAGCGACACCGTCGATATCCAAATCCCCGTCTACGCCCTCTCCAAACTCGCCTCCGAAATTCGCCCGCTGGAAGTACACTCACTGGACATCCAAGTCAATGTGCGCTACCAGGCCTGCAACGAAAACACTTGCCTGCTCCCCAAAACCGAAACCTTTAATCTCACAGTCCCCATCGACACCATCGATGTCCCTGCCATGGACGTGTTCAAAGGCAACGGCCAAAAAGAACTTTCCATGTCGCCCAAACGCCACATGATGCGCCTCATCGCCCGGCAATTTCCCCAAAACCCGCGGCGAGTAATTCGGGCGTTATACGGCATGACTTTTGGAAAAAATAGACCCCGGAAAAAGTAAATTGACTTGCGGTCAGCAGTACGCAACCCTCAATCTTCGCGTGTGACTCGCTGGAGCCGGTGTAGCTTGGCGTTTTCTCCGATGATGAATTCCGGAAACTGGACAAGTCCGTTTCCCAGACCGGCCTTCACATGATCGGTCGCCGTACCATTCACGCCGCCGAGGGTGCCGTAGGTTTTCAACCCGAGCCGCACTTTAAGTTTGTCGCTCGCTTCGTCGAGCACTTCCTGGAGAACCGAGACTCCCCAGTTTTCCTGCTGACGCATCCAGGGCAAACACAACAGGGTCGTGATGTTGCGACGCGGATGTCCCTCACGATTGATTCCGGTGCCGTGCCACATTCTGCCATCGAAGGCGAACAAAGACCCTGCCGGAGCCGAAATTTGAGTGGTCATGTCGCGGGATGGAGGGCTAACCTGATGCTCGGCGGGCCATCGGTGGGAACCCGGGATAACGCAGGTGCCACCGCGCTCGGGCGTCACATCGTCGAGTAACCAGAACATATTGACCACCGCAGGAAATCCGGCCGTGGCGGGCACTTGCCCCTGATCGCGGTGGAGCATTTGGGGTTCATCGGTGGGACCGTGAAAAACCATTCCCGTGATGCTTGAAATTAAAAAGTCCTTGCCCAGCAACATAGTGGCGAGCTCATCCGACGCGGGGCGTTCGACTAACTCGAGAAAATCCTTACCTTTGTTAGCCATATTGGAAACGCCCTGCTTGGTCGTCTTCGCCGAGGCCGGCGTTAACTCCCCAAGAGCGCGTTCTGCATCGGCTTGCGCATCCAATTTGTTCCGTAGCAAATCGACTTCATCGGAGGACAACGCATCGCCAAGAAAACACATTCCGTATTCGAGGAGGTCCTGTTTCGCCTGTTCGAGGTCTTTCGTGATTTCCGGTTGGGGCAGGACGACGGACGGGTCCAGCGGCGGCGCCTGCGGGTAACGTGTCTGTCGGTTTTCCGCTGACTTTTTCGGTTGTGCTGTCGCCATCTCAAACTCCATTGGTTTAACCACGAAAGATTCATCATAACCGCTATTACCGCTGATTGGCAAAATTGGTCATGTGTCGGTGTTCGTTCATGCCGTTACAGGGGAGCGTGGAGCCTTTGACAAAGTAAACGGCCTACAGAACGCTCCGGGACGGCCACTTTTTCCGTTCGTCAACATCCCACGACGCGTCGCAATCCCTCCCCCAATCAATCTTCGGAGATGCGGTAGAGGTAGTGTTCCCCACGCAGATAGATTTCGCTGTCGACTAGCGCCGGTGATGCGCTGAAGCTGTCGTCGAGATGGTTGAGGGCGACTAGGTCGGGGGTGGCGGCGTGGCTGAGGACGAGTGTTGCGCCGCTCCGATCCGTGATGTAGACGCGATTGGCGGCGCCCACGGGTGAGGCGAATACGTTTTTAATTCCGCGGAGGCGAAATGGGCCGGCCAACGTTTTGCCGGTTTTCGCTTCGAGCACGGACAGGGTGCCCTGATTGTGACGAATGAAATACAGTGAGTCTCCGTAGAGGAGCGGCGACGGCACGTAGGGGGTCAGGCGATCGAGTGTCCAGACGACGTGTTCGGTGTCGGTGATGTCGCCCTTTGCGCCGTCGAGCCGAATGGCCAGCATGGACTGAAAATCGTAACTGCTCCCGGCATACACCATGCCGCTAGCCGAGACCGGCGATGCCACGACGTTGGACGACAATCCTGCGCATTCCCAAATGACTTTGCCTGTGGCCAAATCGTAACCGCGCACAGCCGTCGTAGCGGCAATGATCACCTGGGGTTTTCCGCCATGAACCACGACGAGGGGTGTGGACCACGAACTGACTTCGTCGCGCGCCGCTCTCCATCGTTCTTCGCCCGTCGCTTTATCCAACGCCACCACGAACGATTCGCCCTCGTGGTCCCAATTGACGACCAATGTATCGCCCCAAAGTGCCGGGGAACTTCCCTCACCGTGGGCGTGCTTCGTTTTCATGTCGCCGAAATCTTTTTCCCACAACACCTCGCCCTGCATATCCAGACAATACAAACCGCGCGATCCGAAGAACGCGAAAAGATGTTCACCGTCCGTCACCGGCGAATTGGACGCCATGCTCCCCGTGTTGTGCATGCCTTCATGGGGGATTTGGTCCCGCACCGTCCGTTCCCAAACGATCTTGCCATCGGCACGGTTGATGGCCAGGACCAAAAACTTATGGCTCTGTGTAGGCGCCACATAATCATGGGCCCCTTCCGTGTGCGTGTGGACCGGGTCGACCGACTCCCCTACTCCGACCGCCGCACTCACGTACACCCGATCACCCCAAATGATGGGCGTCGAATGCCCCATTCCGGGCAAGTGAATCTTCCAACGGACATTTTTGGATTCACTCCATTCTGTGGGCGGATCGGCGTGCGGTCCAACGCCGTTGCCGAATGGCCCCCGCCACTGTCCCCAGTACCGGTCTCCCACTTCATCCGCCGCGACGTGCGTCATCACCGAACAACATGTCACTAAAGCCGTGCCAAGAAGGTTTTTTAAAGTATTCATGCACTTAGCGTACCTCCGATCGGAGGCATTATCAATGCTCGCATACGACCGGATTCTTCCTAATATTCCAACCGAACCAACGAAATCTTGCAAAATTTGACAGGTTACGTTATATTGTTGCTGCGAAATCGTTACCGCAAACCATTTATTCTTTATTTATCCATAAAATTTATGAGTTATCATCTACCATATTAAAGAGGAGTTATCCGTGAAAAGGAAAGGATTTACCTTAATCGAATTGCTGGTCGTTATTGCCATCATTGGCATACTGGCCGCCATTCTTTTGCCTGCACTGGCACGAGCCCGTGAAGCAGCACGACGTGCAAGTTGCGCTAACAATCTTAAACAGTGGGGTCTCGTATTTAAAATGTACGCGAGCGAATCCCGAGGAGAAAGAACTCCGGTGAATTGTGCGACTTGGACACGATACGGGACGATGAGTGTTACGGCAGTCTATCCCGAGTACGCCGCCGACCTATCGATTATGGTGTGCCCGTCTGACGCTCAACCCGGCGGCGGTGGAGATGCCCTTAAACAGTCTATCAAAGAAATTAATGGGTTCGTCGGCAATCCGCCTTATCACAATAGTTCTGTTCCGTATACCGTGCCCGACGGCCTGTCGGCTAAAGGCTTAATCGAGTGGTACATTTCGTTCGCATACTCCTACACGTATCTCTCTCATGTCGTGATGGCCGATAGCGAGTTCGCTGCGGTAGACACCACGACGTGGCAGGCGCCGGGTGGTTACGACACCTTCTTGGAATATCCCGAATCAGGACTTTATGATCTTCGCGAGATTTTTGACAACGATATGGATGTCGAGAGTCTTGGCCGCCGTGTTTCGAGAGTCAATAACTGGGGAGCCCACGTAGCGGCCGACCCATCGTTAGCAGACACCGTCCCTGATCCCTTTCTGGTTGAGGGTACGGCGGGCGGTGATAAATTGCTTCGCATGCGTGAGGGCATTGAACGTTTCTTGATCACCGATATCAATAATGCTGGTGCATCCTCAAAAGCTCAGAGTCAGGTCCCGGTCATGTGGGATTTGATTCTCGCACCGATTACCGGTGACGTGGGCGCGAATTTTACAAACGCCGCTGCAGGGTTCAATCACGTACCGGGCGGATCAAATGTTCTCTACATGGACGGCCACGCAGAGTTCCTCAAGTATAAATCGCGTTTTCCCCTGAGCGTATACGCGTCGTATCATCCGTTGACTGCCGGCCAAATCTCATCGATTCCTGGCGACATTGCGGGCAACGTTGAGAACGATTACTGGAACTAGTCCTAGTTGATATTTGGGCCGGTCTTCCGTGCTTTACAAAAAACGATAACGGTTTTTCCCTCAATTCTCACTAAATCTCTTTGTAGAATTGAGCGGCAGGCCACATGTCGAATCCGAGTTTTTCGTAAGTGGCACGGGCCGGGGCGTGTCCGGAGTCCATACCGGTCTGGATGATACACATCTTCAATCCCTGTTTTTTCATCCAATCGACGCCGAATTCGATGAGGGCGCGCGCAATGCCGCGTCCCTGGGCGTCGGGGTCCACGCCAACGATGTAGATTTCCCCCATCTTTTCATCAGTGTGGAGTTTGAGGCCGACGAAGCCGACTGGTATCCCATCATCGAGCGCGGTCCAAGTGGGCATGTTTTCGTTTCCGCAGACCATTTCGACCGATTCCGTCTGGCTCGCACGCCAGTCGGGGTAATACTGCTGATATTTTTCAGGCCCCATTTCTTTTTCGATGGATTCGAAGACGGGCTCCCAAGCGCGGATCGCGAGACGTACGATCGCCTCCAGGTGGGCTGGTTCGTATGTTTCGATTCGGATGTTCATATCGGTTCCTTGTGAAGTCTCGCCCATGGTGCCTGCGCGACGCCTGATTTGCAAATGGCAAACAGCATTCCCTGTCTAATATACTTTCCGCTGCAAAATTTCTCTATGAGGATTGGAAATACTCCATGTTATTCCGCAGTTTACTTGTTTTATGCATACTCACTCCCATGGCCTTCGCCGACACCGTTTCGGCGTCGAGTATGGCGCAATCCCCAACGATAGAAAGAATGACGCGGATGGACCGCGGGCAGCAGCCGAGTATAGTCGCGAACACGAGGCCACAACGTTAGTGCTTCAGCAGGGCAGTACGATTTTTCGGACCCGAAGGGCGTCTCGCCTTATAAAACAGCGTTCCCACTGCTCGCCAGCTTGGACGTGTCCCGTTGTCCCTTTTTCCGTTTCGTGGCGGTCAAATCTTTAAACTCCTTCGCCTTCTCATGCACCACGTTCGAATAATATGTGATAACCACTCGGGAAGCTATATCGTAATTTCTGATATTGGGATTAAGTTTTTTGATTTTTCGTCCCGCATACAGGTAAATCGTTGAAAAGTTGTCCCCCCGATGGAACGTCGATTCTCTCCCATCACTGGAAGGCAACGGCTGATGTCGGGACATTTTCCGGTGGTCACGTTGAACCGGAGCCGAATACTTTGCTCTCAGGATGTCTTCCAAGACTTCGAAATCTGCTTTTGCGTCGACCGAATGGTTGTAATATCGAATCGCCTTGATTTGATAGATGGTATGCGACTCAGGCGTAACATACACTTCATATTCATCAAACCCTTCAAGAGGCTTAGGGGGAGCTACATGATAAACGGTTTCAGGAAACAGTTTGATATTCGTCGCTAGTGTTGAGTTTACATTCAATTTCGCGCCGAGAGTTAAGCCAAATCCGCCCGTGATTGGATCGGCCATTGCATTGCTAATAAACAACGTAACGAGTATGGCCAAGCCGATGGAATTTCGTTTCATTTCATATTCTCCGTATTCCGGTTTAGCGATGAGACAACGAGACCGCCCGCTACCAACGATTTCGTCGAGCAATTTTTCGAATCGGGCAGACGAACGTTCTCGCCTTATAAAATAGCCCTGCCATCCGCGGCCAACTTGGAAGTATCCCGCTTCGGCCTGTTTTTGGGAGGTCTTAAATCCTTGAACTCGGACGACTTCTTTTGAACGTCTTCACTGTAATACGTGATAACGACGCGCGAAGGGATGTCGTAATTCCTGATATTCGGATTGAGTTTCTTGACTCGCCGACCGTCGTACAGAGAAATCACCGCTTTGGTGCCGCCGCGCCTGAATTCCGAAATCCGGCCCCCACCCTCAGCCTCAGGTTGGTGTCGTTGGGCTACTTTTTGGGTCGTGCGTTTTATCGGCACCGTGTATTTATCTCTGAGAATCTCTTCCAGAACATCGAATTCCACCCGTGCATCCACCAGGTATTTGTAATATCGGATTGCTTTGATTTGATAGATAGTATGCGACTCAGGGGTAACGTACACCTCGTATTCATCAAACCCGTCAATAGGTTTCGGGACTTGTACATGAAAAATCGTATTCGGGAACCGTTCGATATTCGTCGCCAACGATGAATTGACATTCAATTTGGTGCCGAGCGTCAACCCGAACCCTCCCGTGATGGGTTCCGCCATTACGCTATTCGCAAACAACGTAACGAGTATGGCCAAGCCGATGGAATTTCGTTTCATTTCATATTCTCCGTATTCCGGTTTAGCGATGAGACACCGCTGCCAATAGTCACGATTCCAAGGTTCGAAAAACCTCCAACCAACCCCGGAATCGATGCTTCCCACCGTAACCCATCCAACCTCGAAATATCAAAAACCATCCACACCCGGAATACACGACCTTCGACGTCGAATACGCCCCGATTTCGACACGCCGAATCGGAAGAATTATTATCGGCCCCGTACCGAGACTACTATTGATGTGTATGCGCCAAATACGGTAACGTGAATTCGGTGAGAAGTGTGGAAGTGGTTCCAAAAACAGGTGACTGTCCCCGGTTTTCCCCCCGGTTTTCCCCAGTCATATTTCCGCATGGCGGTTTGGGTTTCGGTACAATGCGCTAGCCTCGCCCTCCTCACCCTCAACGAATTCGCTGGTGGCGACCGGATCTCCCGCGAAAACTTCGCAAGGTGGATTCAACTCTGAAGTGCAACGATGGCCTCATTAAAGACTTCGTATGGAGTTCGGTAGTTGAGTGTTTTCCTTTCCCTCTTTCCTCCTCTATTTTTTTTCTCGGCGTCGTAAAAACAATACCACTGACACCAACGAAATCATGGAAATCGAAATGATGATTACTAAAATCGTATTCGTGGAGTCCCCAGCTTCTTTCAATGCTCGCTGATCAAGCATTTCGTCAAACGGTTTCAAAGCCCAATACACGCGGCGAAGCCGTTCGTCTTCAATAAGAGTTTCCTCGTTCTCCTCGTCAACGCCTTCTTCTTGAGTGAATGGAAGGGATTTGATTGCAGTTTCCACGCGGTAAATAATTCGCCCATCGATAATATTTAAAATGGTCGCATCCGGTTCCGACTGCCAATCAAAAAGCCGTTCACCAGACCGGGTATAGAATGTGTGTTTTCCATTGGGAAACAAATCTTCGGAGACTCTATCCCCTTGAATACGTTCAACTACGTTATGCCCGCGTTCGACCACGTACTCTCCATACAACAAAGGCTCTGAAGGGCCTTCAGGCGGAGTATATGGCGTCCAAGTGTCTGAGTCTTTATGGAATATAAAATGGCGTTTTACCGCTGTTTGATTCTCAATACGCTTTTTCGCAAATCGAAAGACCGCAATGTCCAAATCTGCACAAAGAAGCAATGCTGTTTCCAGTTTTTCATGATCAATTAGTTCTTGCATATTCGAATCGAAAGGTGTGTCCCTCGCGTAAGTCGACGAATCGGTTTGCCGCATCATAGATAACTTATTCGAACCGATCTCAAACTTTATCCTTTTTCCCCAAAAATGGAACTGCTCGCGTCGAATCAGCAATCCTCGATAAAGTGCCTGATTCCACTCAAGAAGTGACCATTGTACTTCCTGTAAATCTCCGTCCAGAACATCAATTATGAAACTTTCAAAGATAATATTATTGATATCCCGAATGCCTCTGGCTGTTAACAATAACTGATCGTTTTTATCTTGAAGAAAATGTCCGCCAATCGACATCATGAACGGAAACTCGTTTCGTTTTTGAACAGTCATAGTCCCCAGATCCACCACGACGAGTTTTCCTTTTATCACATTGCTTGTATTTGCAGCCACCAATTTCGTGTTCTTCCAGATTGCTAGAAAACGTCTATCTGGAGATACTCGTGCCATCCTAATTCCACCGTCGGACGGAATATTGATTATCTCGGTGATTATATTATTTTGCTGGTCGAACTCATAAACAACACATGGTTGTGGAACTACGTTTCCGTATTCGTGGACGGATATAAGGACAAGCTCCGCGCCGGAGTTCATCCCCGAAAACAACAAAAACGAAATGCAAAACTTTAACCTGTACCGGCGACTGAACATATTCAATTTCGTTCTCCTTAAATTTCTGAACATACTTTTTCCAAATATTCTGATGTACGTTTTCCCCAGACGTCATTTGGATTATCCCAATATATAACCCAAAGAAGGGCACCATTAAACCGCTGGATCGTACAAGCATCTGTCATAGTGCGTGCAGTTTCTTGTTGAAACACGACGCCGCTAAAAGTAAGCGTTTCGTTGTCTATGGTTTGAGTCGGTGCCTCGTCCATTTGTTGTATGATTTGGCTCGCGATCCAAGCCTCCGCTTCCGGCCTATAAATCGTATCCAACCGTCTAATCCCCTCTTCTACATTAAATTGCCAATGCCACAACTGGGCCCGGTTCGCGGGTGGATCCACCATCATTATCCCAAATCCGTCCTCTTGATCTGGTGCCTTGTTAGGCTCGTAACGATTGCTCGTATTCGAGGGATTAAATTGAGAATAGTATTCCCCACCCGATATGCTCTCGTGTTTCGCGATATACTTTGCGTACCAATGCCCGCCCGCATTCGTGTCAATAAAATTCTCTACTGTTCCGTCTGTCGGGTTCAAACCGAGCACCTTGAACTCAAATTCATATTCCTCACCATTCACCAAAGCCGCCACAAACGCGTTTCCGCCCACAAAACCACGATCATACACGACCTGCCAGACTTGAGCGCCGCTAATCGGGCTCGACCAGATCTCGTTGTCATCGGCATCTCTGGGATAAATATAGGAGTCGAAAATACCGTTGCTGTTTGGTACGCCATCGCGCGAATATTCCAGCTTGAATTTCCATTGTACAGTACACCCGTTACAGCCTGTTATGCGAGCGGTCAACTGAGGCATCTGCGGTGTAGCCGTGATGGTCGCAATATCGTCCGGTATTCCATCAGCGTCGGCGTCGCCACCAGACTCCAAAATCTGACGGGTGCCTTGCATTACGACGATTTTAATAGCTTCTTCGAACACCGCCTTCACAATCATATTTCCGTCCATTGTCACGGTCAACGGGTTTTGGGTGGAATCTTCGAGCGGGAGTTCGATCATTCCCGCGTCGTTGTCGAGTTGCCAGAGTATCCAATAGGAAAAATCTTCGATCGGGTCGCCATATTCATCCAAGGCCGGTATGGCTTCCACGGGAATACTTCTCCCTGGAAAGAGGGGACAGTCACCCCTTTTTGCGCATGTATACACCCCCCGACACACATTTCCCAGGTCGGTACCCACGTTCACAACGTTCACAAACGGCTTCATATTCTTGTAACGTACGGTCTTCTATTGGGTTGTGACTGTGAACGTGGGCGTGAACGTCATGCGGGTTTGTGCACTTGGGGGTGAACGTGTCGCATGACGTGATCATCGGGTGAATGTAGAACGCTTTCGTATGTTCACATTCATCTCGTCTATTTAAAGGGGAATGCGTGGGTGTGAACGTTGTGAACGTCGGTGAGTTCCTCCAAAGGAAAACAGGGGACAGTCACCTGTTTTTACTTCGCTTCTTCGAATCTTTCTTTCCTTTCGGACGTCCGTTGGCTAGCGGACGTAAACGCCGGTTCAACTTCGTTTCCAACTTGCTCAAAAATGTATCACTTGCCAATGGACGCCCCCGATGCGTCGACAGACGAACGGCATCCATCGTCTCGGCATCCTTCACAGCCAGGAATTCTTTCCAGTTCAACTTTCCCTTTAAGTCGCTCCAGCGGTCTACATCGAGCAAAGGCAACACCGCACCTTCGCCCACATGCTCGGCCGCACTCGACCATTCATATCGCCATGGCTTACGCACCATCTTCGCACGCACCGGGTTTTGCTCCACATACCTTACCGCCGACAAATAGTGCGCATCGTCCATTGGGCACGAGAAGAATCGATTCTGCCAAAGATGTCCGCTACGGCCATGCATCCGATTGATATATTGCGTAAATAGAAAATGCGTCCGCCCCACCGCCTTCGCCAGCGATTCTTCCTTCGCCGGCGTCGCTATCAGGTGGATATGATTCGTCATCAAGCAATACGCTTCAATCGTAAGACCGTACAAAGCCGATTGCTCAGAAAGGATTTCCAGATACTTGATACGGTCAGCATC
>Ga0315336_1005439_pt1 | contig 13898 bp, 14 predicted proteins | sample ASW5metaG_FD_204512 | JGI IMG/M metagenome (GOLD analysis project Ga0315336, IMG submission 204512) | Ammonia-oxidizing marine archaeal communities from Monterey Bay, California, United States - ASW #5 | ecosystem: Environmental > Aquatic > Marine > Intertidal zone | place: USA: California...
GAAGGTTATTATTAAACCATCTACAAATTCTAATAAAAAATATATGGCTATTTTTAAAAATGAAAAGGGTAAAGTTGTGAAAACTACACATTTTGGTGCGGCCGGAATGTCTGATTACACTAAACATAAAGATCCAGAAAGAAAACAAAGATATTTAAATAGACATAGAAAAAATGAAAATTGGAATGATTATAAATCTGCCGGTTCATTATCTAGATATATTTTATGGGGAGAACCAACGTTGAGAAAATCAATTGAAGCATATAAAAAAAAATTTAAATTAAATTAATAAAATTCATCTTTGTAATCAAAATATTTCTCCATATTTAATTTATGGAATGCATATTCTTCTAATGCTACTTTAGATATTTTGGCTTGCCCTATTGCATCTTTATACCTATCAGAATATTCTTTGGAAATAATAGGTTCATATAAATTTAATTCACGTTGTAATCTCAAAGACTCGTCAATTGCTTCTTTTGATCGTCCAACAGAAGATACTAATCTTTTATATATTCTTTTTTCTGTGTCAATTAAACTATCTAAATCAAACATATAATTATAATAATCATCAAAACCTAATAATACTAATATAAAATATCTTTTCATTTTTTCTATATTATCAAATGGTACAGGAACACTATATCCATATGTATTTGTATAAGAATCAATATATTTTTCTTTGAATAAATCCAATGTTATTTCTAAAGCCTGTCTTCCACTCACGTCCGTTAATTCTCGTTCATCTTCAACAGTTATAATTATTTCTCCTGTTATTCTAGGCACAACGCCAGGATAATTCGTCAGACCACTCCTGGTTCGTTCATCATTGCGTTTTCTAGTCACTAAATGTGGTAAATCTCTATTTTGACCCGGTTTAGCCAACCTATAAAAATTGGATAATAATACTAAATTATTAAACGGTTTAAGTATATATTCAGATGTATTTCTTGGATTATCTCTATTAGATTGCCTCATTAAGATACCTAACTCTTCTAATGCTTCTTCTAATACCATCACCCCAATTTCATCAAAGGTCCCAGCATCTTCCAATGATTCAAGTTTTTCTGTAATTGACATACCCATTCTTGGAATAATTAAATTAAAATCTATATCATAAAATGTATCTATATATACACGAGTTAAATTGATTTTACAAGGTTTAATTTTGTTTTCTAGAAAATCTCTGTCTTTAAACAAGGTTCGATCGGCTAATGCCATTGCTTTAATATCTTTACACTTAAATAAATTTAATTTTTGTTTACGTTCAAATTCTTTTTCAATATCACCTTTATATTTTCGTATTTCATCCACTTCACCTGTTTTATTTTTTAATAATTGTTCATGCTCCAAATAATATTTTTGATCATCAAACCTCCCCTTTGCCTCTTCATCCAACTTATCTTTTGCTTGTAATTCATTAAATCGTTTCATTAAATCGTCATCATCATCATTAATAAAATCATCATCATCAGAATCATCATCATCAGATCTAGGACTTTCTATACCATAATTAGCTTCAAGAGTATCTTTACCAGATCTAATTTTGAAAGGATCGGGTCCAAAAGACTTAGATTCTTCTATATAATCTTCTAATAAAGATGTTAATTTAGAATCATTATATACATCATTTATTGTAAAAATACCATAAGGTCTTACAATACGTAAGATGTCTTCACGATTATGCCCGACTTCTTCAATTTCTTCGCGTATCATTTTTTTTAATTTATTTATTTCTCTATTCATATATCTATGCATTTTATCATAATGGATTAATTCACCTTTTCTCCGCCTACTTTTAGGATCGGTTAATTCAGACTTTAATAAGTTTTCACCTTCCAACGATTTATCATATTTTTTAGTTAAAGAATCTATTTTATTTTTAAATGATTCTGTCATTTTAGGTTTCCCATACATACTTTCTTCCATTATTCTTGTTATTAATTCTGGGTCGAAATCTTTATCTCTTTTTAATTTATTTCTTAAACTTCTTGTTTGCCTACCCCTAACCATAGATTGAATTTTTCGTGCCGATTTATTTAATGTTTTATTTTTACGACGGCGTTGATTTTTCCGAGATTTGTTCCCTCTTTCTCTTTTTAATCTATCAAATTGATCTATATCAATATCTTGTCCAAACTGACTTTTGTATTGATCCATTATCCCCGAATTTTTTAAATGCGGATTAGAAGACATTATATAATATATATAAATATTATAATTAATAATTAATTATAATGGCTGTTAAAAATAATCAAAATTTACCCATTGAAGTTGAAAAACAATTACCTATTCCTCTATATGTATTTATATGGTATATAGATTTTTTAAGTCGTATAGATTCAGAAATATTATAATCTAAAAAAATTCTTGGACTGAACTTATCCAAGATTTTAATTTAATACTTTTTATATCAATTGAATCTCTTATTTCTGTTGTTATTTTTTCAGAATCAAAATAAGACCTATCAATTAAAATTTCATATTCACTTAATCTTTTATCTAATATATCAATATAATCTGGATTTTGAACGACTCCAATTAATAATAATATAAAATATCTCTTCATTTGTTCTATTTTACTTTTTGTTAATAATTCACCCTTATATGTAAGTCCTCTTTCAATAACTGTTTCTTCAAAATAATCGAGGAGATCTTCCATAACTTTTCTTCCATTTGTATTTACATTGGGTAATATAACTAGATAAGGTTCCCCCCCTCTATGTAAAATTTTAACTTTTTCATTTGTTTTACCAAATTTAAATGTATCAGCAAGTTCATCAATATAGTTGGGTCTGAAATCCCCTGGATATCGTGTTTCACCCATTAAATTTAAATCTATTAAACAATCAATTAGAGCAGTTTTACAAGCTTTAGAAAAATATTTTATATTAATCTTATTAATAACTTTATCTATCATTAAATGTTCCATTGGATTTTTTTGATTATATCTATCATGTTTGAGATCGGGAGAACGTGATTTAGGGTCGGGTCGTTTCCCTACTGGCCATATCCAATCATATGGAATATTGAAGAATGTATCAATATATATAGTTGTGGCATTATCTTTACAAGGTTCAATATATTCTTTATAAAATTTAGAATCATAATATAATTGTGGATTTGTATCAAGTATTTTTCTAACACGCTTACATTTCATTACATCCAGTTTTTCTATATTATCAAGTTTACTTTTATAACCATCACGATGAGTTTCGGCTTCACGTTGTAACCTTATATTTTTTCCTTGTGTACTGACTCTTTCCTTGTAGTCTTTAATTAAACGCGTCCGTTCATCCCTAAAACCTTGTTTTATTGTTTCATTTTCTTCTTCGTCTGATACATATTCTTCATTCTCAACACTATCATCATCAAAATATATTTCCTGACCTTTCTTAAAATTTTTGTCATCAGGATCTTCGACCGCATATTTTTCGTCTTGAGTGTATAAACGGTTATATGCTCTAGTTGCATTATCTCTTCTCATACTTAATTCTTCACGCATATCATCAATATCATCATCCATATCATGTATATATCTATTTGTAATTTTCCGTTCAGCATTGTGATCTAAAATATCCCGTTCAGTTACGGGATATCTCTTTTTTTTTCTAGTCAAATTTTTTCTATACCTATTCTGAATTTTCCTAGCTGCTGAACTTTTTTTTTCATAACTATTTCTCGGATCAAAGGATGGAATATTTGGATCCATTTGAAAGGCTTGATTTGGAACAAAACTACTTGCTGATGCTCTCAATGACATAATTATATAATTAATAATATTTTAAATATAAAATTAATATTTATAATTGAATAGAATCAATTTGATCATTCATTATATCCATATCACATTGATATTCTTCTAAGGGTGGTTTTATCATATTCGATTGGTGATTCATTTTAATATAAGCATGAATATCAGCAATTAAATCCATAGAATCATTTAAAAAGTCAATAGTTTTTAAATCAAACGTAGATTTATAACTAGAATGAAGGTCTATAAATGTATATCGTTTATAATTATAACTATATCCACAAGTGTCTTCAATTACATGACCTTCTTTGATTAAATAATTAAATAATAATGTTTCAATTTTAGATTGAATATTAGATAATGACATTTTATATTATTTTATGATTATAAGTTTAAATAATTATCCAACAAAAAAAATATATTATATATTATATATAATATATGAAGATAAAGATAAAAGATATATTGATAGTAATTGTAGTTTTCCTAATTGTATCTTTCATAATTGGATGGATTTTAAGAACGATGCTGGGTTCAAGATATAATTCAGTTGTAAAATCTGTTGGTGGAAAACATATTACAACAGCTGAGCTGTGGAAGATAAGAAAGGCAGATCAGGAGGCGCGTGGTGAAATTGGATATGGAACATTAAAACCTGATGGAACATTAAAACCTGGAGAATCATTTTATGAAACAACTATATCAGGGGTAAAATATTACTTATCTCGGTCAAAAGGGGAAAAAGCACGTAACGGTAGAGAATATGCTACTTGGTCAAAAAACAAAGATACACCTGTTAAGTTAACTAGTAGAGGCATCTTGGCATCTAATAAAATGTACTTAACTTGGGGGACTGACCAAAATCCTGAAAATGTTGGTGACGGCCAAACGCAGCTCTTAGATCGCACAGACGTTCGATTTTTTGCTGTATGGTCTTCCACGGGAGGCTCCAAAGGAATGAATTTAAATAATGGAATGTTGAGTTATAATAATCGTGTCTTATCTAATTCAGATACTCCGCCTTATTCTATAGAATCAGATGAAAAATATGCTGTTTTTGTATCAGACAATTTTAGTGAAATTCCAAAAATAAAAATGATAACACAAATGACCAACACTTGAAACTGGAGTAAACGACGCGATCACCAATACAGTTATTCCACCGAACCACACCCTTAAGGAGGGATAACACGCGAAAGATAATATATAAAAATTATTTATTTTTAAATATATTACATATATAGTTATATATATTGATAATAAAACTAAATCTTTTTATTTTATTTTTTTCATTTAATATTTCAATTTCTTTATCCTTGGTTAATTTACATATTCGATTTGCGTTTCCTTCTATTCATATTTTGATTGGCTAAAGCAAAAGACATTGCCATTATGGTTCATATATTATTTTATGATTATAAGTTTAAATAATTTAAGGTAATTTATTATCAATAAATTCTAAATCTTTAATGTGATTGACTAACGTATCGGTTTTTTTTAATGGCATCCATTTTTTAAACCTATTATTATAAACACACTCAACTATGATATCTTTATCAATTGTATAATCTATGAATAAATTATAAATATATCGACTCGTGTCGATATTGTTAATATAAGCATAGTCTATTTTTTGGAATCCTTCATTATTTTTTAAATGTAATTCATATATTTCGGGTTTTTGATGTTTAGTTATTTTAAAATTAAGGTTAGAATTCGATTTATTTTTTTTTAAATCTTCCGGTTTTATGATATATAGTAAATTTAAATAATTAATATTCAAAGGAATATAATATATTCCCCTAATATTATAATTTAATGTGGGGACAAATGTTTCAAATACATTTTCAATTTCTTCAATCTCAAAATATTTTTTAACTAAGATATCACAAATATCAGAATCACTTTTATTAAATTCTTGAGTTAATATATTATGAATTGTATTAATTCTATGAATGATATCTTTTGTTTTATATAATATTTCATTTTTATAATAATATATATCTGATAACATTAATTGCCATATATTATTATTATCACGAATTAATTCTGTTTCAATTAGTGTTCCGTCATATATATCACTATTAAATTTATAATTAATAATAAACATTTTAGGAAATACATGACCTTTATTCACTTTTTTATCAATTAATAAACAATAATTAATATGATTAATTTTAGTACACAATAATAAATATGGTGAACCAGAAGTTTTAAGACAAGCAATATGCGGATTTTTTAAATTTCTTTTACATTGTTCGTCATATATTTTCGCATATCTACTATTAAAATTAAGATTAGTTCTATTTTTGATATCTTCAAGTATATATTTTTTTAAATCATTTGAAATAATATTATCAACTCTTCGATTGCAAAAATTAGTTTGATTAATATCTTTCGGATCCATAATATTATTTTTTTTTATAATATATAATATTAAATTATTTTTAAATTATAATATTTGTAATATATATATATATATTAATGAAGTTTAATTTTGAAGAAATTCTAATATTAATTGTAGCATTCTTGATTGGATGGTTTTCAAGAACGATAATACAGAAGAATTTCATTGAAGGTTCTCAAAACATTGAAGAACAAGCCGAAACACTGCAAAAAACACCCTCTTTATGTACAGATCCAGATGAGAGTGTGGATGATTGCTCCTCAACTATAAATCAGCATTTGATTCCACGAACACCCGGTGGGATCATCGGGATTTTGAATAGATAAATCCTAATATTATAAATAAAAAAAATGTCATAATCTTAAAAAATAATTAATTGTTAAAATTGTATGCTTTATAAAGGAGACGAGACGACCATATTAATACATTAAATTATTTTTAAATTATTTTTAAATTATAATATGTCAAAATAAAATAAACTATAAGAACATATTGCAATTATTATTAATAAACCTATAAAATAATATTCCATATTTTTTTGTTTCATTAATTTTTCTGGTCCCAATTTCATTGTTTCATCATTACCAAAATATGCTAGAGTAAATCCCAACAATAAAAATATTGAATTTACAATTGTTAAAGTTCTAGTTGTTTTGTAATGTTTACGACCATTAATATTATCAATATATTCATCTATTAATTTAATTTTATTTTGTAAATCAGATATATCAATATTATTTGATTCAATTTTATCATCATTTTTTATAATCCATCTATTTATATTAAAAATTTTATCTTCTAATATATGAATTTTATTTTTATAATCATCTATATTATTTTCAATCATAGATAATTCTTTCATATACTTATTTTTTTGCGTTTGTATATTATTCATATATATATATATATATATATAAATATAATATTATAATTAATTATAATTATAATTATGAATGATGATGAAAAATTATTAGATCATCAAGATTGGAAAACAATTATTATTGAAACCAAAGATAAAAAGTTAAATGATAAAAATAATAGTGTATCTGTTATAAAAAATAATACTACAAATATTGATTTAAAATTAGAAAAAAAAGTAGAAGATGGTGAATTAAAGCATACTATGTTTACAAAGGAATTTTCAAAGGCATTAATTAAAAAAAGAACAAAATTAAAGATGACACAAAAACAAATGGCGAATAGTTTAAATATACCCGTTCAAATATTATCTGATATTGAACGAAATGTAGCCAAATATGATTCAAAATTAAATAATAAAATAAAAAGAATTTACAAGATATAATATATTTATTATAATATATGAATCATAATCGACAAATATTTTTAGCATTATTACTAATATTATTGGGAATATTTTTATATAATATGACTGGCAATAAACAAAACCCTGAATATAATTATGTTATAAATGAAATAGATAGAGTTGAAAAAGATGTAGATGATGAAATTGAAGAAATTGTGAAAGATACAATAAAAGAAATAAAACCTAAAAAGGTGAAAAAGGTGAAAAAAAAGAAAATAGATAAATATAAAGATTGGAGAGAACATTGGTTAGATAGAAATACACCTATTAAATCATGCTATAATAATTGTCAGGGTTTAAGAAGACACGAATATATGGATTGTAGTGAAAATTGTATATTAAAAGATACATTTGGTAAAAAATACAAATGATTTAATAATATATTTATAAAATATAATATATTAATTATGAGTCTAAATATAATTTATGTTTTAAGATTAATGAATCGTAAATTTTATATTGGTAAAACTGATTGTTTAAGAAAGACTTATAAACATTATTTTAATAATTCTAAACCATTTAATATAGAATGGATTAAACATAATCAACCTATAGATATAGAGAAAGTTTATTATAAAGATGAAGATATAAATAAATATACAATTAAATATATGTCTAAATATTCAATAGATGATGTTCGTGGTGGAGATTATACAAATACTATATTATCTAATTCTGTCATAAAAGAATTAGAAACAAAACTTGAACCCATAACATTAAAAAATGATTATAATATTGAATATTATCAACCATTCAGACGATCCGAAAAATTATATGCAGGTATATTTTATTATAATCGCAGATTTATTAAATAAATATTTTTTATTTAATTTTATATAAAATATTTTTATCAATAATAATGGGTGTAATGTTTTTAATATAGAAATTTACTTTTTCAGATACATCATATTCATATAATCTAACAATAGGTTTATTATCATGTTTATAAAAGAAAAATAATTCTGTTGAATTATGTTTTATTTTATAACCAAATAAATCATTTATTTTATCAGGTTCAGGGAATATTTTAGAATTTTGTATATTTGTTAAAATAGATTCTGGTATTGAATAAATATTTTGATAAACTGAAAATTTATTACCCAATTTATCAGATAATAAATCTTCTTTAATATCATATGAATAATAATAACCCGAACCGGAATCTACAGACCCTAATAATATCCCATTTTCTCTAATATATCTAATATCTAAATCTTTATCGGGTTCAGTTTTATAATAAACAAATATATTTTTACCATCTTCAACAGCAGATATAACATATATATCAGGTTTTATAAAAAATTTAAATGTTTCAGATAATTGTTTTTTATCTATTTTTTGAATTTCAGTATCATCAATACCAGGGAAATAAGCCTCTTCACTTAATAATTTATCATCGTATCTAATACAATTATCATTTAAAACTACATTGTCTCGTGTATTTTGTATACAATCCACAGATGCTTCTTGTATAACTCGTATAATCTCTTGTGAAATTATAAACTTTTTTTCCATTGTATCAAATAATAATTGATCTGCAGTTTTATCTTTAGTATCAACCTTTAATTTTATTAGTTTTTGGATATTTGAATACAATTCTTTGTGTTTCGTAAATAATATATTTACTATATCTTCATTGGAGTCTAATATTTGATCTGGTTTTAACCAAGTCCCTACTTCTTTAATCGATTGATATACCTCTTTTATACCCGAACCTTCTGGAAAACTACTCAAATATAAGTATTCTTCAACATTTCTATCTTTAGGTTCTAAATCTTTATGAGATCCCATACGTATGGCTCTCCCAAATACCTGATCTATTCTCACAAAGTTCCAATAAGGTTCCATAATATGAACTTGTCTAACACAAGTCAAAGATATACCTTCAGCACCAGCTCCAGATATAATCATAATTTGGATTTTATTTCCAATAATATTATTTTTATTGTTGAATGCTTCTTTATTACGTTTTCTCTCTTGTTCATCTTCTTTACCAGTAATAAATGTATAACGCTTTGTATCATTTAGATCAGTTTCACCATCATATTTTTGATAACCATTAGCTTGTAAAATTTGTTCAAATATTTCGGAACCAGCATCAGATCGAAATTCACTGTAATATAATATTTTACCTTTCGGAGAACCATCAGTATCGATATATTTTTGAATATTATTTAAAATGCTGTTAAATTTGGGAGATAATATTTTCAATCCACTATTCATTTTTAAAATACCACTATCCTTTAATAATTGATATTCTTTTTGTTTCATATCTTCAATCAATAGTTTATTTTCTTGTGTTTTTTTTGTTTTTCGAAATTCATCGTTTTCATATACAATATTACATGTTTGTCTAGTTCTAATATGATAATCAAAATTTTCATTTTGTTCATCATTTCCAAACATATTTTGTTTTAATGATTTTAATTTAGCATCTTTCCAAACTTCTTCATATTTTATAAATTGCTTATAACTTATAGGACACAATACAACATTTATTTTTTTAGATATCATATAGTCATTATGGTATTTATTATTAGGTTTAGTGACTTCAGGCATATTTTTAATAGCTGATCTATCAATTGGGTAAAATGATATTAATCCCATTAACATTCTTTTTAATAATATTCGTTTTGATAATTTAATAGTATCTTCATCGGTATTAAAAAAATATTCCATAAAATTTTCATTATCTGTTAAATCAATTACGGTCCCATCATTTTTATATATTTCAAATAATTTTTGATCGATATTAAATATAGTATCAGTTTCTAAATCAAATTTAACTCGTTTTCCATTCAAAATATCCTTTTCTTTTTTTAATAAATCTTTTTTACTTGGAACTATATGATCTTTAAATAATTTATTTAATCCCTTGTAAATATAATTAATAAATTCTTTAAAAGTTTGTTCTTCATATTTCAAAGTATAAATGATATCTTGTTCTTCATTTCTCAAAGATTCAAAATTAGTTTTATTTTTAATAAAAGTAATTAAAAATTTACCATCTTTCTTTCGATAATAATATTGTTCAACGGGAGAATTATCGGTATAAAATATCTCTCTAAATTGTTTATCAATTATATTTAAATCTACTTTTTTATTTATAATAAACGTATATGTTTTAATAATACCTTTTAACATATTACATAATATCGCTATTTCAGAGGGTCTATTAATAATAGGTGTTCCAGATAAAGTGATAAGTTTTAAATTTTTTGCATTCATAATCCATTCATAATATTGTCTGGAAGCACCACTATTATTATATATTTCTCTAACAAAATTATGAACTTCATCAATAACAATGACTTCTTCATCAAATGGAGAATCGATATAATTTTTTTTATTTATTTTTAATTTTCTTAATAATTTAATGGTTATTTTTTCATTATCAGTATATTTATCTTTTTTTTCAAGTTTAACAGAAGGTAACGGGTTATAATGAATAAAATTATATTTTAATTTTATTATTTTTGTAATTTGTTCATTAATAAATACAACTTCATTTTCACTTAATTTTTGACATACAATATTAGTATCTTCACCATTTCGTTTAATATAACTTTTACCATCTTTAGACGGAACCGTTTTAATTATAAATACGTCCCAGTCATCTTTCTCAATATTATTACTGGTTAACCAAAAACCAGTTCCCAAATCTTTATCTTTTGTCATATTTCTTGACCTAGTAGAAATATTTTTAATATTATCTAATGTGATCTTATATTTATCATTTATGAGTTTTCTCAATTTCATATCTGATTGTATTGTTTTAAATTCATGGAATATCCAATTATTATCTTTTACATTAAAATATGTATCCCCCCATAATTTAATTTCTTTTATAAATTCTGTCTCTAATGAAGCAGGTAATAAAGTAGTAATCGGGATACTATTTGATAATCCTTCTGCTGTAGAAATAGCGGTAGCAGACTTCCCTGTCCCTAAACCATGATAAACTAATAAACCTCTATATGGTGTATTAATTGATAAATATTGTTTTACGAATCTTTGATATACTTTTAATATTTCATCGTCATCTTTTGTATCAATTAAACTTGGATAAAATGTTTCATTTATCCATTTAACATATGCCTTTCTCTGTGATAATATATAATTTTTAATTTCACCCGAATCTTCTTCCTCCGAATCTTCTTCCTCAGAATCTTCTCCTCCCGAATCTTCTGATTCTATATCAGGTTCTTTGACAATGATTCTATAATCTTTTTTTTTATCTTCTCTCATTCTTATTATTTTTAATAATTCTTTGTATATAGTTTCATTCACTTTTTTATAATTTTTTGGATCATTATATATATCTTTAATTTTATCTCTAGTTAATTCTGTTATCTCCCCTTCAAAAAATGTATGAATTATATTCGAAGTAGATTGAGATACATTATATTTCATTACTAATATAATATATTATATTATATTAATTTAATACTCCATAAAATTTTAATCCTTCTTTAGATGCTTGTTGTTGAGAATCTTTTTTATTATCCTTTTCGGAATATCCTATTTTATCATCTCCATTATATATAATTGTTTTATATATATCATCTGTTTCTTCGGTTACAATTCTAGGATATTTATTATATGTTTGTTTAATATATCTCCACAATTGATCTTTATAATTTATATCATTTATGATAAATTCTGATAAATCTAAATAATTTTCTATTACATATATCATAAAACGTTTCACAATATTATAATCATCAGTATCTTTATATAAGGCTCCACAAAATGCTTCAAATACATCACACAATATTTTATGATCTTTCATATTTTGTCTCCCATTACATTTATCTTCAATTGATTTAGATATCACAATATATTCTTGGAAGTTTATACAACTTGATAAATATGTTAAATTTTTTCCACATACAATTCTTGTCTTTAATTTAGTTAAAAATCCTTCATCTTGTTTATACGTTTCGTGATATCTATCATATAAATAATTAGCTACTATACTTTCAATTAAAGCATCTCCTATAAATTCCAATCGTTCATATGATTCATCTTGGAGTTCTAAACTAGAATTTACATTTAACATTTTATCATAACATTTTAATTTTCGATATGATTCATGTATAAAAGATTTTTGATAAAGATTAATATTATTAATTTTAATAAATTCTAAACCATTATTTTTAAAAATAATATTTAATTGATCAGAATTTATTAAAAAATTATTCTTATTGTATGGTGAAGATTCCATTTTGTATATATTATATTAAATATATAACTTTAAATACTTAATATTTTATGCCGAACAAGATTCATCCCCATCCAGAGCTCTCCTATCAAGATCCGGACCAATAGTCGAATTTAACCAAGGACTTACAGAAACTTGAGGATTAGGGGGCTCACTTCTAATTTGTCTATTAGCATTCCTTAGACTTTGTCCAACAGTATTTACTCCAATATGATATCCCGAACTTAAATATTCGATACCTCTTTTAACACCTTCCCCAATAGGATAATCTTGATCAAAATCACTAATAGCTGCTGAATCATCGTGAGGTAGTAATTCATTGGCGGTTAATATTTTTTGGGGGAAGCACGAACTTGGAGTTCTATTTTCTGAAGGAACAACCAGTGCAGGGTGGGCATTATGACCAAGTTCCTCGGAAGCAGAAACGCCCGTATCTACTTGATTGGGTTGGACTTGATTGGGTTGGCCTTGATTGGGTGTTGGGACATAATCACCATCATCACCATATCCTTGAATGGGTGTTGGAACAGAATTTTCATAATTTTCAACTAGAGAAGGGACATAATTACCATCATCACCATATCCTCGAACACCACCACCAACACTTAGGAAAGGTATATAACCACCCATAAAATATGTTTTGTATAAGTATAGTAATGCAATTGCTACTAATCCACAAATAACCATGTTTTTCGTATTCATTATTATATATATATATATATAATATATAAAAAAAATTTAAAAAAAATATGTAAAAATATATATATATATATAAAATTAATTTTGATTTTTAATTTCTTCAATTTCCATATTTATATTTTCAATTCTCATATTTATTTGTTCAATTAATCTATGTTCTTCATTTTTTTGCTGGATTAACATATTAATTTTATCTTTTTTTAATAATTCTACTAATTCTTGTTGATCAATAACATCATTTTCATCATAATCAGATTCAATTAAACATTCTTCAGTAATTTCATAATTTACTGGATCTTCTTTAAAAATTTTAATTTGAGTAGCATAGGCATCACAATAAAATGTTTTTTCATTATACTTAATCCCTTTTATATTTATAATACAAATTATACTGAATCCAGATTTTAATTCATTAATATCGCAATCTATTTTTTTATTATCAAATACTTTAGTTAATAATTTTGATTTACTTATAGGTAATTTAATTTTAA
>Ga0315336_1005440_pt1 | contig 13898 bp, 12 predicted proteins | sample ASW5metaG_FD_204512 | JGI IMG/M metagenome (GOLD analysis project Ga0315336, IMG submission 204512) | Ammonia-oxidizing marine archaeal communities from Monterey Bay, California, United States - ASW #5 | ecosystem: Environmental > Aquatic > Marine > Intertidal zone | place: USA: California...
ACCAATTCCGGGTAAGGAGCGTGTTGTATACGCAGGGCTACCGGAACATGAGGAAGAAATTGAACGGCGCGCTAACGGAATTCCGTATCACCCAGAGGTGATCGACTGGTTCCGTGGAATCACTGGCGAGCTAGATATTGAATGGCGACTAACTAACGACTAAATCAGGCATCTGAATCAGGAGTTTAGATATGGCAAAACGAATTAACAAATGCATTGAGTTGCTTGAACAGGGACAACCGTTCTACGCAACTCATCCAACCGAGCTGAGCTACGAAGCCGGTGTGAAGGATTCGCAAACATGGGCCGACATGCTCATGATGGATTTTGAGCACCACCCGTTCGACACTGTCGGTTTGACTAACTACATGCGGGGTCTTAAAGACGGTGGTCCAACACCAAGTGGTCACCTGACACCAACGGTACTTTGCACGCTGCCGTCCAACGCTATTTCACCTGAAGAGGTGCGATACAACGCTTGGCAGGCACGTCACGTGCTTTCGGCTGGTGTACACGGCATTCTTCACACTCACACTCGAACAGCCGATGCAGTGAAAGCGTTTGTTCAGATCACTCGATATCCGTTCCAAGAGATCGACCGTGACGTGATTGGCGAAGGTCTTCGAGGTGCAGGCGGGCAGCGCCCAGCGAACGATATCTGGGGAATGACCGGTGCTGAGTATGCGAACGCTGCCGACCCATGGCCACTCAACCCGAATGGTGAACTGATTCTCGGCTTGAAGATCGAAGACCGATTCTGCCTCGAGAACGTCGATGAAATCGTTGAAGTACCTGGCATTGCATTTGCAGAGTGGGGACCTGGTGACATGGGAATGTCGCTTGGACACCCAGATGCTCATGACCCTCCGTACCCAGAGGAAATGAATGAAGCTCGCGATAAGATCGCAGCAGCGTTGGCGCGCAAAGGCATTGGCTTCTACGCAAGCTGGGCCGACGAAAACATGACGATGGAGCAGCGCGTTGATTACTCCATCGACGTTGTTGGCGTGAAAATGATGGGCGCAACAAAAGAATGGGCAGAGTACGGTCGTAAGAAGACTGGCCGTACGATGCCTTGGTAGTCGGATATCCGACTTTCCTCACGCTCTGTCGTTGAACAGGGATACACAAGCTGTAAATTGAGTCGAGTCCGTGAATGCGGACTCGACTCGCGTTCAGATCAGATCAATTCGAATCACGAATCTTAGGAACTCAAACGATGAAAGTACTAGTAACGGGCGGATCAGGAATAGTTGGTCACTACGTGATCGACGAGTTGTACAAACTCGGCCATGAAGTCATCAATGCCGATAAATTCCGCATGACCAGCAATCTGGGACACAGCGGAACTACCGGGCAGCTTGCAAGTGCCGATACTGCAGTTCAAATGCGAGAAAACTGGCCTAAGATTCCAACTTTCTTCGAGGTCGAAATTTCTGACTATGGACAGGTAATTTCTGCGATGGACGGGTGTGATGCAGTCATCTCACTTGCCTCACGACCTAGCGCTGCGCACTACGTTGAGGAAGATGTTGTAAGAACGAACACGATGTCGATGTGGAACGTCTGCCGGGCAGCAGAACAGCTCAAGGTAAAGCGAGTCGCACTGGGGTCTTCGTACAACGCTGTTGGCGCCATGGGCACAGCTGCTCGGTGGGAACCGAACGAAGTAAAGCCACCTGAGTACTTTCCAATGGATCAGAACGTCTACACCCGATCTGAAGACCCATACTCGATCGCAAAATGGCTTGGAGAAGAGATCGGTGAGGCGTTCTCTCGACGTTCCCCATGGATGGCGATTGCCAGTATGAGATTCAATGGCATGTGGGATGACGCCTACTTCAAGCACTTGCAAGCGAATCCGATTACTGATCCATGGACTCGATGCCAGGGCTTCTGGACGTATCTTCACATCCGTGATGCCGCTCGAGCGTGTGTTCAGTCGGTAGTGAATGAGAACTGGAACGGGCACCACCGGTTCTTCTTGAACGCCAAGGACACGATGTTGAATATCCCCACAATGGAGGCGATTAAGACGGTCTATCCCGACGTTCCATTGAACAAGGAATTTGAAGGATTCGAAGCGCCGCTTTCGACACAAAACGTCAAAGATGTGATCGGCTGGGAGCCGATTTACTCATGGAGAGACGAGCAGTTCAGTTCGTAACCCATCTCATCGATTGAGTCTGAAATAGCGTCGCACAACGTAAACTGAACGTATGTGCGGCGCTTTTGTTTATGTTTATGTCGGCGGAGTTCGCTACCAGTTGATGGGTAGCGGAGTCGAGCGCGCCGGAATTGCTGATCTGATTGCTCGGCGTCCTGATCTGGGGTCACGGTTCAACATCCGTCCGACTCAAGACGTTGTGACGATCGTGACCGAGGACGGCCGACCAGTCGCAAAACCAATGCGATGGGGATTGATCCCAAGCTGGGCGAAGGCCGACAAGCTGCCTCGTAGCACGTTCAACGCCCGATCAGATCGACTTGCTGAATCAGGGATGTGGCGAAATCCGTTCAAGCGAACCAGGGGAGTTGTTCCCGCGAACGGTTTCTTCGAGTGGAAGAAGACCGATGGGTCGAAGCAGCCGATGTACATCACTCCGAAAGAAGGAGAATCCCTCCAGTTCGCAGCCGTTTACGATTCTTGGATAAACGAACATGGCGAAACGATCGATTCGTGCGCCATCGTCACGACCGCAGCCAACGATTTCATGTCGTCCATTCACGACCGTATGCCTGCGATTCTTGATGAGGAAACAGCCGCCCTTTGGCTCGATCCTGCAACAACCGAAACCGATAATTTGCAGCAAATACTGATGCCGGCTTCCAATGATCTTCTCCAAGCCCACACAGTATCCACTCGTGTGAATTCGTATAAAAACGACGATGCGAGTCTTATCGACATGACAGACGATCACGAACCCGAAGCCAGCCCTGGGCAGCTAGGCTTGTTCGACACAAGCACTGAGTAACCAATCTTCGCCAAATGCAGATCCCTCCAGAACAGCCTGACCACAATCACGAAGATGAGCAAAACGACGATCTCGTGAACGACGTTTATGGTCCATCTCAGAACGATATCGACCGATCATGGGATGGCTATGAGTCTGGTGGCGCGAGCCGTCGATTTGGAGGGATGGTCTGGAAAGTGACGATCGCAGTCGTCTCAATCGTGATTCTTGCATCGATGTCCATCGGCATACTTGGACCGCTTCTTGGTGGAAACAGCACATCCACACCTGCACCACCGCAGCGAATTACCGCCGACGTTCTACGAGTGGTCGACGGACGCACTATCGTTGTCGATTGGGGGGACGGTGAGCAGACGGTTCGACTCATCGGCGTTGAGACTCAGCCATTTGGTGATCCGTTTTATGACTTCGCTCAACAGGTAACTGACAGTTGGATTTCGGGCAAGGAAGTCGTATTGGAGTCAGATCAAAGAGAAGGTGACGATCAGGGGCGCCAAATGCGTTATGTGTTTTTTGACAACGTGATGATTAACGCCGCCTTGATTCTGAATGGGCTTGCTAAGGCATCGACCGAGCATCCGAACACTCGATACGACGGTTACCTTGCCGACTTGGAACGGCAGGCACGTGAATCAGGTGCTGGAATCTGGGATACATCGCTGGATGGCGATCTCGGGTCAGTCGATTCTCAGACTTCGATCATTATTTCCACCGAGCTAAACACGGCTACTAGTTGACCTCGCAGAGCAATTCTCAACAAAGTCGTTCTGGCCAACGATTCAAGTTGGTCATTTCCAACCCCTCTTACCGTCGGTTGTGGGGCATTGGAATCGTTTCAGCAACCATGCGCTGGATGGAAACCGTTGCTCTCGGAATTTTCGTTTTTGAACTTACTGGTTCACCGTTCTGGGTGGCGATAGTCGGATTTCTGCGCATGATCCCAATGTTGTTACTCGGACCGTCGATCGGTCTGATATCCGATCGAGTGAATCGAAAAATACTTATGGGTTCGACGATGGGTACGCTGTCCGGGGTCTACGTGATCATGGCGGTACTAGTTATCAGCGACAGAGTTGAGCTTTGGCACATCTGCGTAGGTGCGACCCTGGCCGGGGTGATGTGGGCGACCGATTTCCCTGTGCGACGAGCGATGATCGGTGATGCTGTGGGGCAAGACGGAATCTCCACTGCTATCGGCATCGATATGGCGAGCAGTAATTTTTCCAGAGTAATTGGCCCACTTGGGGCTGGAGCGTTCCTCGCCACGTTAGGTGTCGAAGCCGCGTATGTCACCGGCGCAATATTGTTCGGGGTCGGGTCCGTGATTGCGTTCTCATTGCCATATGTGCCACCCACTGCGAAACGGCAATCACAAGGCGGCTACTTCGCAAATCTTGGCGAAGGGTTGAAGCACGTAAGAGCCGATCGAATCATTGTCGTAACGCTGATAATAACCATCGTGATGAATATTTTTGGATTCCCGTATCAGCACATGGTTCCGGTCATCGGAGCTGAGACTCTGAACGTAGGGCCTCTGCTGATCGGGATTCTGCTGGCAACTGAAGGGTTCGGTGCCACAACAGGTTCACTTGTGATCGCTCTGAAGGCTCGACCTGGAGGATTCACCAAAATTTACGCTGTGGGGTCAGTTCTGTTCCTCAGCGCTATTCTCGGATTCTCGCTGGCGCCATCATTCTGGTTGGCGTTGCCGATCCTATTGATCGGCGGATTTTCGATGTCGGGATTCGCGACTATGCAAAGCATCATCGTAATTACATCCACTCCCTCCGAGATTAGAGGTCGAGTGCTAGGAGTATTGGCAGCGTCGATCGGAACAGGGCCGCTAGGTGCTTTGATGGTCGGTGGCTTCGCAGTGTGGTGGGGAGCAAGCAACGCTGTGACCGTTATCGCCGTGGCGGGGCTGAGCCTGACGTTGGTTACCTTGCTAATCTGGCCATCGTACTTGCGACGCGCCGTGAACCATCAGTTATCAGACTCCTGAATCGTTGGCGAAAACAAGTGACATCACATACAAAAATACTGCAGCAAATATCAGCAGTATTACGATTCTTGGATTAAGTTTCATGTTCAATAATGGTCATTTCGAGGTTTAGGATTCCTTTGAGCGATAGCACTCCAATTTACTCTCTGGTTGCCCTTGATATAGACGGCACAATGATCGGTGAAGATCGAATTGTGAAACCAGATTTGATCGATGCGATTGCGCGAATGCGATCGTTTGGCACCGTAGTGTCGGTGTCGACAGGGCGAACGCTTACACCGGCGTTAAGGATTGCAGAAGAAGCAGGAGCGATGGGGCCGGTTATCTGCTTTCAAGGAGCAATGACTTACGATCAAATATCGAAATCACCAGTGCGGCACGAGCGACTCGGTCAAGCGATCGCTGTTCAAGCCATCGAAGGCCTTACCTCGGTCGTCCCTGAGGTCATGATGTTTCTTGGGGATGATGTCTGGGTTGAGAAGCGCTCTGAGTGGACGAACGGATATGGGCAACGAATGGGCGTGGCCATTCGAGATACAGATTCGCTTGTTTCGATGGCAGACCAGAAACCTACTGCTATTGTCGGTGTAGGCGAGCCAGAGATCGTTGGTCCGCTAGTCGAAACATTGCACTCACGACTCAATGGCAGCGCTCTCGTGACTCATTCACTCCCGATGTTTTGCGAAGTCGAAGCTATTGGCGCTGGTAAGGATCTTGCGGTTGAGCACCTAGCGAATTCGCTTGGTGTTGAGCGCAGCGGTGTAATCGCTATTGGCGATGGCAAAGGCGATCAATCGATGATCGAATGGGCTGGATTGGGAGTTGCCATTGAAGGCGGACACGCCGATGCTATTGGCTCAGCCGATCGAATTATTGCTACACCTGAAAACTCTGGGCTAGTGGATTTTCTTACAGAGCTATCTGATGCGGGGCATTTTGGCCCTCCGAATAGTTAGCAATCCTCAAAGAATCGTTCATCACACAAACAAACGGACAAATAGGTAATAACTCTTGAAAGACGTAATCGTTCTCGGTGGACTCAATATGGACCTGATCGTGGATACACCTCGATTGGCGGGACCTGGTGAAACTGCCGAGGGCACACGGTTCTACACGACTCCGGGCGGAAAAGGCGGCAATCAGGCTGTGGCCGCAGCTCGACTTGCGGAAAGTCCCGGATCAGTGAAGATGGTCGGCCGAATTGGTGACGATAGCTTCGGCGAGGAGATGGCCCAGTTCATGCGAAATGAGGGCATAGACACCTCGTTGCTGCGTCGAACTGAAAACATAGCATCCGGGATTGCAGTGATATTTATCCTGCCGGATGGCGAAAACCACGTTAACCCCGTCTACGGCGCGAACGCTTTGTGCGACTCTCAACAGTCAGATGACGTGGGTTCAGCCCTCGGCAGTGCTGGTGTCCTGTTGTGCCAACAGGAGGTTCCGCTTCCCGCAACGAAAGCCGCGATTGATGCCGCTGCAAAAGCCGGAGTGATGGTTGTCCTCGATCCCGCTCCTGTTCGAGAAGTTCCGGACGGATTTTACGATTCTGTAACTGTTCTCACTCCCAATCAGGGCGAAGCATCATCAATGGCAGGGTTGGAGGTAATCGATGCCGCATCCGCTAAAGCCGCTGCGATCAAGATTCGAAACACAGGAATCGAGAGCGTTGTGGTGACTCTTGGCGATCGAGGAGCATGGGTCGAATCGACCGGAATATCCGAGCTGTTAGACCCGTTCAAGGTCAAAGTGGTCGCAACGGTTGCGGCAGGAGACGCGTTCAATGGTGGATTTGGTGTTGGCATCGCGTCTGGGATGGACATGTTGAGTGCCGCTCGATTAGGAATGGCCTCAGGAGCATTGTGTGTCGGCAAAGACGGTGCGCAAGAAGCGATGGCGACTCGAGCCGAAGCTGAGGCTCTGCTGGCGTCTCAGGGCTAAATTAGACCTATTTGATCGACGGTGGCTCGCCTGAAATATCTGTGATGCTAGAAATGCCGGCTGCGGTCATCAACTTGGATAGACGTTTGTTGATTCTGGCAGGCAACCCCGGGCCTTCGTAGATGAAGGACGTGTAGAGCTGGACAGCTGATGCTCCGATGGCGAGCAACCGCCAAACATGCTCAGCTGTCGTGACGCCGCCACACGCGATGATCGAAGCTTGTCCCAGCACGCGAGCTTGTATGTCGGCAATCATCAACTCGGTATGCTCGAATAGGGGAGCACCGCTAAGTCCACCTCGCCCAACCTGCAATCGACTGCTTTCGATCGGGTGGGTGTTCGCGACGACTAGACCATCGACGCCCGCATCTACCGCGGTATCAGCGAGCTTAAGAATCTCGCGGCGATTTTCATCGTCACGCGGCCAAGGTGGTAGTTTCACAAACAGCGGAACGTGCTTTTCAGCGACTAACCCTTCAATCAGGCCTCGCAGCCGAGCAGGTTCATGGAAAATCTTGAGTCCGGCGGTATTCGGACTGCTGATGTTTAGTTCGATGCCAGAGACCAACGGCTGAGTACGACGCAGGCACTCGAAAATTTCGTCTTCGATAGTTCCAGCGATACTGATGAGCACACGGCTCTTGTGATTTTGGGATTTCTGCAGTCGTCCAAGCGCCGGAGCCAGACCTTGTCCGGGAAACCCCATCGAGTTCATCACGGCTTTTTGATCAGGCAATCTCACCATTCTTGGTTTGGGATTGCCGGGGCGTGGAGCCAAAGTCACGGTTCCACCAGTTACGAATCCAAATCCTAGGTTAAGTACTGAGCCGAGCACCTTGCAGTCTTTATCGAATCCAGCAGCCATTCCGACAGGGGTTGGCAGGTTGATACCTGCGAGGTTGGTCTCAAGCTTGGAATCGCGAGCACCGTTTGTCATCCGAAGCAAGTTCCACACACCGGGAATACCAAGTGCAGTCTCGGCCGCTTTGTGCGCACCTTCTGGCGGAAGTCGGAATATTAGAGGCTTAGCAGCCAGACTGTAGATACTCGTTGTATCGCTCCAGATCGTCGAAACTTTGGTCAGGTATTCGTTTGGAAAATCATCCCGTCAAGAATAACCAGAAGTAAGATGTTAATCGTCCCCAACACATAACTCGATTCAATTACGTTGGGGCAAGGCTCGATCTGAACACATGACACTCGAATATCACCTTGGCGACGCTGCAAATCCAAAGGGTCACGCACTGATCTATTTTCGAGATGGCTCGAATCCCGATCTCGTTGGCGCGTCATATGTCGTGATCTTGCCGGTATCGGTCGATATCAGTAAATACGTTCCACCATTCTTAGCAGGGCAAGTCGAACAGCTAGGGTCGGGCGACATGTCGTCGTTTGCGTTCCCGCCCGCGCCAGAACCTGTTCCTTCAGAAACTTGGTTACGTGATATTGCCGCCAAGCGAGACGACGATCTACTGTTCGGTGGAGTCGCAAATCTAAGTGATGTGACTTCATTGATGGAAGTTGTCGCAGGAATTTCGGCCGAATATGCAGCGAAATGCGACAGTGTCAGTGGAATCGATCGATCCACCGAATCAGCTCAGGTCGAGTCTGGTTCATCCGAATCGGGCGCTAATGACCAACCGGTTGCACCTACCGCCGACGTCAATGACGTGATGTACGGCATGATGGCAGAGCCAGATTTGCTTACCGAACTCACAACGCTCATGGGGCGGTTCCAGTATGAATCGAGCGGTGGTGACCTCGCCGGTGCACGTGAGAGTGAAGCGAAAATAAGGGCGATAGGCAAGCATGTTCCCGAAAATCGCCGTATCGATCTATTGATTGAAGCTGCGACTGATGGTCGACCTGATTCCGCAAAGCGAGCTCAGTTGTATCTCGACCGAGTTTTCGCAATGTACCGTGAGGATTACACCCGCGTTCACGTCATCGAACAGGAAATTCAGGCACTAGATTCCAGTTCGAGCCTCTAGTTCAAAGCAGCTTTGAGTTGATCTGTGGTGATATTTCCACCACTGGCGACCAGCACGATCCGTTTCCCGCGGATTTGTTCTTTCATGTTCATTGCCCCGGCAAGTGACGCAGCCCCGGCGTGCTCCACCAGCGATCGGGTGGCGTGAACATACAACTTGATCGCCTCGCTGATATCGGCGTCTGAGACCAGTGCAAATTCTTTCAGCCGTCGTCGAAGAATCTCGATAGGGAATGAGTAGGCAGACTCCGTGGCTAGTCCCTCAGCAATCGTAGTCATCGGGTAAGTTTCAAACTTGCCAGATTCCCATGCGTGGTATCCGGCTGGAGCGTTCGCAGCTTGGACACCCACGACTTGGGTTGAAGGCGAGAGGGCATCGGAGACTATGCAGGCGCCACACGCACCGGAACCAGCGCCAATTGGTGCGAACAGCATATCGATATCTTGGAGATCCTCATGAATTTCGAGCGAGTATGTTCCGACTCCGGCAATTAGTGCCGGCTCGTTGGCTGCATGGACAAATCTCATACCATCCCGGTCTGCAAGCTCTTCGGCGTGTTCTCGTGATCGCTCGAACACGTCACCGTGAAAAACAACGTTTGCACCAAGAGCGGCAATTGAAGCTGCCTTCGCCGAGTTAGCGCCTTCAGGCAGCACCACAGTGCACTTGGCTCCAAAGGTCTTGGCCGCGTATGCGATCGACTGACCATGGTTTCCTGACGAGGCCGTGACAAACCCAAGGTTTCGCTCATCTTGAGACATCTGGGAGACGAGGTTTATACCGCCGCGAACTTTGAACGCTCCTAGTAATTGGAAGTTTTCGTGTTTGACCCAAACGTCGGCGTCGAACAGTTCCGACAGCACGGGGTATTGCCTGAGGGGCGTTCGAAGAACATGATCCTTGATCGCCACTCGGGCATCGCGAACGTCCTGAAGGTTTGGCTCGATCAGGTTGGATATGTCTTCCGTCAATTCGATCCTCGTAAAATCCGGTGATATCAGTTGCAAAGAGTACTTGAACAACTACGTAGATGTGAACGCTATTTATGGGGCATTTTTGACCACCGAAAAACGATATTCAGGAGTACCCTTCGTGTGCAAGCGCCCCACCAGTGGGCGCACCTTGTTTGTGGAGCATTTTGGCACTTCAGGACCCGACCGATCAACACACTGAACCGACTGAGGAATCTCAGCCTGTTAGGCGCGCCCCTAAATTCGGTGTAATCGGACGTTCGCTGTCTCACACATTCGAATCGCTGGAGAATCGAAATTACAGGTTGCTCTGGGTCGGAATGGTGCTCGCCATGGGCGGGTTTCAGATGCAGATGGTCGTTCGCGGCATCTTCGTCTATGACCTGACTGGCGATCGAATTATCACAAGTGTCGTGGCTCTAGGATTTGCTCCGAGTCTCCTGATCGTTTCTCTCTATGGAGGGGTGCTCGGCGACCGTATGGAACGTCGCCTGATAATCCAGTTGTCACAGGCCTCGAACGGTATTCTTGCCGCGGTCGTGGCTGTGTTGATGATTACCGACACGATCAACTGGGGCCATCTATTCACAGTTTCAATGGCCCAAGGTGCCATGTTCGCTTTCCAGATGCCGGCTCGTCAGGCTGCGATACCGTCGCTTGTCCCGAAAGAACAACTACCGAATGCATTCGCTCTGAATGCAATGGCGATGAGCATTATGACGCTGGTGGCACCGGCAATTGGTGGAATTCTGTACGACCAAATTGGTCCGGAATTTGTGTACTTCATTGTTGCTGGAGTGATGATGAGCTCTGTGGTTTTCACCAGTCTGGTGCCAAAAATGTACCCGGCGCAAATGGATATCAAGACATCAGTTGTTGAGAACATCAAGGCTGGGTTCCTGTACATCGGCCGAAACAAAATCGTTCTCAATTTGATGATCTACAGCGTGATTGTGGCGCTGTTGTCGATGCCGTTCAGGATGCTTGTACAGGTTTACGCAAAAGATACCTATAACTCCGACGGTACAGAAGTTGGTCTGCTGCTAACCGCTCTTGGGGCGGGTGGATTGATCGGCTCGGTTTCAATAGCCAATCTGCGAAAGGGACATCATCGAGGGTGGGTGCTGCTCGGTGGAGCCTTCGTAGCCGGCGGCTCGCTTGCATTGATAGTCGGCATGCCATTTTTCGCAGCTGGCATGATCGGAATGGTTGGTTTAGGGCTTGGAGAGCAAGCTCGATGGGCGTTGGGTCAATCATTAATGATGGAAAACACCGACGATGAGTACCGCGCCAGGGTTATGAGTGTACTGATGATGACGTTCGGTTTAATGCCGCTTGGCACCTTCCCACTTGGATACGCAATGGAAGAATTGGGCGGAAGATTCGCAGTTGGAATTAGCGCAACTGTGCTGTTGTCCTTTGCGGTTATGTCCGTGTTCTTTATGTCTCGTTTGCGCCGACTGGAATAGTTGAAACATTCAGCGATCGCAGATTTCTCAACAGGTTAGTAACTACCCGATTCTCAGATAGCCGCATCATTTGCCAGTAAATAAACCCACATCGAACGCTCCGCCTAGCGAACCGCTAGTCAGGGGCAGGCGGAATACGGTATTGGCTAGAACGTTTTCGTCGCTGGGACAATCTGGATTCCGCCACTTATGGTTCGGAATGTTGCTACTAATGGCAGCTGTCAATATCCAGATGCTCGCTCGTGGGTATCTAGCGTGGGAATTGACCAAGTCGCCGATCGCAGTTGTTGTGGTTGGTGCCGGATTTGCCCCTCCAATACTGCTTTTGTCTTTGTACGGTGGTGCAGTAGCTGACAGGGTTTCTCGTAAGCGAATTATTCAGTTTGGCCAGCTTGGAATGTTGGTCATAATCTTGTTCGTCGGCATTTCAATTTCGACCGAATCAATCACCGTCTATCACCTGATTGCGGCATCTATCGCTCAAGGAACGATCTGGGCGTTTCTCATGCCGGCTCGTCAAGCAATCATCGGTCAACTCGTCGATGAAGATCACCTTACGAATGCGGTGGCGTTGAACGCATCGGGAATGTCATTGATGACTGTTGCCGCACCTGGGATAGGTGGGCTTATTTACGGACTTGCTGGTCCTGCGGCGACTTACTACGTCATGGCAGGTCTGACAGTGATTGCACTCATCCTCACCAGTTGGGTACCCAGCATGGCGCCCGTGGCAAACGTAAAACGTCGAATGTGGGGAGACATCAAAGAAGGTTTGGTTTACACGAAGCAGAATCGAACCGTGCTGGTGCTGCTGTTAGTGGCGTTGAGCACCGCACTTCTCGCAATGCCATTTAGAACGCTACTTCCAGTTCAAATTGAGGAAGTGTTCAAGCTAGAGGTAGAGGCACTTGGACTGCTCCTCAGCATGATTGGTGTTGGGGCGTTAATCGGTTCTCTGATTATTGCGGGACTATCGAAAAACAACCACCGAGGGTGGGTGCTGCTAATTACCAGCATGCTTTCCGGCGTTGCCATCTTGATGGCTGCTGCAACAACTTCCTACACAGTAGCCGTCGTAATCATGGTTATTCTCGGCCTGGGTGATTCAGGTCGACGAGCGTTGAATTCGTCGTTGATCATGGAGCAAACCGACGACGAGCATCGAGGTCGGGTGATGGGCGTGTACATGATGAACTTTGGACTAATTCCGCTTGGAGCAATTCCACTAGGTTTCATCACTGCATCGTTCGATGTTCGGATTGCGTTCGCACTTGCCGGTGGTGGACTGCTTGCCGCGGCTATCGGTTACACAGTGTTCACTGACAAGGTTCGACGGCTTTAGTACCGTTATCGCCTGTTCGACCCTTGATTAGCTTCCGCAGCGTTATGGGCTGCAAGTAAACTTCATTTCCTACTATCGAACTGCACCTGCAACACAAGAATTTCGAGATTCATTACACCTATGCCGATTCAGGTTCTGAGCGACGATCTAGCTTCACGCATTGCTGCGGGTGAAGTTATCGAGCGACCTGCGTCGGTTGTAAAAGAGCTTGTCGAGAATTCGCTAGACGCTGGCTCGACACGAGTTGATGTGGATATCGTCGGTGGCGGTGCACAATCGATCACGGTGGTCGACAACGGGCACGGTATTCCCGTGGATGAGCTTTCGATTGCGTTTGAACGATTTGCTACGTCGAAGATCGACGAATCATCCGACCTAATAGCGATCGGGACGCTCGGATTTCGTGGGGAGGCTCTCCCTTCCATATCCTCAGTTGCCCGAGTCGAAGCAATTTCGCGACATACTGACGCTGACGCCGGTGCTCGCTATCTCGTCGATTTTGGGAAGTCGAGTGCAGTTGAACCTGCCGGTGCTCCGCAGGGCACTCGCATCGAAGTATCAGGACTGTTCAGCAACGTTCCTGCCCGACTGAAATTCCTCGGTTCGGCAGGGCGTGAACTCTCTCGTATTCAGTCGATGCTAGGTTCGCTGGCTCTTGTTTACCCGCATGTCGCGTTCAGTCTGAATGCAGACGGTCGGGAAAGACTCCGGACTATTGGGTCAGGCAAGCTAGTCGATGCCGTTTCCGGTGTTTACGGAGCCAAAGTAGCCGAGCAAATGCTCGAGTTGGAGCCCGACGATTCGGCCGCCTTCTCGGTCGATGGTCTAGTGAGTTCTCCATCGCTAAATCGTTCTAATCGCACGTATATGACGATTTCAGTGAATGGGCGTTGGATTCAGTCCCGTCGACTGTCTTACGCAATAGAACAGGCGTACCACGGCTTTCTACCGGAACGACGATTCCCAATAGCGATTGCACGGATTCGTACTCCACTCGCTGATGTAGACGCCAACGTTCATCCTGCCAAAGCTGAAGTTCGATTCTTGCGAGAGGACCTTGTTTATTCAGTGGTACAACGAGCGGTCAGAGGAGTTCTTTCCGCATCGGCACCGGTTCATGAACTTGGGGCAGGGCGCGCGTCTGGTTCGATTGGACTTCTTCGTGCTCCAGGATTGCAGAATGACGCAACTGGTGTTCGTACGTTCG
>Ga0315336_1005441_pt1 | contig 13898 bp, 14 predicted proteins | sample ASW5metaG_FD_204512 | JGI IMG/M metagenome (GOLD analysis project Ga0315336, IMG submission 204512) | Ammonia-oxidizing marine archaeal communities from Monterey Bay, California, United States - ASW #5 | ecosystem: Environmental > Aquatic > Marine > Intertidal zone | place: USA: California...
ACTGTTGCAGTTCGTTCGCCTAAAGGAGCGTTGATTTCATATAAAACTATCCGCGCTCAGGTGAGCGAGAAAGGACACTTTGCCTATCATCGTTGGTTTTGGCACAGATAAAAGCTAGGGGGATCTTTTAATGCCCCCCGCCCAGAAAATTCTCTGGACGAGGGGTGAAACCGCGGTCAAAAACGGTGCCTGTTTTCGTGCCTGTTAGCAGTACATGTAGGGATATAATGATATACAATCATATATAAGCCCTATCTTTGTAACTCTTTGTTAACAGTGGGAAGTCGTTGATTTTTTTATCTTTCCGATTCTCCTTGGCGATGACTGGCAGTCATGAGGTCGAGGGAACGCATCCGTTCAGCTCCAACAATAAAAATAATGGGTTTCGGTTAATTCCAAAGCCCTTTAATTTGTGAAGTGTTCGAAATGAAGCCGGAATCTCAGCTAGACTGGAAATACCTATTTTTGAGCCTAAAATGCCTCCATCCAATGACTCACAAGGGAATGTCGAATGAGTCAGAAACTGACACTAAACGGAGGAAGTGCGGATTCCCAAACTCCAGGTCCTTCAGAGCCTGTCCCTTGGTTCTCAGTGGGCCTATTGTTTATGGCCCACTTCACTGTTGACAGTCAGGTAAGCTTCCTGTCGCCTCTCATCCGCGAAAAGTTTGACATTCCGCTTGGCACCGCGGGGGTTCTCGTCTATTTGCTCATGATGTTCAACGCTGGAAGGCAGCCCGTTACGGCTATTCTGGTGGACCGTTGGCCCCGCCCTGGTTTGCTATCGGGTTAATTAGGAGCGTGATTTGTCTGACTTCGGTCGGCTGGCTTCCAAGCTACACAACTCTGGGAGTTGCAGTCTCTGCCGGGGGGGGTCTCGCCGGACTGGCGCATCCAGATATATTTTCCCAGGCAGGAGCTCTGAGTAATCGGCATCATAGTCTTAGCGTAGGTGTATTTATGTCCGGTGGAAGGCTTGGAACTGCCTTGGGCCCAATTGTAGCTATCCTCGTAGTAAAATGGTGGGGGATGGAATAGCTCTGGTTTTACGTTCTCGTCAACGTAGTTGTCGTTATTGCCGTTATGCGTGGCCTTCCAAAACATACCCTCTCTACAGAAACTGGCAAAGGTTTTTCTATCCTCCCTGGCCTTGGACGTGCAATCCGAAAAGCAGGAGCCCCATTGATGATTCTGATTGGTGTGACGACCTTTCGAGCCGTATGCACGATAAACATGCAAGGGTTCCTACCCACCATATATGTAGAGCGTGGCATGGGTCTTTGCCAGGGCGGAATTTCGAACTCGACCCTCCTATTTTTTGGAATGTTGGGGGTCATTTTTGATGGGGGTGTCGCTGATCGATATGGAAAGAAGAATGTAGTTCTGTACGGAATCACCCTCGCACTAGCTGGGTTGATCGGTTTTCTTCTCGCGGCACCGACGTTTGGACTTTTCCTGGTGGCAATTTGGGGGTTTGGTCTCTACATGCCGATGGGAGTAAGTATGGCTTACGCCCAGGACTTTCTTCCCGACTACCGTGGGTTTGCGAGCTCGCTTACCCTGGGGGTATCCTGGGGAACGGCAAGCTTCTCAGTGCTTCCCATTTCAAAAGTTGCCGAGAAGAGCAGGTTGTTTTAGACGTTCTGGGTCTTACCGCTGAGTCTTCTTGTTGCCTTGTTCTTCAGCATTTTTCTCCCCAAAGAGGAAAAGAAATAAATCCAGTTTGGAGGAGAATAAGCTTATCAAGGAACCAAATGAAAGATTTGGGTTTAAGTAAAAAAAATTCCATTTACGAGACGGCTTTAAGGACATAGAGTTCTTATTGCTTGACTTCAATCTTGACGACTTGGGACGAGAGCCCATGTATTATTTGGGCAGGACTCGGAACGGTGCGATTTTGAGTCTGATATAGTTTTTCGCGAGCAAGCCAACTAGGCGGCTACTCATTTTTGAACTTCGCTCTTGCGCTTTTTTTGTTGTGCCATGAACTCGAACATCGCAGTAGCGGGTTCGGTGGTCTCGAAGGCGGCCGCAAATGTATCGATGCCTGCGGCGACAGCAGCCCCGACCGGTAGACATTCCCAAGAACGGATCAGTGCTTTTTGCAACCTAATCGCACGGGAGCTAGACGTCAGTATTTTTTCAATCCAGTCGTCGACTGACGCGTCTAGCTCTAAAGATGGCGCGATACGCTCAATCAGTCTCCAATCAAGAGCTTCTTGGGCGGTGAATTTTTCACCAAGCATAAGGACTTCGCGCGTCCGTCCCCAGCCGATTAACATCGGCAGGAGAGCGGCTTCTACGACAGATGGAATGCCAAGCTTGACTTCTGGCATTCCGAATACAGCAGTGTCAGACGCAATGCGAAAATCGCACGAAGCTGCTAGTTCAAGGCCGGCACCAAATGTAAACCCTTGGATACGAGCAATTACTGGTACGGGAATAGAGCGCACTCCATCGCAGCATTGGTGCACGAGTGTAACGAATGCCTTTGCCTTACAAGGAGTGTTAAGTTCGGCCATTTCCTTAATATCGGCTCCGCCGACGAACGCTTTCAATCCTGCGCCTGTCAGAATGACCACTCGGAGGCGGTCGATGGTGGCTAGACGTTCCATCTCCTCGATAAATTGACCCATTAATTCACTGCTCAACGCGTTAAGCTTAGACTCATTGTCTATAGTTACGTGTGCGACGAGACCTCGTGGTCTTTCTTCAAGCCGAATGCCAACCATTCCCTGATTATAAGCACGCATTGTCTATTTCCGGTTTTATTTAATTCGCCGAAAGGAAAGGTTGGATAACCCACGACCTCTCATGGTTTTATCGCCTGACCTGGATACCGGCATCTATGATCCGGGATGTGCGGACTCTTAAGAAGAATCCATATCTATTGTGGTGATTTTCCCGGAAAAACAGAGTTCCTGGCATATTGAAATTTACCGTTCTTCCATGTGCCTTCTTGTGAACGCCCATCGGCATAGGTAAAGGTGCCTTGTCCATGCCATTTATCATTCTTCCATTCACCGACGTACTTACACCTACTGGCATAAAAGTAGGTGCCTTGTCCGTTAAGCTTGCCGTCCCTGAGTTCCCCGACGTATTTGTCCCCGTTAGCATGGGTAAAGGAGCCTTCTCCGTTTGGTAGACCACTCCTGAATTTACCGACGTATTTGCTCCCGCTGGCAAAAATAAGGGTGCTATGTCCATGCATTTCGTGGTCCTTCCATTCGCCGACATATTTGTGCCCTTTGGCAGTGGTATAGGTGCCATATCCGTTATGCTTGCCATTCTTCCACTCACCGAAGTACTTGTCCCCGTTGTTATAGCTATATGTGCCATTTCCATTTATGGGGGGTGTCTGTCTCTTCATAGGAAAATTCTGGCAGAAACGCAGAGAAAATTGAAATGGGTAACTCGGGAAAATCAGCTAGATTTCGGAGAAGAGGCGGGGTCTTCTCGATCGGTTGAGGGGGCGACAGGACAAAAATGGAACCCAATTCAATCGAGTTCAGCGGATTCAATGGATAACCTGGAAAGCACCAATCTCCTAAGGAACTTAAAAACAATTAGTTCCATTTTTTTATAAGGGCTGTTTTTTTTTCTGGGATAACCTCAAAACCTACATTTCCTTGCGGAGTTGGTAGCTCGAATCCCCTCCTCCGGAACCATGAAGTCAATGACTTTCGCAACTTGACCATCCGTAATCCGGTCTGAAATTTCTGAAGTGTAAGCGTCCTAATTATTGACCAAATTTCCGAAATCCACAGCATGTCTTTGAATTAATTATAGTTCGATGGGTCCATCTTCAACTGGCCCCCGTCGATTCCTTGGAGAGATTCACTCATGGCGTCGCTGCAAGGAGTGGGAACTCCCCGTACTTTTCCCTTTCGCCAGATGAGGTTGTTGTCGTGCCATCTAGGTGTCCTAGGTTTCAAGCTCTGTTGCGTCCCAAGAAATTAATGTGTTGGCAGTCATCAGTGGGTACGTCAAAATTGTTAGGATGCGTGACTTCTGTAGGATTCTAATCCTTTGCAGGAGATTCAAAAATTATTCGTTGGCTATACAAAATTAAATATTGATGACCTGAAAAATATTTCAACGATCTGATTGAGAGTCTATTTAAAGATCTGGATTACATCGACTTCTTCCCATTAATTATGCCATTTCCTATGAGAGCCTCAGAGCTGTGGCTTTCGGCTTTCGGGCTTGAGAACGTACTTTATTGTAGAGAAGCTATCAGCTTAAGAATTTCTAAAGTCCACACCTCTACCCTCCATAAAACCTTCTTTGATAAACTATCTTATCATTTCTCTAGTTCATTATTTCCGCTGTTCGGAGGAATAGCGAATGAATCCCTCCCGATTTTTCAAAACCTTGTGTCTCATTTCATGCATTTTTTTCTTGGGTATGTTCCAAGGCGCGGAGGCTGGATATAAAGAAGGATTAGAGGCATACGGCAGGAAAGACTATGTAACTGCATTGAAAGAATGGAAACCACTTGCAGAACAAGGAGACGCAATTGCGCAATTCAATTTGGGGTTGATGTATCGTAAAGGACAGGGCGTTCCCAGATACTACAAAGAAGCAGTGAAGTGGTACCGAAAAGCAGCAGAACAAGGAAATGCAGAAGGGCAGTACAGTCTGGGTGGTATGTATGAATTTGGATGGGGTATTTTCAAGGACTATAAAAAAGCGGTGGGGTGGTACAGAAAAGCATCGGAACAGGGAAACGCAAAAGCGCAGATCGGTTTGGGTGGGATGTATCGCAGGGGATTTGGAGTTCCCAAAGACTATGTTCAGGCACATATGTGGTTCAACATCTCGGCAGTAAGAGGGAAAAATAAATGGGCAGAATTCTGGAGATATTCCGTCGAAAAGAAAATGACCCCCTCTCAGGTTTCTGAAGCACAACGCCTCGCACGAAAGTGGATGAGGAAACATTTGCAATAATGACTCTTTTCTTGCTCGATGACAGGTTGCCCTTCAGTACATAATTTTCCTAATTCAACATAGCCCGGATTAAATAGGGCAGGCTAGGACAGCTCGAGGAAGAACATAGAGACTTTATTTTAAAATATTGAGAGAATCACTCAATAGATTTGAATCTACTTCGGTCGAATTTTTAAATTAACTTCATCCAAGAAGAGGAGGAGCTATCGTGAAATGGAGGGTAGTCGATCTAACCCAGGATATTTTTAGCGGGATGCCAGTCTATCCGGGACATCAGCGCACAGTTATTTATCCCGGAAAAACACATAAAGAGACAGCCTACACCAACCGGAACTCACCCTCGGGCCACACCTCCACGACCAACATTCTCCTGATGAGTGACCACGGCCCAACTCACGTCGATGCTTTCGTGCATATGGACGGGAAACCGGAGGCCGAGACCATCGACGAGCTCGGGTTCGAGTGGTTTTTCACTGAGGCGATTTGCCTGGATCTCAGCCAATTTTGCGGAACCGATGACTGGATGTGCGCACAAGACATCGAGGATGCCTGCCAAAAATCAAACCTCAAAGTTCCGGATAAGGGCAGTGTTCTCATCTGGACCGGCCATTACGAAAAATTCTACGGGGGTGACTTTAACGATTGGCTCTACAAGTATCCGGGTCTCAGCGAAGAGGCTATGAATTGGCTGGCCGATCGAGGCTGCGTTAATGTCGGAATCGATTCGCCGAGTGTCGACTCATCGGCAGCGATGAAGGACAAGGGCTACTGGGCCCACAAAGTTTGCCGAGAGCGGAAGGTCTTGAACGTCGAGAATATGTGCAACTTGAAGGAAATTGCCGGAACGAGGTTTGTTTTTTCTTGCCTTCCGCTTAAGGTGCGGGGAGGAACGGGTTCTCCGGTTCGGGCGGTGGCTATCTATTTCGAGACGGGGTAAGGGGAATTTTTTCTTGATAAAAGACCTGCTTCCGCTGTGAACTGGCAAATATTTTTTTAGCGCATTTGATATCCATTCCAGTGATAGGGAAAAATTCAGGGAAGAAAAAATAGGTTGGGGTTTGAAAATTTAAAATCACTGGAGAATGGAAATTAAGGGCTAGGGGCAAAAAGGTTTAGAAGGGGGAGTGATAGTGCGCATGGACCTTAAAATATATCTTTTCACGGCGCTGGTTCTTTTCCCTGCGGTTTACGTAAATGCGGAAATTGTGTCCTTGAGAGTGCGCTTGGGCACTTCTGTGGAATTTCTCGTTGACGAGCCGAAAAATGCTTTTGCCTCGGTCGTTCTCTTCGAGGGGGGAGGCGGAACGCCTGATTTGGAATCCCCAGGGGGACGGGGATTTATTAACAGCAGCCGGGATCAATTCGCAAAAAATGGCTTGGCCTTTTCTTTGCTCGATGCGCCTTCCGATCAAATGGATTTCAAGGGGGGAATGCATCCCCGGTTTCGGATAAGCGAGGAGCACGTGCAGGACATCGACGCTGTCGTTGCTTGGATGAAGAAAAAAACAAAATTGCCAGTTTGGGTGGTCGGAGTTAGCCTGGGCACATATTCTGCCGCTTTCTATTCGACCCGGGACAATAAAGACATCGCTGGAGTGGTGCTCTTGTCGAGCTCAACGAGGCCGCCTGTAGGTGGCCGAGGGATCTTGGATTTAAACTTGGACAGGATTCAAGTGCCCCTTCTCGCCGTCGCGCATAATGATGATGATTGCCCTGGTACTCCGCCGGGGGGTGCAATTGAAATTGCAAGGGCAGCAACTTCTTCCCCAAATGCAAAGGTAAAATCTTTCACCGGAGGGGAGAATGCCGGTCGCAATCCTTGCTTTCCGGAAACGCCCCACACGTTTTACGGGATAGAAGAAGAGGTGATTTCTGCTATCGCCAAATTTATCCGCTCCAATACGAAGTAGGGGGTTTCATGATCGAAATGCACCGGCAGGGCGCCCTTATAATTCATTTTTAATTAGATTGGAAAGTCATCGATTTGTTTGAAATTGAAATATGTAACCGATGGACTTTAAGTGATAGTACGTCCTTTTTATTGTGTCGTTATTAATTCAACTTTGGCAAAGGCATGTGGCAGGGAAACACACTACTTCCATCATTCAATCGTAAACAACATGTTGGAGATGGGAAGTTTGATCATGATTTCCCGTGCACCCACCCGCACCGATTTATAGTGCCGTATCAGGCTGGCTTTTAGATTCTCTGGGTGGCGGTGATTTGATTATTCCCCAAGTATAGGTGCCTCATACTGCAATGCCTGATAGTCTAGGCAAGCCACATTCATAAAAACGGTTGATTTTGTGCTATTTGGAAATGGGCGGCCATTGCGGCGCGACTGCGATTAAAGTGGATGAAGGGAGGGGATGAGATGAACCAGGTGAAAAGCGAATCCGATTTCAAGAGCGAGACCAGGGAAGGGATGCGAATCGACTGGGACGTTCCGATTGAGATGGATGATGGTTTGACACTCCGTGCCAATGTTTATCGACCGATCGAGGAGGGGCTGTTTCCTGTAATTTTAAGTTATGGACCCTATGGTAAGGATCTGGCCTGGCAGGACGGCTATTCAACCACCTGGGAGTTATTTTCGAAAGTCCACCCTGATGCCATTAAAGGATCCTCGAACATCCACCAAAGTTGGGAGGTCGTCGATCCAGAAAAATGGGTGCCCGATGGATACATCTGTATCCGGGTAGATTCGCGAGGAGCTGGGCGCTCGCCGGGATATATAGATCATTTCTCTCCGAGGGAAACACAGGATTTCTATAACTGCATCGAATGGGCTGGGGTCCAGCCTTGGTGTAACGGAAAGGTTGGGTTGACCGGAATTTCTTATTACGCAATTAATCAATGGCAAGTGTCGGGTTTAAATCCGCCTCATTTGGCTGCGATGTGTGCGTGGGAGGGAGCGGCGGACTATTACCGTGACGGGAGCCATCATGGGGGAATTTTGAGTACCTTCATGGCTAACTGGTATGACATGCAAGTCAAGACAGTGCAGCATGGCTACGGTGATCGAGGCCATAAAAGTCGGGTAACTGGGGAGCTTGCCGCCGGACCTGAAACCCTTTCGGATGAAGAGCTCGAGAAGAATCGTGCCGACCTCGGGAAGGAGGTATATCAAAATTCTCTGGACAACAATTATTACAGGGATCATTCGGCAGATTGGAAGAAGGTGAAGACACCCTTCCTGTCCGCCGCCAGCTGGGGCGGGCAGGGCGTTCATCCGCGTGGTAATTATGCGGCCTTCATGCATGCTGCCTCGGAGGAAAAATGGCTCGAGGTCCACGGTTTAGAGCACTGGACCGAATTTTACACCCCTTACGGGGAAGGGCTTCAAAAGCAATTTTTCAGCCACTACCTAAAAGGGGAGGACTCTGGGTGGAAGAAACGGCCGCCTGTAATGCTGAAGGTACGGCACGTGGGCGAGAAATTTATTGAGCGGGCCGAAAGCGAATGGCCCCTCGCACGGACTCAATGGACGAAATTCTACTTGGACCCCTCCCATATGAGCTTGAGCTCGGAACCTGTTTCCTTGTCTCAGAATATCACCTACGGAGGCCTTAGTGATGGTATTACGTTTATGTTGTCGCCATTTGATGAGGAGACCGAAATTACAGGCCCCGTTGCGGCAAAGCTCTTCATCTCCTCTGAGACTGAAGACGCTGATCTTTTTCTTGTTCTCCGAGTTTTTACGCCTGACATGAAAGAGGTTGTCTTTCAAGGGACTCTCGACCCACACACTCCGGTGGGCCAGGGCTGGTTACGTGCATCTCACCGTAAGCTGGACCCGAATATGTCTACTGAATGGCAGCCCTATCACACTCACGACGAAATACAGCTGCTTGATCCAGGTGACATTTATGAACTCGACATTGAAATTTTGCCCACCTGTGTTGTTGTACCCGCTGGTTATCGGGTTGCATTGACCGTTCGTGGAAAAGATTATATTTATCCCTGCGCGACAAATCACAAGCTATCTAACATGAAAAATGTATTTAGCGGATGTGGCCCATTTCTTCACGACGATCCGCGTGATCGCCCGGCGAAGGTCTTTGGCGGTAAGGTAACGCTTCACACAGGCCCCGGCCGGGAAGCCTATATCATGCTCCCAATCATACCGCCAAAATAGCGCAGGTGGGCCTCTCAATTGAGAGAGAACTTAAGTCAGAAAGTGGTTACATGTGCTTAAGGATTATTGAGAATAGGGGACTTTGGCATGAAGAATAACCCGTACCGCTCCCATCATTGCGTTAGATATACGCTGTGCAGTGAGAAATGGCCCCTTTGTTCTGGAAAAGGATGAAGGGGTGCTGGCAAAGATGGGACGGGCCTATCCAGAGGCCTTTTAGAGTCAAAAAGAGCAATGCGAGATGAAATTTAGGTTTTGCGGTCCTCTGAATTTTGCCTAAGAATTGGGGCATCTCCGTAGGAATCGAGTGAGGAAGGTCTGCAACCTGAAAGGAAAGAAACGGATGACAATGGCCAGGGAAGATCGCCGAGTTTGCTGCGCGGGTGTCATACGACATGCTCTCGGAGCGCGCTAGGCTGTATTTGAAGCTTCTCGTGTTGGATGCTATTGGATGTGCCATTGGCTCGCTAGGTTCGGAGTCCACCGGGTTTCTGAGGGCACAGACAGAAGATTTTGGGGGTGCGAGCCATTGTGTCCTAATCGGGGGAGGAAAGACTGCTCCTGACCGTGCCGGGTTTTACAATGCTGCGCTCATCCGCTACCTCGATTTTAATGACGGGTACATGGGCAGATTGGCGACCTCCCATCCGAGCGACAACCTCGCCGGAGTTTTGGCCGCCGCCGAATATGTCGGTGCTAACGGCTGAGAATTTTTGACGAGCCTGGCCCTAGCTTATCAGGTTCAGTGCCGGCTTTGTGATGAGATGAATTATGAAAGCAAGGGGTTCGATCAGCCATTTGGTGGGACCTACGCTGTCGCTGCTGGTGTGTCCCGGGCTCTTGGTCTTGTCCCCTCTCAAACGGCCAATGTCATCGGCATTTCCGGGGCATCCGGGAACCCACTCTATGTGACTCGACTAGGTACAATTTCCCATTGGAAAGGTTTTGCCTATGCTGGGTGCGTATTCAATGCAGTTCACGCGGCTTTTCTGGCGATGCGAGGAGTGACTGGACCGCTTACCGTCTTCGAGGGGCCTCGTGGCGCTATGGACGCGATTACGGGCCCAATTGAAATAGATTGGGAGCGGGAAAACCTCGAAAAAATTCCTGAAATTTCGATCAAGAAATACAATTCGGGTCTTCACGCCCAGACTGCGATTGAAGGCGCACTGGAAATGGAGTCCAAATTTTGTTTTTCTCCCGAAGAGGTCGAGCGGTTCGATATCGAAACCTACGAATACGCCCATTACATCATGGGAGGTGGGAAGGGGGGAGATCGGCACGTCGTCCCTAACAAAGAGACCGCTGACCATAGTCTACCCTATGTAGTGGCCGTAGCCCTGCTTGATGGACAAGTTATGCCCGCCCAGTACGAAATGGAGCGAATATTACGAGAGGATGTACAAGGACTCTTGCGAAAGGTGTATTCATCGAGCTCGGATGAGCTTACGGGGCGATACCCTAAAGAATCGTCCTTTCGTTTCAAGGTGACACTTAAGGATGGGACAGTTTATAAAAAAGAAAAATCAACCTGCGAGGGGTTTTTTACAAATCCTATGAGCTGGGAGATGGTTTTAGATAAGTTCGTGGCTCTGAGTGAACCACATGCTGGAGTAGGGTTGCGAGATGAAATTGTCGATGCCGTGTCCCGCCTCGAATCCATCCGGGTGAACGAGCTGACTGCCTTTTTGGAGAAAGTCGGGAAGGCGGCCTAGTTTCGAAAGAAAATTTAGTTAACCCCCGATCCGGTGGTTTTGATTGGTTGCTCTTTTAGGACTGTATGTCAGAATCAGAAAAAATGTTTGAAATATCATTTTCCTTGCAAGAAGAATCCTCTATCAAATGCTATGGCACCGAAGACTAGAAGAATGGACAACCACTTTGGTATTGATAATTTGTAGCCGGAGGGGCAGCGAAACGTCAAACCTCCTTCAATCTTAACACAGAAAAAGTGGGTGACTTCTTCCTTGTAGCCCTTAGTCTATATTCTCGAAAGCTTAGTATTTCTAGAGGAATCTCTTTTGGCCCATCATGGAGTCGGGGTGGTAGATGTGGCAAAGAGGGCATGTTTGAGATTCAATTTAATTTTCCTCTAGCCATGTTTACCGAATTCTTATAGAAACTGGTGCAACTAGGGGGAGTGGGTCATTGTCAGATTAAGGATACTAATTAGTCGAGGTGTGCAACCAATTTCTGGCTCTGTTGCTGAAGTTTGACAGCTATCGTATTGTGTATTTTCGGCTTAGGATAAGCATTTACGCGCAAAGAGGGCATACTGCCAAGCGATAAAGGTGTCTAGGTCGAAGAGCTAGAAAGGGGAGTGTAGGCATACGCGAGTCTGACAAGGAATTATTGACTGAGTAACGTGCGATTAGGAAATCCACTCCTTGCAGTTGAGGAGGAGACCCATTGTCTACGGAATACATTTGGGCGCTTTGCTCTCATCGGGCGGGAGACGGGAGCCAGGTGAACCAGGAGAAGCCCGATCGTCCTGCTACCCTTGAATATATCACCCAGGTGACCCAGGCAGCTGAAAACGCCGGTTTGGTGAACATCCTTGTTCCCTGCGGCACACATTGTATCGATTCTTGGTCGGCTGCCATGGCTATCGCCGTTAAAACGCGTAAAATAAAGTTTCTTGTGGCCCTCCGGCCCGGAATCACCGGACCCGTCTATGCTGCGCAGCAAGCGAACAGCCTTGATTATCTCACAGGTGGCCGGTGTACACTAAATGTGGTGACTGGAAGCACCCCTGTGGACCAAAAGCGGTACGGTGACCATCTCCAGCACAAAGACCGCTATGCCCGTACCGCGGAATTCCTAGAAGTGGTCAAACGGTTGTGGGATGAAAATGGTTCCGTCAGCTACAAGGGAAGGTTTTTTGACATTGAAGGTGCATCAATTTTTCCTCCCCGTGTGACTAAGCCTAATCCCTCCATATATCTTGCCGGAAGTTCTGATCCAGGAAAACGTGTAGCTGCTCAGTTTGGTGACGTGCACATGATGTATGCCGCCGAGCCCAATGTCGTAGCGAGGGATATACAGGAGGTAAAAAAGTTGACCGATGAATACCCTCGGGAGAGGGCTCTCGAATTTGGCATTCGGCATCTAGTTTGTGTGCGCGAGACGAAAGAAGCTGCTCGCCGAGCGGCCGAAGCCCTCATTGACCGAAGTGAAATTGGTAACACAGGGACTTGGGCAGATATGAAGCTTCGAACTGAATCCGTGGGCCAGCAGCGGATCAACGAGATGGCATCGCGCGGTGACTTGTGGCTTACGGACACGATATGGATGGGCGTGAATCAAGTTCGCGGTGGCGCGGGGACGATGTTCGTGGGCACACCTGAAATGGTGGCCAATGTGATACGGGAATACTATGACGCGGGTGTGAGACACTTCATCATGCATGGCTGGCCTCATCTTGAAGAGGCGGAAATATTTGGCCGCGAGGTGCTCCCCTTACTTAAGGAAACTGACCCGGTTGTTCTAGAAGATCTTGCTGGTACATTCAGTTCGCATCCCACTTAAATTCGGTAAATTATTTTCCCTTCAGTGGATGTATGGAATTTAGGCTAGCACAAATTTCCGAATACATTTTCTTTTTCATCTTTTCGAGAAGTTCACAATTTGAATATATGTAATTGTATTGAAAGAGTATTGCCGAAGATTTTTTTTCATTGGAAATTAAATTTGAAACCATTTTCTTGTCTTTTTATTGGAAAATCTAATTGGGCTTCTTGCTTTAGGACAAAGAAGTTCTTGAAAATAATTTAATCGATAAATGTGCTAATGAAAGGCCAATTGTTAGACCATCCAATTTTAACCTCTCCTATCCACGGAAGGCCAATTCTTCTTCTGTCATAATAATGAAAGGATATAATATTTTTCCATGTGATTTTTCCAAAATACCAAAAGATTAATTGTCTTAGTCCACGGTGACCCCTTCAATGCAAAAAGGTTCGCCGTTCACTTCAACGGTACTATTGAGGGGAACAGACTGAACAATTAACCCTTCCGCGAAGCATCCGTTTTTTGCATTTAGGATAAGATGAGCTAATTTCTCAGGAGATGCATCGGAGTCCAAGGAAAGATGTGTGTCTACGCCATCCCACCGGTTGTGTACGGTTCCTTTGAGCACCGAGCCCCCGAGGAACTTCCTAAATCGAACCTTTACGCTCGCGTGTTTTACCTCGATCTTCATCATGTGCGCGTACCGCGCGACCTGAGTAAGAAGTCAGAAGCCAGTTCCCATAGCCATATAGGTCATCGGAGACGGATGATTTCCCTCTCCTCCAATGCGCGATGATTCATCACAAAAGACCTCGAATTTCTCGATAGTACCGCGCTTGAGTTGCTGCGAACCTGCCACAACTTCGGTATACACCTCGGAATCGGTGGATAATCCCTGAGGGGGAAGTTCGGGTTTGTCGATGATACGTTTTCCTGGAAAGTTGCTTGTTGAAAAGCCGTCCATCGGACCTTCCATCTTGTTCCTCCATGGAAAAACGGGTCGAATGCACACTGAAGTCAGGTCTCTTGCTCTAAGCAAGCAAGTCCTTGGCTTCCCTCTGCTTACTGATCAGTGATTGGCTCGGTGGTGAAGCTTAATATAGAGATGTAATTTTTTCGAATTGGGGGGTGTTTTTTACCCATCCCTCCAGAAATCATACCTATGGTAGTCTTCAATTGCAATACCAAAACTATCGTTTTGCTCCATAATGGATTCTACCTAAAATTAATTTCGAATTCTTGGAACTTTAAATTAACAAATTCGGGTAAAGGGCGCTTCCAGTTGAGGACCGTTTTGCGG
>Ga0315336_1005442_pt1 | contig 13897 bp, 12 predicted proteins | sample ASW5metaG_FD_204512 | JGI IMG/M metagenome (GOLD analysis project Ga0315336, IMG submission 204512) | Ammonia-oxidizing marine archaeal communities from Monterey Bay, California, United States - ASW #5 | ecosystem: Environmental > Aquatic > Marine > Intertidal zone | place: USA: California...
CGATGGTGATCTCGACAGACTCCGACCTCTTCCGTTACCTCCGGAAGGCAGGCCTCGTCGGGTCGCGGTAAGCCCGCCCCGGCGGACGGTAAGCCTGCTATTTTCCAAGCTTTTTGGCAGCGCCGGAGATTCCTGACGGAAACGCTTGCATCTTCTCTGGACCGGCCTCAGCATCGCCAGCCCGGGGTCACGCCAGAACGACTCGAGGATCGTCCCGTTCTAGAGAGCCATGCTAGCCACAAAAAACCAGGGGAAACGGAAGACGGCAACTCGCCCCCGCCGCTTTCCGTGGTCACGCTGTAAAACGGAAAACATCCTGGATCTACGTTTCTGCAACCTCGGCTTGACGATCGCAGGAACGTGGCTGGAAAGGCCCATCGATCACATCTGGACGGAGCTCGAGAGACGGGAGATTCGTCTTCGACCTCATTTCTGGCTCTCCGAAGAGTGGTTCTCACCGGCCGGAGTGCCTGGCGTCGCCATCCCTTTCTATCTGGCCCATCGGCGCCTCATGAAGCTCGAACGAGAGAAGATGCTGGAGGTCGAGGGCGGGACCTTCGATGAATGCCTCAAGATCCTGCGCCACGAGACCGGACACGCGATCCAGCACGCATTCCAGCTGCAGCGCAAGCGACGCTGGCAGCAGCTCTTCGGCAAGTCATCGGCGCGCTATCCCGAATACTACCGTGCGAAGCCATCGAGCAAGCGCTTCGTGCTGCACCTCGACCGCTGGTACGCCCAGGCCCACCCGGACGAGGATTTCGCAGAAACCTTCGCGGTTTGGTTCCAGCCACGCGCACTCTGGAAGAAACGCTACGCCCGCTGGCCTGCGTTGAAGAAGCTAGAATACGTCGATGAACTCATGACGGAGATCGCCGGAAAAAAGCCCCTCGTCGCGAACAAAATGTGCGTGGAGTCGCTACCCAGATTGCGTAAGACTCTACGCCAGCACTACGAGGAGAAGCGTGCGCGCTACACGTCGAGCTATCCGACCGTTTACGACCGGGACCTGAAGGGGCTTTTCTCCGATGCCCCCCGGCATCGGCAAAAGGAGGCGGCCGGAGCTTTCGTGCGCCGCAATCGCAGTGAGATTCGACAGCTGGTGTCGCGCTGGACGGGGGAGTACCAGTTCACGCTCGACCAGGTTCTCGACGACATCATCGTCCGCTGCCGTGCCCTCAAGCTCCACACCAAGGGTTCCGAACGACAGCTGAAGCTCGACTTCTGCATCCTCCTGACCGCCCATACCATGCAGGTGCTCTTCAACAAGACGCAGTGGCAAGCTTTGTAGCGTTCTCCGGATCGCCCTCGGCTTTACAAGGCCGCGGCACTCACCTAGAATAGCCCGTTATCTGACCCAGGCGCGTGGTGCCGAGGAGTCGGGCACGGAGTAAACGTCAGCGAGCTTATGGACCAAAGTACTTAGTGCCGTTTGCAGTGAAAACTTACCAGATTGCGTTGTATCCGGGAGATGGCATTGGCCGGGAAGTCATCGCCGAGGCGGTTCGTGTGCTCGAATCAGTTCAGGCACAGAGGGGAGAGTTTGTTCTCAGCTGGACCTCCCTTCCGTGGGGTGCGGACTACTGGGCGGAAAACGGCAAGGTCGTTCCTGATGACTTCCTGGACGCTTTGCCCTCGTTCGATGCCATCCTGCTGGGTGCCGTCGGGTGGCCCGCCAGCATACCGGATCACATCACCCTCGATCCCTTGAAGCGCATCCGGCAGACGTTCGACCAGTACGCCTGCGTGCGCCCGGCGAGACTCTATCCTGGCGTCAGCAGCCCGCTGGCGGGCAAGAGTCCGGCCGACATCGACATGGTGATCGTGCGCGAGAACTCCGAAGGCGAGTACGTCGACTCCGGTGGGCGTTTCAAGGTAGGGCAGCCGGCCGAGTTCGCGCTCGAGACGGGAATCCACACGCGCCACGGAATCGAACGCATCCTCCGCTTCGGGTTCGAGCTCGCTTCGACCCGGCGACACAAGTTGACCATGATCACCAAGTCCAACGCGCAGCGCTACGGTTACGTCCTCTGGGATGACATACTCGAGGAGGTGCGCGCGGACTATCTTGACGTAGTCACGGACAGGCAGCACGCGGATGCCGCTGTCATGAACCTGGTACGCTGCCCGGAGAACTTCGATGTCGTCGTGGCGTCCAATCTGTTCGGTGACATCCTGACGGACCTCAGCGGCCTCATAGCAGGTGGGCTTGGCCTCGCCCCAAGCGCCAACATCAATCCCGAGCGCTCCCGTCCGTCGATGTTCGAGCCGGTGCACGGCTCCGCCCCCGACATAGCGGGAAAGGGCATCGCCAACCCGGTCGCGGCCGTATTGAGTAGCGCGATGATGCTCGAATGGCTCGAGCATCGGGAAGCCGCGGAGTCCATCCGCGAAGCCGTGGAGTCGGCCCTCTCGGGGGGCGCGGCGACACCCGACCTGGGGGGCGACCTCAGCACCCGGCAGATGGCCGATCGCATCCTGGAAGAGTTGCGATGTTAAAGTTGCTTCCGTTATTTCTCGGCTTCGCCGCCGGCTTCATGGTCGCGCTCCTGCTTCTCCGACAGGCGGGCTCCCGGGCAAAGACAGCCCAGTGGGAAAGGCAGTACCGGGAACTGCTCCAGCGGTATCGAGAGCTGAGTCAGCGCCTGAAGGATATCGACCGAACAGCGGAGGTGAAGGCAGACCGCCTGCGGCAGAATCTGCTGGATGTGGGCGAGATCCTGCGCCGGAAGGGTGACGACTCCCCGAAGCATGTGGATGAGGCCCTCGAGGAGATCAAGTCGGCTCTGGCCAGGGAGAGATAGCCGCTTCGGGTTCCCACTTGACTTCTCGACTTGCCCCAGACACTGTAGATGGTTTTTCCTCGACGGACACAGGAGTTGTGCCATGGCGGTGGACCCGCAGAAGGTCAGGGAGTTGCGCGAAAAGACCGGACTCCCCATGATGGAATGTAAGAAGGCGCTCGATAAGGCCGGTGGAGATACCGACAAGGCGTTCGAGGAGCTGCGGAAAGCGGGCCTCAAGGCCCAGGAGAAGCTGGCTGGCCGCACGGCCAACGAGGGTAGAATCGGCAGCTACGTTTCTCAGGATGGGAAGGTGGGCGTTCTCGTCGCCTTGCGCTGCGAGACGGAGTCGGTCGCCAAGAACGAGCAGTTCCTGTCGTTTCTGAATGAACTCGTTGAGGTCATCGCCAAGGAGAACCCCAAGGACGCAGCAGCCGTCCAGCAGCTCGCGCTGTCATCCGGGGGGACCGTGGCGGGGAGCCTGACGGAGCTCGTCAACAAGATCCGAGAGAACATCAGCGTCGGTCGCTTCGTGCGCTTCGAGGGGGATGCCATCTTCCAGTACGTCCACTTCGACCAGAAGAAGGGAGCCATGGTGATCCTGAGTGGCGGGTCCCCCAGTGATCCGAAGGCAGCCGAGGTGGGAAAAGAGCTCGGCATGCAAATCGTCTTTTCTCCGCCCGCGAGCCTGTCCCGTGAGACGCTCGACCCGCAGCTGGTCGAGAAGGAGCGGGAAATCCTCCTTGCCCAGCTAAAGAACGACCCGAAGAACGCGAAGAAACCGGAGGAGATCTTGAAGAAGATCATCGAGGGCCAGGTGAAGGCGTTCACAGCAGGTCTGTGTCTCGTGGAGCAACCCTACATCCGCGAACCGAAGCAAAGCGTCCAAAAGTACGTTGAGAGCTCCGGAGCAGGAGTCACCATCGCGAACTTCGCCTACGTCGCGACGGACGTGGAGTGAGTCTTGCCCGCTGCCGTGTGCAGGGAAGCTTGCTGTGGGGTGGTCTCCTGACCGCCCCACCGGTCGGAACAGATCGCTGCGGCAGGGAGACCTTCGGTCGATGAAGTGGGCGGGTCAGCAGACCCGCCCACAGCAAGGCTGTCAGCTTCGGCAGAGAATTGACGCTTCCTGTCATTTTGCTGTGGTAGAAGCGGAAGGACGGTTTACGCTGCCGCTCGACGTGGGTCGATCGCCGAGGCCTTCAAGCTCTTCCTCTCAAGGAAGTTAGGAGCCCTGCAAGTACGGAGGGCCCTGCGTTTGCTATTCCTCCAGGAGCCAACTAGCGCGTGTAGCGCTCCGGCAAACGCAAATCCAAACCGTACTTCAGGAGAAAAGAGCCATGAGAAAAGCAAAGTTCCTTGTCGTCTTGAGTCTCCTCGTTGTCGCGCCAAACATGGCCGACGCGCAGGATCCGGGTAACACCAACCAGACCCTCCAATGCCAGCACATCGATGGAAGTGTTCTGCTCGAATGGAACATCCAGTTCGTGGCCCCCATCCTGGGGTGGATCGTCGGCAGGGACGGGGTGGACATCATGGAGCTTCCGCCCGAGGCCGCCAACTTCTTCGACAGCGATGTCTTTCCAGGGAGTCACGAGTACAGTCTGCAAGCCATCAACTTCACGGGCGACATCCTGGACATCGGGAGGTGCGTTATCGATGTCCCCGAGCGTGGAATCCGCTGCGACGTCGAAGACAACAAGGTCGAGATCAAGTGGGGACCGATCCTCATCGACATCGTGATCCTCAACTTCAGGATCTCGAGAAACGGCGTGACCATCGCCACGCCGGGCGGGAATGATCGTTCCTACACCGATACGGCGCCCGACCTCGGGACCTACGACTACTGCGTGTACGCCGTGACCAGCCCCAACTCCGAATTTCTCCTGGGTTGCTGCTCGGTGGAGGTGACGTGCTTCGGGATCAAGAGCGAGGTGAACGATCTCGAAGTCCACCTTGCCTGGGACTCCCCGATCCTGGCTCCCGGCCCGTCGACCTTCATCGTCACTCGGGACAATCAGCTCGTCATTGAAACGCAGGAGTCGGAACACACGGACACCGTGCCCGCTCCAGGCGTTTACCTCTACGAGGTCACCCAGCAGTTCGGCCCGCCAGGCAGTCTGAGCCCCGTCTACCTGATCGGGCGCTGCTTCGTGAAGGTGCCCGTGTTGCCCATCCCACCTCCCGAGGAACTCACGTGTAAGGTGCTCTTTGCGGACGTCCTGCCCGTCCCGCTCGATCCCAGCATCCTCACGGCGACCGAGGGCGCGATCGATAGCGACGGTGACGGCATTGTGGATTCTTTCTTTCCCCGGGCCGCGGTGTTCCTGAAATGGGTCAACCCCATACTCTACGACCGGATCGTCATCGTTCGTAACAAGGCGATCGCTGCCACGCTTCCGGGGACCGCAACCCGCTACGTGGACCGTATCCACGGGAGCGGACTCTTCGAGTACCAGGTGTACGGCCTGATCGGCAACCAGAGAAGCGCCGCGGCGGAGTGCACCGTGGACGTGCCCCCACCCTTTGTGCCGCCGCCGCAGGAGTTCCGATGCTTCCTGCTCGACATCGCCCTGGATCCCAACGATCCTGACAACCCCCTCGGCGAGCCTGCACCGGGTGACGACAGCGTCATAGCGACACCCTTCCCGGTCGTCCTGCTCACCTGGTGGAATCCGGTGAGGTACTCGAGGCTCGTCATCTCTCGCGACGGAGTCGAAATCGCCCGGCTCGAGGGCGACGCCATGCGTTATCGTGACATAGCGCCGCCCCCCGGCGAGCACGTCTACGGAATCTACGGCATCGTCGAGGACGGCCGCAGGAGCGTAACGGTGGAGTGCAGGATCGACGTGGGCGGACCGGTGCCGCCGGTTTTCGACCTGCGGTGCATCGTCACGCAACCCTCCGCCGGCTCCCCGACAGGCTCCGTGTTCCTAGCCTGGGAGAACGCAGCTCTCTACGACAAGATCCTCGTTCTCCGCAACGACGTGGTCATCTTGGAGGGCCCCGGTGACATCACGGAACATCGGGACCACAATCTCCCGGCTGGAGTCTATGAGTACTGTATCGTAGCCGTCCAGGGGAACCGCCGCAGCCGCCCGACCTGCTGCCAGGTGGTCATCGTGGGCGTGCCGCCGAAGAATCTGCTCTACTTCACTCCGCGGTTCGATTTCCTGCCCGCAGACCCGACCGGGGTGACGCTCGAAGACCTCGCGGCGATCCCCCCTGACATTCTCCCGCAGCTTCCCGGAAACCGGGTGACCTGCCTCGCCGACAACGTCAGTCCGCTGCAGGGGTGGTCCTTCGGCGTTGGCAACGACCCGGCGTTCATTGTGCCAGCGTCCGCCGACATCGACTGGACCGACACGCAGGCCCTCAATAACGGAAACGGACCGGGCTTCCTCTACATTGACCTCGTCGACAATGGAAGCGGGGTCGTCATGGCCGTCATCGTCGCGGGCAACGGTGGCCCGAACGCAACGTTGCCTGCCGGGCAGCACCATCGCCTGCTCAACATCGAGTACGCTGCGGGCCCCAGCGGTGCTCCTGGAGAAACGTATCCGATCCGCTACACCGGCGCACTCGGCAGTCCGCCGGTCCAGGTCCTCTTCGTCATCGATGGCTTCGAGGTGAACGTCTGCACCCGGCCAGGGCGGGTCTCGGTGCCTGGACCGCGCTTCTTGCGCGCCGACTCCAATGGTGACGGCGCCGTCGATATCAGCGACGCAATGTTCACGCTCCTCTATCTCTTCCTCAAGGGTGACGAACCGGGCTGCCTGGAAGCGGCCAACGCCAACGGTAGCCGAGCCCTCAACATCGCCGACCCGATTTTCACCTTTCAGTTTCTTTTCAACGGCGGGGCGCCGCCGCCTCACCCCTTCCCGTTCTGCAGGTTCGCTCCTGCCCCACTGACGTGCATTATTCCTGGCGTCTGCCTGACACCCCTGCCGGCAGACGAGACCTAAGTTCGCTGAGACACTCGGAGGCTTTTAATAAAGACCTTCGACGTTCATACCCCTTAGCCCCGCCTCGTGGCGGGGCTTTTTTTTGGAAGAACAGAAGGCCCCATCATACTCGCTTTAGGGATGTGAACTAGAATTAGAATTAATTAGAATAATTCTCCATGACCATCCTCGAATTCCAAAAGCTCATCGAGGCCATCTACCTCGAACGCGACAGGACCCGCGGGCGGGACGGGACCTTCGTCTGGTTTGTCGAAGAGGTCGGCGAACTCGCCAGGGAGCTGGCCAGGCCCCGGAAGGACGGTGGCAAGAACCTCCGGGAAGAATTCGCCGACGTGCTCGCCTGGCTTTCCACCCTGGCTTCCATCGAGGGCGTGGACCTCGAGGCTGCGGCCGCGGAGAAGTACAAGAAAGGCTGTCCGAAGTGTCATTCAACCCCCTGCGCCTGCTAGGAATCAGCCTGAGCGGCGTTGTGGTCCTGGGCCTTTGTCTCTCTCCGGGGCTCTCGAGCGCGGAGCGCGCCACCCTGTCCAACCCTCTGCGTTTCGACAAGGCCGTCGTCGTGAGCCAGGACGCTATCGCCTCTCGGGTGGGTAAAGCCATGCTGGAGAAGGGCGGCAACGCTGTGGATGCCGCCGTGGCCACCGCCTTTGCCCTCGCGGTCGTCCACCCCAGCGCCGGCAACCTGGGTGGGGGCGGGTTCCTCGTCGTGCGCCTTCCGGACGGTACCGCCCGCGCCTTCGATTTTCGAGAGAAGGCGCCCCTGACTGCCACGCCGGAGATGTTCCTCGACGCGAACGGGAGGTATAACCGTCAGCGCCACCACTGGAGCATCCTCTCCGTCGGCGTTCCAGGGTCGGTGGCGGGGCTCGCGCTCGTCCACACGCGGCTGGGAAAGCTTCCCTGGAAGGACCTCGTCGAGCCGGCAGTTCTGCTTGCCACGAGGGGCTTTCCCGTCAGCCGTGGGCTGGCGGAATCGCTTGCGGAGGTGCTCCCGAAGATGACAAAGTATCCGGCGTCCATGGCGCAGTTCAGCCGGGGGGGGACACCACTCGGGGAGGGCAATCTCCTCGTCCAGGCCGATCTCGGACGCACGCTCGAACGCATACGGGACCAGGGTGCGGCCGGATTCTACGAAGGAGAGACGGCGGACCTCATCGTCAGAGAGATGGAACGTCAGGGCGGCCTGATCCGCCACGAGGACCTGCGGCGTTACCAGGCGGTGGAGCGCGAGCCGGTGACCGGCACCTATCGCGGCTACAAGATCATCAGCATGCCACCCCCTAGCTCCGGAGGGGTGGCGCTCATCGAGGTGCTCAACATCCTCGAGGGCTACGACCTCGGAAACCTGGGTTTCCACGGCTCGCGCAGTTCCCACCTCATGATCGAGGCCATGCGCCGCGGCTTCGCTGATCGTGCGCGTTTCCTCGGGGACGCGGACCGGATCGGCGTCCCCGTTCCACGCCTGACGTCCAAAGAGTATGCAGCGAAACTGCGGAGGACTGTCCTACCCGAACGTGCCTCGCGCTCATCACCTGAGACCTTCGAGTGGCCCACGGGAAACTCCGAGACAACCCACCTCTCCGTGGTCGACGGGAATCTTCTGGCGGTTGCCCTCACCACGACCATCGAACGGTACTACGGCTCCCGCATCGTGGTGCCGGGAGCCGGGTTCCTCCTCAACAACGAGATGGGCGACTTCAACCCCGCAGCGGGCCTTACCGACTCGCAAGGCCTCATCGGCACGGCACCGAATCTCGTCGAGCCCGAAAAACGCATGCTCTCGAGCATGACACCCACCATCGTCGTCAAGGGCCAGAAGCCGTTTCTCGTTCTGGGAAGCCCTGGCGGCCGCACGATTATCAACTCCGTGCTCGAGGTCGTGGTGAACGTCATTGACCATCGCATGTCCATTCAGGACGCTGTCGACGCGCCCCGGTTCCACCACCAGTGGCTTCCGGACAGGGTCTTCACCGAACCCTTCTGCTTCTCCCCTGACACGCGATCCGCTCTGGAAAGGATGGGCCACCGCTTGGAGCTACGAAGGTTGCCGCAGGGCTCGGTGATGGCCATCGCCGTATCCCCGAACAGCGGAGTCCTCGACGCTGGCGTGGACCGGCGCCGCCCGGACGCCGGGGCGGCCGGATTCTGAGCTGAACACGGTTTACCGTGTCAGGGTCACCTTGCCGTCCTTCACCTCGAGCGTCTTGGTCTCCGAGATGAGGCCCAGGTCGCCCTTATTCACATTCGCGACGATGTCGTCCATCAGGCTTTTCAGAAACTTCACCACAAACCCCTCCTGGAGAGGCTCGCCTTTCACGATCACAGTTTCCAGGCGGGCAACCATGCGTCCGTCGACCGCTTCCAGCTTGACACCCAGGGTACCGTTCAGATAGCGATCCGAGAAGACAGGAATGCTGAGATCGGCGAGAATCTGATCCTCCTCGATGCGGACAAAAACGCTGCCCTGCAGCTCCTGGAAGTCCCGATCGTTCAAGACCAAGGCGTTGAAGTCGTCGGCGCTGAGCTCGAGAGTCTGCGACTCCCCTTTGTCCGCTTGCGAGAAGGCCGCGATCCTCGCCTGCAGTTCCTCGTATTCCCCCGCTTTGATCTCGTACTGCGGCACCGGTTCAGGCGTCGTGCTCGTTAAATTCTTCACCTGCTGCCAGCCCTGGTACGCCACGAACCCGGTGCACCCGCCTACGAGAACGAAAACGATCGCCAGCACGAGGCATCCCCAGAAGAAGCACCCACGCTGTTTCTTGGGGGCAGGCTCCATGAGGCCTTCAACGGGTCTGTTCTCTTCCATGCTTTTCCTTTCGTTGGATCTCTGTCGTCCGGCTTTCCCCCCGTTCCCGAAAAAAACGGGAGAAAGCACTCAGGTCTATCGTGAATAAAACAGATTTTCAGCTCAGCCCTTCGACTTCTCGTAGATTGCGATAGCCTCCGGAAGCAGTTTTTTCAGATCATCGATGCGAGTCTCGTGACTCGGGTGGGTCGAAAGAAACTCCGACGGCTCGCCCCCCCCCGAGGCGGCGGCCATGCGCTGCCAGAAAGCCACCGCCTCCCGCGGATCGTATCCCGCCTCCGCCATGAGGATCAGACCGATGTGGTCGGCGGCCGACTCATCGCCGCGCGAGAACGGCAGCTGCACCCCCAGCTGATAACCAACCCCAAGGGCCGCAACGGCATACTTGGAAGCGTCCGCGTCCACGTCGCCGCTTGCCAACGCCACCTCCACCACGCCGAGCCCGAATTGCGCCACGGCATTGTTGCTGACCCGGTGTCGCCCGTGCTCGCCATACACGTGTCCGATCTCGTGGCCCATGACAACCGCCAAGCCCGTCTCCGTCTTCGTGATGGGGAGGATTCCGGTATAGAACGCGACCTTTCCGCCCGGAAGCGCGAAGGCGTTCACCGTCTCCGGCTCGTCGATGACCTTGAACTCCCAGTTGTACGGCTCACGCCCTCCACGCGCCATGCGTTCGTCGGTGACCGCCGCGATGCGCCTCCCCACCTTTTCAACCAGGGAATTTTGCGACGCATCGGCGCCCAGCTTCGCTTCACCGAGGATCTGCTGGAAAGCTTGGATACCCATATCGTTTGCCTCCGCCTCGGAGACGACCGGCGCAAACTGCGAGCGTCCCGTGATGGGTTCCGTCACACAGGCGGAGAGGCCCCCCGCGAGGAGGAAAAGAGCGACACCTTTAAGCGCACGGATCATGACATACCTCTACGATAAGCTGCGATTCGTCAGGCTCTCGAGTGCCCGGGCCTGTTTGCAACAGAGCTCCTCGAGCGCCTTTGCTGAAAAATCCCTCGTGGACAGGAGTCGGCGGTAATAGCTGAAAACCCTGAGCAGGAAGTGCCGCCTCGCTATCCTGTCCCCGAGACGAGCCTCATCCTCAACAGGCAAGAGGGGAAGATACCTCATGAGCTCCGCAGCGAACAGACCCGACCCTGAATGGTTCCCTGCTGCCCGTGCTTCTCCCGACATTTCGCGGGCTGGGAAAACCGGAACTCCTTCCTTGCCACAGCTAGGTGACTTGCTTTTCAGCACATACCCGCTGAGCTCGAGCCGACCGAGTGCTCTCACCCGGGTCTTCGCCGAGGCTTTCATCTCCTCCGTCCAGTCCCTGCCGCTCTCGATGCCCACCATGCGAAGGCTTCCGGCCGATCCGCGACCTTCCTGATATCCACCACCCATGCTGACCAATCTCACGGGCTCGCGTGGAACCCCCATGCCACACTCGATCTCCGGACAGACCGGAATCCATTCTACGTGGGCCCCGAGGCCATCGATCAGAAAAGTGCTCCTCTTGTGTCCGCCATCGTAGCGGACCTCCTCCCCCAAGAGGCAGCTCGAAACCCCGATGCGGACCGGAAGAAAGGACGTCATGGGTCCCACTATAGCGAGATCCTCCTGCTTTTCAGTGGTTTTTTGGTCGACAACCCACCATCGACAATCCAAAATCAGGGGCTGTTCGATAGTGACAGAGAAGTGAGGAACCTGAGCCAGTGGAGAATCCGACTCCCCTGCCGTCCATCTCGGGCGAGGAACGGCATTGCATCGATGCGCCACCGGCTTACCGCCGTACGCGTCCGCGCTGGTGGTTCTCGCGCCTGCCGCTAACGCTTTACGGATACGCTTCCAGTGAGGTGCTCCGGGTGTTCCTCCTCGCAGTCTTGGCGGTGTCGCTCGTCTACACGACCGTGGCCGCCTATCAGATCGTTCGTAGCGGGATTCAACTGGGCTTTTTCTGGCCCCTTCTGCTCCGGACCTTTGCTTACCCACTCGCCTTCTCCATACCCGTCGCTCTCCTGTTCGGCACCACTCTCGTGGTCAGCCGCATGACAGGTGACCTCGAGGTGAAGGCCATGCAAACACACGGAATTCCCCCCCTGCATGTCTTCTGTCCCGTTGTCGGTTTGGGCTTCGTCCTGACACTGCTGTCGTTTCACCTCAACGGCTGGGTCGTCCCCGAGCTTCACTACGAAAAGAGAAACCTGCAGAAGTACATCCTGAAGCAACTCGAAAACCTCGGCTCAGGAGTTAACCGCACCCTGATGTTGCCGGACGGCGAGGGGAGTCTGTGGGTAGGCTCCTACCGGGGAACCGAGATGCGCCGGGTTCGCGTTGACCTCTATCCGAATAAGCAATCGAACTTTCTGCACGCCATTCGCGAGCACTTGCCCAATCGGCTGCCAAGCCAGGTAACGATCTTCGCCAGCGAAGGAAAAATAGAAATCCGCCCCGACAAGAACTCCGTCGTTCTTCATCTGCATGCGGTCGAAGTGCTCATTCCTCAAACCGTCAAGGGAGGGACGGTAAGCAATGACGTGTTTCATCACAAATTCGCGGTCACCGATAATATCATGATTCCGCTCGCTTTTTCGCACAAGTCCCGCGGAACGAAAGACCGAAAGAATCCCAAGTTATTGAGGTATATCGGTGAGCTCGAACACCGAGCCCGCGAGTTGCCGCGCGATGGAGACGCTGCGATTGAATTCAGTGCCCTCACGAACTCCCGAGAACAGAGGGAGGAAAGGAAGGCTCTCACACTGCAAAAGGTTGCCCGCGCCTCGACAGAGTTCCACCGCCGTCTGGCGATCACCCTGTCGTGTCTGACGTTTCCCTTCGTGGGAGTTTCCGTCTCTTTGCTGCTCCATCGCTTTAGTCGCCTCGTGCCGTTCTTTGTCGCCAACCTCGTGGTAATGGGAATCTTCTATCCCCTTCTCGTGGTGGGGATTGTTCTGGGAGAGCATGGCATTGTTCCCATGCTCTCCCTGGCTCTGCCGAATTTGGCTCTGCTGGCCGTGGGGGTATTCTTGACCCGGAAGGTGGTAGAGGCGTGAGCGACCCGTCCGTTCCCCAAGCAACAGCCCAGGTAACCCGTGCAAGCCGCACGGCGGCGCGTCCGCTAGAAAAGTCGGAGAAGCCAAGGCGCCTCTCGAGTCTCGGGCGCTTTCGTGTAAGAACGATGGATCTTTATGTGGCTCGAAGCTTCATCCAGGCCTACCTGATCTGCGCGGTCTCGTTCGTTGGCCTGTTCGTCCTGGTGGAGGCGTTTTCCAAGCTCGACCGTTTCCTGCGCCAGGATACTTCCTTGATCGTTACCCTCTTCAAGTACCACCTGGCCATGGTCCCTACCGTGTATGCGAGCTACATGGCTCCCATGCTCACCCTGGCCGCCGGCATGTTCACCATGACCGCGATGAACCGGCAAAACGAGCTCACGCCCTTGAAGGCAGCAGGCGTCAGTGTCTACCGTACCCTGCTCCCCATCTTTTTGCTGGCGATCTGCCTGACAGGTGTAACCTTCTACCTCAAAGAGCAAGTGATCCCTTACTTCAAGGAACCCATCCGGGCCGCACTTGCGCTCTCGCGTTCGCGTCCCTTGAACCCGACGCCCTATTATGACAGAAAATCCGGCTTTCTCATCCGGGTGCGCGAGTACTCCCCGACGCGAAAGATTGCCGGAGGAATCGAGATCTCGGAGCAACACCCCAATCACAAAGCCAAGCAGCGAATCGACGCCGCACGCATGGAGTGGGTGCCGGAGCCTGGTCAGCAAGAAGAGAGCGATTCCATGGAAAAGGGTATCTGGGTACTCCGCGAAGGGTCCACCCAGCACTGGGACGAGTACGGTAACCTGATCGTCAACGCCTCTGCCTCGAACTTCGAACGGCTCAAGACGCCGTTCAACCGCATGGAGTTTCAAACTTCCCTACGACCCGTCGACCTCGAGTCAAGCGATCTGGATATTTCCTACCTCTCACTGAAGGAACTGAGAAAGCAATACCAAAGGCAACCGGAACACCGGCATCTCGCCGTGAAACTCCATCATCACTTCGCCTTTCCGCTTGCCCACATTGTGCTTCTCTTTCTCGGTATCCCCTTTGTCCTCAACTGCGGCAGTCGGAGCCTGTTCCTGAGCATAGGGGTAAGCTTCGCCATCTGCGCCCTCTTCTTCCTGGTGAGCTCACTCTGCATGAATATCGCAAGCCATTCGGGAGTCCTGAGCCCAGTGCTCGCAGCCTGGTTGCCGGTGATGCTTTTCGGATCGCTGGGAGTCACGCTGTTTGATCGACTGCCGACGTGAGGGTTCAGCTTTCAGCAGTTCAGCAGCTCTGTTGTGGTTGTGGGCGGGT
>Ga0315336_1005443_pt1 | contig 13896 bp, 7 predicted proteins | sample ASW5metaG_FD_204512 | JGI IMG/M metagenome (GOLD analysis project Ga0315336, IMG submission 204512) | Ammonia-oxidizing marine archaeal communities from Monterey Bay, California, United States - ASW #5 | ecosystem: Environmental > Aquatic > Marine > Intertidal zone | place: USA: California...
ATCCATTGGTTTCCCTAGATTGAGGGGTATTAACTCTTTTTTTACGAGAACGGAGTTTCATTTATTTCAGAAATGAAAATAAGGTAAAAAGTTCTACTGCTCACGGATTGTTGCAGGGCTAGGTCATGTTATTTCATTTTAGTGTGCTTTAGCAAGAAGATCATGGTTAGCCTTAGCTTGCTACGGCTATAGAAGGTATTATTTATATCTTCTTAACTGCAACATTCTCCACTTTGTTTTGGCGGGCATTTTACCGTTCCGTATGAACAGAAAACACAACAATCACCTTCTTTTGTTTCAGGAGTGACGAGCACTTTCTGCATTCATAGAGCCATTGGCAATAGTCTGTTGGCATCTTTTCAATCTCTGTATGTCCGCATTTTTGACAACTGAGTTCTGAGAACATTTGCATTTGTTCTTCATTCCCATTCAATAGTAACGTAGATTTTAACCATTTAAATTCATCAAGTTAGTTGATCTATAATATTAATGTGTAACTTTTGTGTAAGTTTGTAAAGCAATCTGTTATTCGAATTAATGACCAACGTTGCTATTCGATTTCAATCTTCGAAAAAAGTTCAGCCTATAATGTACTCTCGGCCTTTTCCAGAACTGTCAAAGTCCTATTCAATAATGAAGTATTCTCCAAAATTCCCCGGGCAATAGCTTCATAGCCTTTTTTGTTTGGGTGATACCAGTCTCGAGGGCCATGAACAGGTTCCTTTAACGCTGTCGCACGTAGGAGTGGACGAGTGTCAATCAAAGGGTGATTATATTTTTCTGCAATGGTTTTGATCTGTTCGAATATTTCATCGCTACGCTGATAGACTCTAACAACAGGAGTCACACCAACGGGGGTCACAATACCTCCAACTATAGTAATAGTTGGTGAGGCCCATTTGTAAACTGAAATCGGTGAGGGAATATAAACAATTGTGACCTTCGATTCGTTAAAAAACCCTGCCATATATTTTAACGACTGCTCGAACACATAAATTGCCTGTCTAGTCTGCTCCTCATTTAGGTTCAATGCTGGTTGTTGAGTACTATGAGGGATAGGTAACTCCTTTCCACCAACTTTGGCTATATCAGAATTGATTGGCGAAACTTTTCCAGAAAAGTTTGGGCTCACCTGCTTGAATTTTTTTATACCCGGTTTAATTTTGTTGTAAATATTATCTCCCACACTTTCGACTAGCAATCGCTTGAATTTTTTTATACCCCGTTTAATTTCGTTATAAATATTGTCTCCCACACTTTCGACTAGAAATCGACTAAACAACCAGTTCTTATAAGGGACTTCTCCTCGATATATACGGTCTGTGGACAAAATTTCTTTTTCAATAAAAGTCTTAAAATATTCATGATCATAAAGTCGGGCCATATCATAATTATCACGATAGTGGCTATAGATATCTATCAAGTTATCGGACAGGTCATTACCTTCAAAGAAATAAACTAGAATTTCTTTCGGCTGCTTAAGTTCAAAATCGCGTAATAAATTGAAATGCTTAAAATAGCTGATTGGTTTTAAAACAAGGCCACGTAAACTTCCCGAACCAAGGGCTCCAAACGATAGAACGTCTCTTCCTGTTTTGTTATACAGGATATGGGCTGAATGATAATCTCCTTGGGTTAGCTTATGCTTTTTTACAACTTGCAGATACCAGTCTCCCGAACCAAATGCATGGGAATCCCCAACAATGGCAATATAGTCAACGGGAATAACAGATTTTTTATGGTATTGACCAAGTATTTTATAATCTTTCCCCAACCCCAGATAAAAGGGCAAGGGTAGTTTGTGCAGAATCTTTGGAAAGACCAGTTCCATCATCAATATAAACAAGATTATGCTGATAAGGCTAAGACCGAGATTGATTGAAATAGATTTCAACCTTGAGAGCATGTCCTTTATTCCCATTCAATAGTAACGTAGAAATTTATCTATTTAGATTCAATAATTTAAGTATCCAATAATAGTAATGTATAACTTTTGTGTAAGTTTCTGAAAGGAATTCTTGTTCGAATAATGGCAACGTTACTATTCGATTTCAATAGTCTACGTGTTTTGTGGTTACACATTGTGCTGCACTTTTTACGATGTATGAAACATTGATTATCATCAAAACTATCGCAATAAATTATCTTGGAGATAGGTCTGTTATTTTTCATAACCAATTTAAATAAAATTCTTTGATCAATTATTATAAATAAATATTAAATTTTTTTTGTAACATATTTGTGACATCGCTAAAAAGCTTCACTTTGATGATTCTTTATTAACAGCGCAAGATGTATAACCTGTTAAGAGCTTTGTTTTAAAATATAAATGTTCAAGACCTATTGACTTAATTATTTTAAGGAGTCCAGCTATACGAAGAAAGCCACACAACCGGGCAAATGGAACCACTTGAACATCGGTCTTCATTTCCAAGATTTCAAGGCCAGAATTTTGACAATACTTTTCTATTGAGGCTTGCGAATAAATAAGTGTAGCTGTAGGTCGGAACAGATATAGGCGACTGCTCAGAATTCTAGAAAGCAACCGCTGGGAGTCACCAAAATTAAAAAAGAAATACCCGCCTGGTAGAAGATGGCGCTGAATTTGTTGAAAAACCATAGAAGCATTTGAAAAATTGGACAAGCAAGCATAGCATGTAATTGCATTGAAACGCTCATCAAACGGCCATTTGCTTTCAAAGTTTGCTTGTATAAGGTTTAGGTTCCTCTTTTTTCCTTCAGCAATCATACGGGCACTGATGTCCATACCCGTAGCTCGCAATCCTGCGCGATTAAGAGCTTGCACAAGTAAGCCACTCGCACAACCCAAATCAAGAACACGGTCCTTTTTTTTTAGGCGGGAGAGAATCGATTTGACCCGCATTTCATTAGTTTGGTTTAATGCTGGCTCATCGGAGGTATAAGAATGGTAATTCAACATCGGGCGAGAGGAATTAATACTTTTATGCTCCCAGTACTCGATAGTCTCATAAATATGTTTACGGCTTAGTTCGTCCAACTGCGGATTTTGATAAATCAAACCACAGTTTAAACAACGGACAAAACGAAACTCAGTATTTAGGAACCACACTGCCTGTGCAAGGCGGAATTGATTACTACCACACAAATCACAAGTGACTTCGACAAACTTTAACTTTGAGACGTCAAGATTTTGAAAAATATTAGACATTAACTTTAATTGTGCAGTTTATTTTGTTTTAAAAATGTTTATTTCATTCCCATTCAATAGTTCCGTGTCTGTAAGTTATTATAAACAAAGACTTATTTTTTTGTTTGTAACTCGTTTGTAACTCTGTTTTATTTTAAGTCTGACAAATCATAGTACATACAATTTGTTCGAAACATCATCTATGATCTATAGATTATCAAAATATATTTTTGATTTTTTTCTATTAAATATGTATTGAGAATTATCAGATTCTTCTAAGGATAAATGAAATTCACCAAGAAATTTATAAACAATTTGACCAATTGAATCCCTATTATGAGCAAAAACTATCCATTCTTTTTCCTCTGGATCCGATAAAGTAAGACCAACCTTATTTTTCATAATAATTTTTTTAAAATCATCACTAAGAGAGTTTTCCCAAGTATCGTTTGGATATAATTTAGGGAACCAAACTGCTTTATTACTGTCTGGAATTTTCCAAACTGCTTTTCGATATAGACCCTTTTTATATCCAAAACATCGCAATGCATCGTGGTGAGTTAAAAAAACAACATTATCTTTTATATCTATGTACCCTCTGTCTCTATGAATATCTGGAGTATATTTATTTTTATAATCCCATGGAGTAAATTCACCTTTAGATAAAAGTTCTTCTTTTCTTTGTCGAATAAATTCAACAAATTTATCGACTTCTTTTTCAATCTCATTTAATTTTCGATCATTATTGTTTTGGTCATAAACACGGATTCTTTTTTCATAAAAACCTGTAGCATCTATTATTTCTTTCTTCCGACTTTGGTCAGAAGTTATATGTTGTTGTGAAGAATGCTGTGGTTCATCAATTTCATAATATAATTTCAACCCTGGGAAACATAAATCAGCAAAATATCGTTTCCCATTTTTCGTTTTCACTAATTGTTGGCAGACAAACTCAATATCAGGATCATTAAGGGCATAATAAATTCTTGTTATGATAAATTGTTCCCATTTTTTATGTTTAGTCTTAGAAAGGTTTCCCAAAATATATTGATCTTTAGAAATTCCCATAAGACTACTCCACTAAGAAATAATTTTTGTTTGTAACTAGTTTGTAACTCCATCCTAACAGATTTCCTCGATTAAGAGGTTTCTGCTTCTTAAGAGTTATTTTTTTAAGTCCCAAACCCATCCGTCTAGTTTTTGTAGTCTTCTAACTTGGTTTGGATGCAATTTACTTTTTCTATATTTACGTCTCTGTGAGGCAACCCAGTTTCCAAGATTAAATCCATCTTTTGTTTTAAAAATTTTAGGCACTCTTGCATGACCATTCTGCTCGGCAAACTTAACCAGATCTGAAAACCCTTCCTCCCATTGATCTTTAAGTACATCCCAACTCCACTTGGGTAATGCTTCTAGTTTTGTGATTTGATCTGGAGTGAGTGTGTCATTCTTATTACTTCTTTTATTGAGAACCCATGTTCCAAGACGAAACCCAGTTTCTGTTTTAAATGTATCGGGCACTCTTGCATGACCATTCTGCTCGGCAAACTTAACCAGATCTGAAAACCCTTCCTCCCATTGATCTTTAAGTACATCCCAACTCCACTTGGGTAATGCTTCCAGTCTTGTGATTCGATCTGGAGTAAGTGTGTCCTTATTTTTCCTTTGGACTGTAATCCAGTTTCTAAGAGTAAATCCATCCTCAGTTTTAAACTTTAATGGTACTCTTGCATGACCATTTTGTTTCACAAATTGGTTAAGTTGTGAAAACCCTTCCTCCCATTGATCTTTAAGTACATCCCAACTCCACTTGGGTAATGCTTCCAGTCTTGTGATTCGATCTGGAGTAAGTGTGTCCTTATTTTTCCTTTGGACTCCAACCCAGTTTGTAAGACTAAATCCATCTTTTGTTTTAAAATTTTTAGGTACTCTTGCATGACCATTCTGCTCAACAAACTTAACCAGAATTGAAAACTTATCCTCCCACTTGTCTTTTAAAGCATCCCAACTCCACTTGGGTAATGCTTCCAGTCTTGTGATTTGATCTGGAGTGAGTGTGTCCTTATTTTTCCTTTGGACTCCAACCCAGTTTGTAAGACTAAATCCATCTTTTGTTTTAAAATTTTTAGGTACTCTTGCATGACCATTTTGTTTCATAAATTGGTTAAGTTGGGAAAAACCTTCCTCCCACCTGTCTGCATAAACATCCCAACTCCACTTGGGTAATGCTTCCAGTCTCTTAATTCTGTCAGGGGGCATTGAAACTCTATTTTCTCTTTGAGTAATAACCCATGTCGCAAGATTAACCCCATCTTTTGTTTTATAACCACGAGGGATTCTTGCATGACCATTTTGTTTCGCAAATTGGTTAAGTTGGGAAAAACCTTCCTCCCACCTGTCTGCATAAACATCCCAACTCCACTTGGGTAATGCTTCTAGTCGTTTAACTTTGTCTGGGGACAACAGGTCTTTTTTTAACCGTTGTGTTTTGACCCAACTTCCAAGAGCATAACCATCTATTTTTATACGTCCTAAACCTCTTACGTGATCGTTTTTTTCGACAAACTTAAGAAGATGTGAAAACCCTTCCTCCCAACTATCAGCAAATGGGGTCCAACTCCAGTTTGGTAATGCCTCTAACCTTTTTATTCTGTCTGCAGTTAATATATTTAATTTCTTTTGTTGTCTCTGGATATGAACCCAACCTCCGAGTTTATGCCCATCCTCATTTTCATGCCTTAGAACCTTGACGTGACCTTCTCTTTCAAGATAATTCTCTAACAACCCAAACCAGAAATTCCATGATGACGTAGTTTTCTCAACCAGATAAGTTTTGAGTGAGTCTGAAAAGGATTTATCAACGGATGTCGGTAAATCAAATAAAATTTTTGAAAATTCGTCATCACTTCCAGTTAATCGTTTCTTTGTGCCTAACTTGGTTCGCAGTTGATCAAGTTCATATGCAAGCAAATTATCATGCGACCTTAATGCATTGAGTACGTCCCATACTGGTTTGAAATTGCTTGCTTGTATTGATTTTTCTGCATTCTGATTGTCTTTGATGAATACAGGAAGAACTATCGTTCCTGCTTTCTTTTTGGAATCCAAACGAAGTGCTCGACCAACTGCCTGAACAATATCCACCTGACTCTTTCTTGGGTCTATAAATGCTATTCCATCGAGTGAAGGAATATCCACTCCTTCTGATAAACATTTTGCATTTGATAATAATCCTCTATCTTCTTTTGTTAATTCTTTGAGTTGCTCCAGTTTTAATCGTCTTTTATAAGCATTCATTTGACCTGAAATAAAATCGGTCCAGATTGAATTGCCAGGATGATTTTTTTCACTTACAAAATTAATAGTATTCTTGATTTCAGATGCAAATGTTTCCGCACGTTTTACCCTGCTATGAAAACTGATCATTCGTTTTAAATCATAGTCTTTAATTGCTTTGATAAGACCTATTTGAGAAGCAAGTGAATCTGCATCGGTTATATGCCCAGAATCTGTCTGGACTAACTCACGTCTTTCGATCCAGTTGGCAATGGTTAGATCATCGACACCTACAATGACCACTTGATAATCTGTTAATAGTTTAAGTTCTATTGCTTCTCCAAATGTCAGGGTATAGAACTCTTTGCCAAAAACCACCTCATCATCCATGCTTGTAATATCGACTCCTCTTTTACTTGCACTTCTTTTTACAGAAACGGAATAGGTGCGGGGAGTTGCTGTTACAAATAGTCTTTTTATTGCCCTTATTTTTTTATTATCTAATACGGTAGTAAACTCCGATTCTACTTTCCCTGTGCATCGGTGTGCCTCATCTGCCACAACCAAATTGAACATTGGAACATCGAGGTTACTTTGCGACTCGGCAATAAGTGGAGAGGATTGGTAGGTGGAAAAAATTACCTTATTTCGTTTACCTCTTAAAAAACTACTTATCTCCTGAGGGTCTGACGTTACAGGAAATGAAAGATCTTTTGCTGAAAGAATAATCTCATCTTCATTCCCCCTTTTACCGACCGACTGATCTGAACAAACGCATAAAACATCAAAAGGTACTTTGCATGCAAAAGTCCACTCTCTTAACGTCTGTGACAATAAACTTAAAGATGGAACCAGTACAAGAGTGGACTCCGCAGACAACTTTTCCTTTATCCAAAGAGTGGTAAATGTCTTACCTGTGCCACATGCCATGATCAACTGACCACGATCTGTCTCTTTAAAACCTTTTTCTACTGCATCAACTGCTTTTAACTGATGTTTACGAGGGGGAGGAGGGGTTTTTCGTTTAGCAGTTTTGAGTTTTGAAATGTGACTTGGGTATTCAATTCCCGATTTGTCAAAATCTGAAAATAGAAAACAGGTAACCGGTCTTTCCACCTTTGCATCGATAACTTGTCTGGCATTTAAACCTATTTGATCAGTTGATGCGATCAGAAGTCTTTTATCGATTCCCTGTCTATCGGATTCGTTAAGGAATTTATCTACATCTGTTTTTTTGATGGAATACTCAGGAGAGTAGCACTTTGCCTGAACTGCCCAAATATCATTATTCTTGTGCTTGAAGACAAGGTCTACACCACAGTCCCGTCCCCAACGTTCAGGGTATTCATCCCATAACCAAACCTTGTCGACTTGAGTTGACCATCCAGGATCATTTTTTAAAAACCACTTAGCAAAGTGTTCAAACTGTTTACCCTTGCTGTCTGGATCGAAGGAATTTAAAAATTCAGAAAATGTTGCCATCAAGTTTTCCTAAAAAAGATTATCAGCAATTCTTTTAAAAGCACTTGCATTGTCCTTGGACTTTTGGGGTTTTTGGATTATATCAGAGGGCAGGGGAGGATTGATGATCCGTTTAATTTACCAAATATAAAACAATGAGTTATTACCCGACACCATTGACTGATGTGTATTAAATCAACTGAATTGCAGTTGTCAATGATGTCTGGTGAACCTTAAACCCTTGATATAACTGGTTAATCGTGATGGTGGTATCCAAATGTTTGTAACTCGTTTGTAACTGGTAAATCGTGGTTTAACTAGTTGAAAAATATGAATAATGGTATTGGAATTTTCATCAGAATGAATAGTGGAGTCTTTTTTGTAACATATTAGTAACTCAATTTTCTAAGTCATTGAAATATAACAATGTTTGTAACTAGTTTGTAACTAGTCCAATTTTTCTAAGTTGTTGTTTTTAAAGAGTTATTTTGATTTGGAAGTGGAAAAAACTATTCCCATTCAATAGTTCCAGGAGGTTTGGAACTGATATCGTAGACCACGCGGTTGACACCACGGATTTCGTTGATGATTCGGTTGGAAAAAGTGGCGAGTAATTCATAAGGTAAGTGAGCCCAGTCTGCCGTCATACCATCGGTGCTGGTGACCGCTCGAATGGCAATCACGTTTTCATATGTTCTTGAGTCACCCATTACCCCAACGGTCTTAACGGGAAGCAATACAGCAAAGGATTGCCAGAGGTCGTTATAGAGTCCCGCCTTTTTTATTTCCTCCAATATAATTTTGTCTGCTGCGCAGAGAATTTTTAGCCTTTTACGCGTAATGTTTCCCAGAATTCGTATAGCTAATCCGGGCCCGGGAAAAGGTTGACGACTGATGATTTCATCAGATATGCCCATCTCCTTTCCCAGTTCACGGACTTCGTCTTTAAATAATTCACGGAAAGGTTCGAGTAATTTTAAATTCATTTTCTCGGGCAAACCGCCTACATTGTGGTGTGATTTTATCACCGCCGAGGGTCCCTTAAAAGATACGGATTCAATCACATCAGGATACAGGGTTCCTTGTGCTAGAAAAGTGAAGTCGCCAAGACGTTTACCTTCTTCTTCAAACACATCTATGAATGTGTTGCCGATGGATTTACGTTTTTTTTCGGGATCAGTGACTCCTCTCAGTTTATTCAGAAACTTGTCTGAAGCATCAATCACATCTAGGTTAATGTTGAAATTATCGCGAAAGGTTTTTTCTACCTTATCTCTTTCCCCGGTTCGTAGGAGTCCGTTATCGATGAACAGGCAATAAAGATTATCGCCGATGGCTTTGTGTATCAGGACAGCGGCCACAGAAGAGTCTACACCACCACTTAGTCCGCAGATTACTTTTTCATTACCGACTTGTTTGCGAATATCCTCGACCATATATTCCATCAACGATTCCATTTTCCAGTTAGCAGCACATTTACAGATTTTAAACAGAAAATTGTTTAGAATTTTTCCACCTTCAACGGTGTGAACTACTTCCGGATGAAATTGCAGGCCATAAATTTTTGCTATGGGATTTTCAATCGCAGCCAGCGGTGAATTGCCCGTGAAAGCGATTGATTTAAATTCATTGGGTAGCTTTGAAATTCGATCACCATGACTCATCCAAACGGTGGTATTGCTTTTAATATCTTCGAATAAATGCGAAAACTCTTTACGCATCAATTCGGCGCGACCGAACTCACGTTGGTCCGAAGGGTTGACTTTACCTCCCAACAGGTGAGTGATTAATTGCATTCCATAACAAATACCCAAAACGGGAATTCCCAGTCCAAACAATTTTGAATCGCATATGGGAGAGTCTGAATCGAGAACACTCGCCGGACCACCTGATAAAATAATTCCCTTTGGTTTGAATTCAGAAATCGCTTTCAACGTCATGGTGCAGGGCTGGATTTCACAATAAACCTGGCACTCGCGGACTTTGCGGGCGATGTTTTGAGTGTACTGGGACCCAAAATCTAGAATAAGAACTTTTTGTTCGTGGAGTAGGCCTGCCATGCTTTACGAAGTTTATAGATAAAATTTTTCTTTGATTAAACTCAGTCCGGATATGCCGTTTTGAGTTTAATCAATTAGGAATCAACATCGATGAATATTTTCTAAGAAATTCTAGTCGATGTGGTAATTAGGTGCTTCTTTAGTGACGATCACATCGTGGACATGGCTTTCGCGCAGTCCAGAAGAGGTGACTCTAATAAAGGAAGTGTTTTCCCTTAACTCGTCAATGGAGGCGGCACCACAGTAACCCATTCCGGCACGAAGGCCTCCTAGCAATTGGTGGACCGTAAATGATAGAGCACCCCGGTATGGTATGCGTGCTTCCACTCCTTCAGGTACCAGTTTGCTTTCGGATAGTTCGAGTTCTTGAAAATAACGGTCACTCGAACCCCGCGACATAGCACCGATCGAACCCATTCCACGATACTCTTTGTAGCTTCTGCCTTGATAAAGAATTTTTTCGCCTGGGCTTTCTTCTGTGCCTGCAAATAAAGATCCTATCATTACGGTGCTGGCTCCCGCAGCGATGGCTTTAGTGACATCTCCAGAGAGTTTTATTCCGCCATCTGAAATGACAGGGATATTTTTCTTTGCCGCAACTTTCACGCACTCGGCAACCGCCGAAATTTGTGGGACACCAACCCCACTCACAACTCGTGTGGTGCAAATAGAGCCGGGGCCGATTCCCACCTTCACAGCATCAACACCCGCTTTGATCAGCGCTGCGGTTCCCTCCGCTGTGGCAACGTTACCACCAATGACTTGCAATTTTGGAAAAGATTTTTTGATTTTGCGTATGGTACTCAGTACTTTTTCCGAATGGCCGTGTGCGCTGTCAATAACTAGTACATCTAGTCCAACTCGTACCAAGTCCTCAATATGTTGTTCCGGATTCTGGGTAACACCCAGTGCGGCCCCAACCAACAATCGGCCTTTGGAGTCCTTTGCAGCATTAGGAAATCGTCCAGCTTTTTCTATGTCTTTTATGGTTATTAATCCTTTAAGGTTTCCTTTTTTGTCTACCACCAATAATTTTTCAATTCGGTTGTCGTGCAGGATCTCTTTCGATTTTAAAAGGGGGGTGCCTTCAGGGATGGTGACAAGATCTTCACAGGTCATCAGGGATTTTATTTTTTTATTGAGGTTGGTTTCAAATCTCAAGTCTCGGTTTGTTAAAATGCCAACCAGTTTTTTCTTCTGGGTTATAGGAATTCCAGTGATATTGTATTTTTTCATTACTTGAAGCGCTTCGCTGATTTTTTGTTCAGGTTCCATAGTGATTGGATCGGGGATCATTGCGCTCACCGAGCGTTTGACCTTGTCTACCATTTTTCGCTGTCTTTCTGAGGTGAGGTTTCGATGAATGATGCCAATGCCACCCTCCTGTGCCAGTGCAATAGCTAAATTCGTTTCGGTAACAGTGTCCATCGGTGCGCCGACTAACGGGCATTTTAGTTTGATTTTTCGGGTCAAACGGGTAGAAAGATCCACACTCATAGGTAAGACCTTAGAGTATGCAGGCAGCAATAAAACATCATCAAAAGTAAGGTAGGTCGGTATCTTTTGTGGGTCAATCATAAGTTTTAAAAAAAATTGTACAAAATGTAAAACTACAATAGTAGCACGGCTTCCCATCTTCTTGCATTAGATTTCTTTGCATGCCGGGTGGGTGAATCTTTACCTCCAGAATTCTTTGTCTTGTAGATTCATTTTTGCCATGTTCCAATAAAGTAGACCATGATGAAGTTATTTCTCAATTTAGTATTTCTGCTTTTTGCCCATATTGTGCATTCTCAGCCGTTGTTCGAAGGTGCAGGAGAGAGGGAAGACTGGTTAGGCACCTATTATAAGGGTAAAAAGATGGGTTTCACCAAATCGAAAACCCGCTGGAGTCCAGAAGGTATTGTGATGGATTCGACGGTGTTTTTCAAAATTCGGTCGAAGTCGATTGATCAGTCGACCATTATTAAACATACAACCCGACTCAGCCCTGACTTAAAGTTATCGAGTTTTTCTCTATTGCAGGAAATCTCGGGACACCGACAACAGGTGGAAGGAAAGATGGAGGGCAATGAACTTCACTATCGAACGAAATCGCTGGGTTATGATAAAGAAAAAACGGTGAAGTTTACTGAAAAAACTGTCCCTTCTTCGACCTTTCTTATTAATTTGGTTTCGGAGGGATTAAAAGTGGGGCAGCGTGGGGAGTTGCGATTATTCGTGGAGCCTTTACAACTGATAGTTGACTTGGAATATAAAATCTTGAGACAAGAAACGCTGCAATATGAAGGGAAATCTATCGATACGTTTGTGATTCGTCAAAGGTTCAGTGGAATGGAAACGATGATATGGGTTTCGCATGATGGTGCGGTTTATCGTGAATCTACGAATATGGGGTTTGAATCGTTCAAAGAAAGGCCACAGGTGGCGCAAAAAATAGATGAGGTTATGACACTAAGCAGTGTCATAACCATGAGTCTTGTAAAACCTAATAAGCCTGTGCCGCGACCGAAAAATACCTATGACCTGGTTTATCGAATTCATCCTGTGAGTTCGCCTGAGGCGATTCCGGAAGATCATCGACAAAAAATAATAAAAGTTGAAAAGCAGGAGGATGGAGATTACATCACCACTTTAAGGATTAGAAGTGAGCCAAAAAAAATGGACCGCACGGTGCAGAAAAAAGATGAGACGGAACAAGACCCAAAATATTTAGAAGAGACTGCCGAGGTCCAGTCACGTCATAAGATGATCCAAGCGTTGGCAAGGGAGCTGTCTGCCGATGGAAAAAGTAAATGGCAATTGGCAAAGGATATTAATTTATGGGTGCATCTAAACCTGAGAAAGGAAATGGTAGATACGGTAACTGCCTTGGATGCTCTCCTTGAAAAGCGCGGTGAGTGCCAATCACATACCTATTTGTTTACCGCTCTTACTCGAGCTTCTGGAATTCCCACTCGAATTGTCAATGGGTTGGTTTACTCCAAAGAGTATGAAGGATTTCTCTACCATGCCTGGCCGGAAATTTTTGTAGGTGAATGGAAAGCGATGGACCCTACTTTTGGGCAAGACCGAGTTGATGCTACCCATATAAAATTAACTGAAAATTCCAATGAAAGCCCGTTTCACCTAATGGAATTTGTGGGTAAGATAGCGATAAGCTGGTCCAAGCCTTAAAATCAGCTTGCGAAGAAAATATCAAATTTTTACCTCTGTAAACCATTAAAAACAAAGTATTAAATTGATTGTTGAAATTAGCATATTGATTTTTGCTTTTTATTCGTCTATATTCTGAATTTCTCGGGGGCCAGAAACCTTTATGGTTTGTGGGCTTGGTCGAAAGTTGCAAACAGGTCACAGAATTTCGTTGACAACCCTACATCTTGTATATATTTTGTTTGACAACACAAAATATGGATGTTTTGTGTTGTATTTGATTTTTAAAGGTCTATTAATAAGGGTGTGGAGAAAAAAAGAGGAATATGCCCTTATTCATACTAAGTTTTTAGGTTTAATTGACACCATCAAGTTCAGATTTGCGGAGCGATTTTATGCGAATTGACCGGAAATTTACCAGAGAATTTCAGAATCCCTTCGAAGGGATTCAATTTGTCGAGCGAGTGTCAAAAATCAATAACGCTGATGGTTCTTTGGTTGCTGAGATCAAGAACGTTCTTGTTCCAGATTCATGGTCCCAAGTGGCGGTGGACATCATTGCGCAAAAATATTTTCGAAAAGCAGGTGTTCCGGCTCGGTTGAAAAAGAAATTCGAACCAGGAATGCCCGAGTGGCTTTGCCCATCCGTGCCCGATGAAGAGGCGCTGAGCCAAATTCCGATTTCAGACCAATATACTCGAGAGTCTACTTCTGAAGAAGTGGTTCATAGACTAGCCGGGTGCTGGACATATTGGGGATGGAAGAAAAACTGTT
>Ga0315336_1005444_pt1 | contig 13894 bp, 12 predicted proteins | sample ASW5metaG_FD_204512 | JGI IMG/M metagenome (GOLD analysis project Ga0315336, IMG submission 204512) | Ammonia-oxidizing marine archaeal communities from Monterey Bay, California, United States - ASW #5 | ecosystem: Environmental > Aquatic > Marine > Intertidal zone | place: USA: California...
CCGCACGCCCATGAACGGCGTTATCGGCATCGCCGAGCTGCTTCTGGCGACGAGCCTGGACGCCGAACAACGCGAATATGCCCAAATCATCGAGAGGTCGGGACGAGGCTTGCTCACCATCGTCAACTCGGTACTCGACATCTCGAAGATCGAGGCGGGAAGAGTGGTTATGGAATCCGCGCCGTTCGATCTCCACGAACTGATAGGCGACGCTTTGAACGCCCTTTCAGCGGTAGGTCACCGAAAGAACGTCCAACTATCGATGGAGTACGACCCCGAGACTCCCAGGCGATTCGTGGGAGACGCCGGGCGCGTCTACCAGGTGTTGATGAATCTGGTGTCCAACGCCGTTAAGTTCACCGACGCCGGTAGTGTCACGATTGCGGTTTCCGCCAAGCAGGAGACAACAAGCACCACACTGGTGGAGATTGCTGTTTCGGACACCGGCGCCGGAATTGCCGAGGGCCACCTGCGTGACATCTTCGAGCTTTTCACTCAGCTCAAGTCCAAGTCGACAGGCCGCGTCACCGTTGGAACCGGACTGGGATTGCCGATCTCCAAGGAGTTGGTCGAGTTGATGGGCGGACGGATCGAGGTCGTGAGCACCCTGGGCCGAGGCTCGACCTTTCGCTTCGAATTGCCGCTGCTCACCGATGGGGCACCCACCCCTGCTGTGCACGCCGACCCGCGAGACGTCGCGTTGCCGCCAAAGCGCCTGCGTGTGCTCCTGGCGGAGGACGAGCCGGTCAACCAGATGGTGGCGGCCTCAATTCTGGAGACCCTCAATTGTCAGGTCGACATCGCCAAGGACGGCCTACAAGCTGTCGAGATGGCGGGACGGCAACAGTACGACATCATCTTCATGGACCAGCATATGCCGGGAATCGAAGGTGACGCCGCCACCGCCAAGATTCGCCGACGCGAGACTGAACACACGCCGATCATCGCACTGACCGCCATGGCGATGACCTCGGCCCGTGAGCGGTTTCTGTCTGCGGGCATGGACGACGTGGTCTCCAAGCCCATCACCGTCGCCATGATGAAAGCAGCCGTCGACAAGTGGGGTGGGTGACACCACACGATTTCTCTCCACGCGGGCCGAAAGCGCGCCTTGGACACGACACCTGCCCAACCGATGTTGCTCGAAGACCTGGTGAAGACGCGTGTGGGGGCCTCCGAGGTCAGTCGATCACGTCGATGATGCCCGGCTGCTCTTCAGATTTTGATGCGCAGAACCGGCTGGAAGGCCGCTGCGTGTGGTGTTGACAGGGTCCGCTCTTTCGGGAATATTCTCCGGCTAGGTGGCAACTCCCATGGCCCAGCTGCGACAGCCCGCCGCGACCCTGCTGGTCGTCGACGACGACCCAACAGTAAATGTCGTCGTGGAGCACACGATGCGGCCGGAGGGGCACAAGGTTCTGGCTGTGTCCGGCGTCAGCGAGGCCCTCGACGTTCTCGAGACCAAAGCCGTCGACGTCGTGTTGTGTGATGTGCTCATGCCGGGTTCTGACGGCTACTCCTTGTGCCGAACAATGAGAGATCACGCCCGATTTCGCTTCATTCCCATCCTCCTGGTGACCACTCTGAGCTCCGAAGCAGACGTGGTCGCCGGATTCGATGCCGGCGCGTTCGACTTCCTCTCCAAGCCGGTGCTTCCCCCTGTACTCGTCGCCCGGGTGCGTTCCATGCTGGGGGTGGCCACTCGACTACGCGAAGTACACACGTCGAACCTGGACGAGTTGCTCCAGGCTCGAAAGCACCAGCTGGCGACCTCGGCAGGTCTGTCCCCTCGCGAACGGGAGGTGTTGGATCTCGTCCTTCTCGGGCGAATGCACGCCGACATCGCGCTGGTGTTGGGCGTGTCTCCGCGAACGGTCAAGTTCCACGTCCGCAATCTGCTCGAAAAGCTAGGCGCGGATTCCCGAGCCGACCTGCCGAGAGTGCTGTACTGATTTGGTCTATGAGGCGCCCCTGACTATCGCGATCGGGACAACCGGTTCACGTCTTTCTGGAGCGCACCCACTTTGATCAACCGGTCGGCCGCCAATGCGCCCGCGGCCGCCACGATTCCGAGTCGTTCGATCGCGCCAGGCTCGAACGTGGGTTGACCGGGTTCGCGTTCGACCACCAGCACCCCGATGATTCGACCCTCGACCTGCATCGGCCAAGCTACGATCGGCGGCGACTCACTCGGCATCCACCAGCGGTGCCATCGACGGGAGACGACGACCTGCTTCGCGCGCCCAAGTGCCTGACCGCTCGTTGGCCCCTGGGTTTCGATGACCTTCAGACCCCCGTCTTGATCGACGAGGAACAAGGACGCGGCCGACGCCCCAGCCACGGCGACGGCCGACGTGGTGATGCACCCAGGCAAGTCGTCGAGTTCAGAGATTGAAGCGATCTTGTGCACGCAAGTCGACAGCCGGGTCGTCCGTCGTGTTGTGCGCGCCTCCACGCAGCGGTCGACCACACCGCCGACCTTCGATAGGTTGACAGGTTTGGTGAGATAGTCGTACGCACCCTGTCGGAGGGCTTGCACCGCGACGGCGAGGTCGTGCGTTCCAGTCACGACAATGACCTCGGTGTCTGGCGCATCGCGACGGCTTCGCTTCAATACTTCGATTCCCGCGGTATCGGGTAGCCCGAGATCCAGGAGCACGACGTCGATGCCTCCGGCGGTGATCCTGTCGAGGGCCTGGTCGCCGCGCGCGACGCACTCGACGATGCGTCCCGCACGCTGAATCGCGGCCTTCAACATCACCAGTATGGATGCTTCATCCTCTACGATGAGAACATGCCCGTGTGGATAGCGCTCCCGTCTATTGGGTGAAGCATGCACCGGAAAAGTCATCACGCGGCGACCTCGAGAACCCGCCGAGTCTGCGTCCAAAGATCACACAGGCGATCGTGGCCGCTACCCAGCTCATCAATCGACAGGTCGAAAGCGCCGTCCTCGACCTCCCGCCAGGCCCTGCCGAGACGCAGTGCTCCCACTTGATTGGCGGCGCCACACAAGCGATGAGCGACTCGCCTCACCTGTTCCCGGTTCTGTGTCGCGATGCCGTGCTCCAGGAGATCCAAGCCACCGCTCATCGACCGGGTCATCAAGTCCATGACCTCTGCAAAGGCACCGGTTTCCCGCAACATGGTGACCGTTTCGGCGTCGACGAGGGCCGTATTCGTGTCGTTCATCTTTGCCTCCCAGGGTGGTATCGCGGCGTCTGTGGCTGGCTCCGATGTCGTGTGCATTCTGGCGAAGCACCGAGACATTCCGACCGTGACAGCACGTTCTCACAGACCGACCGGGGTCGCACCTGTCCCGGGGGTCAGGGAGGGCGATTGAAGACCGCATGTTGGGATAGGTTGCGAAGTGCCATCGTAACGGGAGAGTGATGAGACAAGCAGATGCCCCTTGAGTGAATCGACGGACAAGACTCGTTGGCCGTCGATTTTCGGGATGATGGACCGGTGGATTCCAGAGCGCATTCGCACGTCGAATGACCAGGAACATGAACGCGCACTCACGCTCCTGGTGATCTCCGGGACCTTGGTCCCGATCTGCGGACTCTTGGTTACCGCTCGACTTGCCCTTGGCATGTCGCTCGCCAAAGTCATTCCTCTGATTCCGACTTGTGTTGTACTGACTGTGTCGACGATTATCGCTCCCGGTGACGCGACCGCAGTCCTGGGCCCACCGGGGGCCCTACGAGGCCTGGTCTACGCTACCGGAGCCACCTGTCTGTACGCCATCACGGCAACCTACACGATGGCAAAACAACGGGCTATCGCCACCGCCTCCATAGCCCAGGAGCGCGCGACGTTGGCAAACGAGGCCAAGGGTCACTTCCTGGCGGCGGTGAGCCACGATTTGCGCACGCCGATGCATGGGATTCTCGGCTCGACGGAACTCATCCTACAGTCGAATCTGGACCCGGACACGCGCCAGCTGACCCAGGTGGTGCTCGGTTCGGCTCAGAACCTGCTGACCTTGTTGGTCGAGAGCTTCACCACACAGGGGCTTGGCCTTGGACTGGCCATCACCAACCAGATCGTCACTCGGATGGGGGCCGGATCGAAGTCAAGTCCGAGCGGGGGACGGGGTCCGTTTTCGACGTGTATTTGCCAATGGTCGATGGCGATCCTGCTGATGAAGATACCGCCATTCGATTCTTCGAGACGATTCACGCCCATGTACTCATTGTCGAGGACGAGCAGGTTAATCGCCTCGTCTTGAGCAAAATGCTCGAGTCGATCGGATGCACATATGACATTGCGGTCGACGGGGTGGAAGGCGTCAGCTCTGCTGTCGCCTGGCCCTACGATGCCATCCTCATGGACGTCCGCATGCCCAATCTCGATGGGATCGATGCGACGAAGCAGATCGTGAAGACACGCACGACCCCCATCATCGGCCTCACGGCCAGCGCGACCGCAGAGCAGCGAGAGCGTTGTATGAAAGCGGGGATGACGGGGTTTCTGGTCAAACCGGTGAGTGTGGCTTCATTGCGGTCGGAGCTGAAGAGACAGCTCGACCCGCGGGGGGCAGATACAGCTCCGCCCGCTCCCGACAGAGGCCCCTCGTAGGCTGTCCCTAAGGGCAGGTTCGAGAGCGAAAGCGCCCTGCTAGGCTCTACGAAATGCGGGAACGGGGCATGTTTGACGCCGAGAGTAGAGGCAGCGTTCTGGTGGTGGAAGACTCACCGACGGTGGCGTTTGTCGTGGGGCACGAGCTACGGCAGGTCGGATGGAAGGTCCAGACCGCCCGCTTCGCCGCCCACGCCCTCGACCTGGTCCGTCGCGAACCCTTCGAGGTCGTCGTCTGCGACCTGCACCTGCCCGGTATGGACGGCTTCGGACTCCTGGACCAGATCAGCGAGGCGGACCCGAATGTGCCTGTCGTAATGCTCAGCGGCGACGAAGGTGTGGGCGCCATCCTCGGTGCCGTGCGTCGCGGCGCCTTTGACTACGTCGTCAAGAGCGACGACTGGACACACCTGATTGCCTCGGTGGAGCGGGCCTCGAAGCACCGGGCCATCGTTAGAGAGAACGTCCGATTGAAGGCGGACCTCGAGGGCCACATCGCGAAACTCCAAGAGGAGATCGTCGTCCGGCGGGCCGCAGAGCAGGCGCTCGCCCTGGCGCGGGACCAGGCCGAAGCGGGCAGCAAGGCCAAGAGTGCGTTCCTGGCCAACATGAGCCACGAGCTGCGTACGCCCCTGAACGCTATCCTCGGATACGCCGAGATGGTTGGTGAAGACATGGTCGAAGCTGGAGAAAAGGAGCATGCGGGGGATTTGGATCGCATTCGCGGCGCCGGCGTGCACTTGTTGTCGCTCATCAATGATGTTCTCGACCTGGCCAAGATCGAGTCGGGCAAGACCGCAGTGCATCTGCATCCGGTGTCTCTGCCCAAGGCACTACAGTCGATCATCGATACGTCGCAGGTGCTCGCGGGGGCGAATCGCAACACGCTGCGACTCGAAATCCCAGACCTGCCTCCGCTCGTCACCGACACACGCAAGCTCCAACAGTGCGTCCTCAACTTGATCGGCAACGCCTGCAAGTTCACCCAGGACGGCGAGGTCACAGTTCGGGTCACCGAGGAGGTCGCCGCAGGTCGGCCGTGGATTCTGGTTGCGGTCCACGACACGGGTGTTGGAATGACACGTGAGCAGTGTCAGCGCGTCTTTGACGCGTTTGTACAAGCGGACGAAACGACGACGCGGCAGTACGGCGGCACTGGGCTCGGCCTGCCCATCACGAGCCGGCTCGCCGAGTTGCTGGGCGGCGATCTATCGGTGTCCAGTGTCCTCGGCGACGGGAGCGTGTTCACATTGCGATTTCCCGCCGACTTGGCGGAGAGCCCCAATCTGACGTCCGACCAGACGACGCCCCAACGAGGCGCGGTCAACGGTGCCGTTCTCATCGTGGACGACGATCCATCGGTCCATCGACTCCTGGGCCGCTATCTGCGCCGGGCCAACGTCGAGGTGCTCTCGGCCGCCACGGGTGAGCAGGCGCTGGTCATGGCGCGCGAATACATGCCGGCAACGATCCTGCTGGATGTCTTGTTGCCCGACATCGACGGGTACGAGGTCTTGCATCGGCTCAAGAGCGACGCGCGTCTGCGTCACATTCCGGTAGTGATGTCGAGTGTGGTGGATCAGCCAGCCGTCGGCGGCCTCGGGGCGTCTGGTTATCTGGTGAAGCCCATTCGACGAGAGAGCTTGATGAGGGTTCTGGCCGAGCAGGGAATCCGGCCGACGGATGGGGCGGTGATGATCGCTGATGACGATCTGGTCCATCGGCGGGCGCTGTCACGCATGCTTGAAATTGACGGTTGGCCCTACACTGTAGCCCAGGACGGCCGCCAGGCGCTGGAGCTCATGCAGACCCGGCGGCCAAGTCTGCTACTACTCGATCTCGCCATGCCGAACGTCGACGGCTACGAAGTGCTCCGCCAGATGAATGCCGACCCCGGCCTCGCCGACGTGCCCGTCGTGGTCATCACTGGCAGCGATATGTCGGCGACGCAGCGAGAATTCGTCGCAAAGCGCACCGTTGCCTTGGTCGGCAAGATCGAAGATCCCGCATCGATGCTCGACGAGGTTCGACGACTTCTTCGCCAATCTCTCGCGACGGGGGATGCCGCGTGAAGGGCGCGACGTATAGTGCTGGGAGCGAGACGCCCGAAATGCGAGAGCGAGCAAACCCATGAGCAGCTACCCACTTGTGGACCCGCAAATGGTGCAAATGCTCAAGCAGATCGGCGCGTTCGGCGAGATCATCGAAGTCCTTACTGCATCGGCAAAACAACGCCTGAGCGCTATCCAGCAGGGTCTAGCGGCCCACGACCGGAAGCAGATCAAGTTCGAGGCTCACGGCTTCAAGAGTGCGTCGTTGCAGTCTGGCGCGTTGAGGCTGGGCAAGCTCTGCCATGCTCTCGAGGAGAGCGCAGAATCCGCAACCTGGCCCAAGATCGAAGACCAGTTGTCAATGATTGAGGCGGCATGGACGCTTACCAGTGATGCCCTCTGCAAGTTCCGAGACTGAGCTCACCCAGATCAGGTCGAGCTGTGGCAACTTGCCGCTCCCAACGACCCGTCTCGTCCGCCGTCAGGGGGAAAGCGTCGCCGCGCCCTGCCAATAGCCGGTGCTGAAGGTCCCGCCGATGTCGACGTTCAGCGACCCCCCTTCGAAGGTGATGTCGGGTCCGATGGTTTGTCGGATGGCGCCGAAGTCGAAGTAGTTGCCGTACACGTCCTTCAGCATCAGCTGTGAGTCGCCGGTGGCACTGTCGACGACGCCGTATTGGTGGCCAGTCTGCTGGTCGAGGCCGAGTGCTGCACACGTCCCGTCATCGGTGCTGAGTCCGGCGTTGAAGGTGAAGGCGACGTCGATCACCCACAAGCAGCCCGCGCACTCGGCCGGGGTCGGGGTCAGGCGGGCCCCGGAGGTGTCGAAGTGCAGGACGCAGTTGAAGTCGTCTTGCTGGTCGGAGTTGCCAAAGGTGTAGGTCTGAGTGCCCACCCAGCCCTGCGTTGTCGACCAGTCGAAGCTCTCCGCCGGCGTATCGTCGGTGTCGTCGGTGTCGACGGTCGTGAGCGTGTCGCGGACGCAGTTCAGGTACTCCGCCTCCTCGTCCCGGCAGTTTTTGCCAGCCGAATAGACGTCGTTGCTGTCGCAATCGGACTCGTGCTCCACGCAGTCCACCCATGCGTCGAAAGCGTCTTTGCACCCAGATGACGACGCCTTTTCGGCCTCGTCTTCGAGGTCTTTCTCGCACGCCTGGATGTCGGCGTCGTTTCCATCCTCGCAATCGGCCTTCTCGGTGCAGTGGGTGTTGAAGTTTCGGCATCCCATCAGTTCGAGAATCAGCAGGGGTATTATGCTCATCGTGCCTCCAGCGTACTGATCTTATGGCCATCGGCCTGCGTGGTTACTCTTCGTCGCCGGTCGTGACCACGAAGCTCTTCGGGTTCTTGTTGCTCATCACTCTGTTGTCCACAGCGCTCGCTTTCGCCCTGGCTGTCCCAGACGAGGCTTTAGAAGAAGCCGAAGCGCCGGGTCCCACTCCGCTCATGGAGGATGGACTGCCGGCGACCGACCTGCGCTATGACATCGAGGCCAGCGTCGAGCCGTCCACCGGCGAGCTCTCGGGAACGGTGACAGTCGAGTGGACCTACCCCGGGACCGACCCGCTCACCGAGGTGCCGATCCACCTCTACCTGAATGGGTTCAGCAATATGGACTCGACGTGGGTTGCCGGCTCCAGCGCGCTGCGCGACTTCGATCTGGAGGAGAAGGCCGAGACCTTCGGCGATCCCTGGGGTCACAGCGAACTGATCGCGGTTCGACAGGGGTCCGAGACCTGCGAGACGCGCTTCGTACAGCCCGACGACGGCAACCCACACGACCGATCCCTGGCGATGGTCACGCTGGCTGAACCCCTCGCGCCCGGGGCCACTCTGAAGCTCACAATGGAGTTCGACGCCCAGCTTCCGGTGCCCATCGCGCGCACCGGCTGCCACCGGGTGCGGCAGTACTGCCACGTGGGCCAATGGTTCCCAAAGCTCTCCGTGTTCGACGCCGAGGGGCGCTCCGGAGAGCAGGGCTTCGTGGCCCACCAGTTCCACGGACCCACCGAGTTCTTCGCCCCCTTTGCCGACTATCGCGTGTCCATCGACATCCCCGCCGGATTCGACCTGGTGGCGACGGGCAGGCGCGAGGGCGTCAAAGAGGACGGGGAGCGGCAGCAGGTGGTCTACGCCCAGCGCGCGGTCCACGACTTTGCCTTCGTGGTCGCGCCAGAGCTGGTGATCGACGAGTCGACGCACCAACCGACAGGGGGCGGACCGGAGGTGCTGCTCACGATGGTCACCCAGCCTGAGACGCCGCTTCACGTGCAAGGCATGCGCGACGCCACCGCACTGTCCCTCGACGTTCTCTCCACAGACGTTGGGCCGTATGCGTGGGACGCCATGACCGTGGTCGAACCGCCTCTTGCCGCCGCTCAGACCGCGGGCATGGAGTATCAGACCCTGGTGACTGGAATGGTCGCCGATCCGGCCGCTGACCTGCTCTCGCTGGACGCCACCGGACTCACGACCATCGTGATCTTCCACGAGGTCGCTCACAACTGGTTCCAGGGCATGCTGGCCAGTGATGAGGTCTCCGATGCGCATCTCGACGAGGGCATGACCAGCTACTGGGAGGGTCGAATCCGGCAGGTCTGGGAGGAGCGCCACGGCAAGTTCCACTACCTGGGCCTGACCTCAGATCCGGTTCACGCGCGGCGCGGGAGCTCCCGTCGGCCGCAGAGCGTGCCCCAGAGTCAGCTGACCCGCCCCTCGTGGCTCCTGGCGCGTCGGACCCACGGCTCGCAGATCTACGCGCGCATTCCGATGTTGTTCTCGACGGTCGCTCGAAAGTACGGGACCGACGAGGTCGATACCTTCTTCCAGGCCTGGTACGCGCGCTGGCGCTTCGGTCATCCCCGCAGCGAAGACCTGCTTCAGATGGTCCGCGACGAGACCGCGGGACCGGTGCGACGGTTCATGGTGCAGGCGTTGCTGGAGCCGGAGATCCCCGACTACGCTATCGAAAAGGCGAGCAGCACCCCGTGGCAGACTCCCCTCGGCCGGGTCATGGGCGAGGAAGGCCCGGTTGTGGTGACCGCCGAGAACCAGGAGGCCCACACCGACGATCTGCTCGGACTGGCCCCCAGCGCACTGGAGCCCGACGGAAAGGTAGCCGTCGAGGTGCGATATCCGGGCTCCGTCGACGACGGTGACATCGCATCGGGACAGGTAGAACGCCAGCTGTGGACACCCACAGAGATCCGGGATCCGGAGGAAACCGACGAATCCGACGAAGAGCAAGCCGACGAAGAGGAAGACGGCGACAAATACTGGGTCAGCGCTGTGCGGGTGTCGGGGCCGGCCTGGGAACACCTGCCCATCACCATCCGCTTCGAGTTCGACGATGGCGTCGTGCTGGACCTGGAGTGGGATGCGCGCACGCCCTGGCGGACCTACCGTTTCCTCCGCCCGGCAAAGCTCGCGTCGGTGCACCTCGATCCCGAGCTCACGCTGATCCTGGAGGGCCCTGTCGGCAACAACGCGGAGCTGCTGACGCCCGATGACGAACCGCTCCGCCCGATGGTGTGGTGGTTCACACGGGTAGCCCAGTGGGCCATGGTGAACGTCGGGATGTGGCTATGAGGCGCGTTCTTCGAGGCCTGTTGCCCGCCGCCGGCGCCATCCGTTTGCTGCTCGCGCGGGGGATTGCGCTCGCCGCAGTGTCCGCCGTCGTGTTCAAGGTGATCCAGGGCGCGTTCGTCGGCGACTGCGGACACGGCGCTTGCGGTCCCACTCCCGGACTACTCGACGCCCCCGGGCTTGCGAGCGCGACGGCGGGAGGCAGTGCAACCGTCATTGGCGTAATCGCCGCCGCCGCGGCTCTCTTCTGGCTCATCGACCAGCTGCTTATGGCGGCCGCACTTCAGACCCTCGATCCCCGCCGAACGACGAAGGTGGCGGTGTGGCGCGGGATCCGGACCGGGCTGACCCGCCATCTCCTGCCGATGATGCGCATCAGCTTGCTGGGCTTGGTCCTGGTCGGTCTGTGGACCGCTGCGGTGATGAAAGGCACCGAGTGGATGGGTCCGATGATGGCTCGCGAGGGCTGGGTGGCCACCGACCGGGCGCTGCAGCCGGTCCTGCGCGCCGCCCTGCTCTCCGGTGGATTCGCCGCAGTGGGCGCGTTCACGTTCTGGTGCAAGGTGCTCACGGTCACCGACAAGCGTCGCCGCGTGCGGCGGACGGTGTTTCACGCGATCCGACTGGCCTGGCGTCGACCGATCAGCGGGGTGCTGACCTCTGCGGTGCTGGCGTGGATGGCGACCCTTTCCACCCTCCCGCTGACGACCCTCGCACGGCCGTGGGTGGCCGACACCACGGCTACGGTCGCCTGGGCGGTCGCATTGGTCGGGCTGTTCGTGATCTGGTACTGGCGAATCCACGCCGCCGCCCTCGTGTATGGGGATGAAGCGCTCAAGGATCTGCACGGTCGCTCGGACGCACCCTTCGGGCTGTGGGGCTGGGTCAAGGGGCGCTGGCGTCGACTGCGGGGCCTGAACCCGGCGTGAGATCCATTACTCCACCTCAGCCGTCCCCGCGCAGCAAGCCCGCTCGCACCGCATAGCGGAGGATCTCGCCCTTGGAATTCGCCCCGAGCTTCGTCTTGACGTGGGCCACGTGGTTGCTGACTGTGCTGGGGCTGATGTCGAGGGCGTTGGCGACCTCCGATACGGTCGCACCGTCGATGAGCAGCATGAACACCTGGTTCTCCCGACGACTGAGGCGCGCGTGCGGCGCCTGCTCGCCCTCTGGGGTGTCCAGTGCGAGCTCTCCCAGCGTGTCGGTCAGATACCGGCGGCCGGTAGCGACCCGGCGAATGGCCCTCAGGAGATCTTCCGGAGGACGGGTCTTGGACAGGTAGCCCAGTGCCCCCTGTCGGAGCAGCCGCAGCGCCATCGGGTCCTCGGGGCTCATCGAGAAGATGCAGACCGCCAACCGGGGATAGCGGTCGAGGATCTCCGTCAGCAGAGCGCCTCCGCTCGAACCCGGCATGGACAGATCGAGAACCAGAACGCGGGGTCGGTGCTCCGCAAGTGCCTCCATCAACGCGGCGCCGTCGGCGGCCTCGGCTACAACGCGCATGTCCTCCTCGCCATCGATGAGTCCGCGCAGGCCCCGGCGCAAGACGCTGTGGTCGTCGGCGATACAGACCCGGATCACGGCGCACCTGCCGGACGCTTCGGCACCCGTACCGTGAGCTGCAGACCACCGTTGGACGGGGTCTTCCAGGACACCGCACCACCCAGGGCTCGCACGCGCTCCTCGATCCCGATCACGCCCATGGAGTTGGCGCTCGACAGCGGGGCGCCCTCGACTCCGACTCCGTCGTCGCGCACGTCCAGCACGACTGAGTCGGGTTCGTCGGCGAGGGAGAGGGAGAGCTGCGTAGCGCGGGCGTGCTGCACGGCGTTGTTGAGGGCCTCCTGGGCTACCCGGAACAGGGCGATGGCCCAGCCCGGGTCCAGCTCCAGCTCGTCGGGCGGGAGCGCTGTGGTGCAGGGGACGGCGGCCTGGGCCTCGACGTCGGCGGCGAGCCACGCCAGCGCTGCGACGAGGCCGACCTCATCGAGGACCCGCGGCCGGAGCCGGCCGAGGATTCGCCGCAATGTGACGTGGGTTCGCTCCAGCTGCTGCCCGACATCATCGAGCGCGTCGGTGGCCACCCCGGGCTCGCGGGCTAGCTGCTTCTGGGCGAGCGCCAGGCCGAAGCGGAGGGCGGTGATCTCCTGGCCGAGACCGTCGTGGATCTCCGCCGCCATCCAGCGGCGCTCCTCCTCCCGGAGGCCCTCGATGTGTACGGCCAATGCCCGCAGATCGCGTGTTCGGTCGAGGACCTCATCGGCGAGTCGCCCGTTGAGCGTCTCGAGTGCCTCCTGCGCCTCTCCGAGCCGGCGCTGCTGTACGAACGCCGCCCGAGTAGCCACGAATGCGCCATGTCCGAGCACCCACGCGAATGCGGCATCAAACACCAGGAAGCTCAACGCCGTCGCGGTGTGTCGGTGCTCGAGCATCGCTGGATTCCTGGCGATGAAGATCGACGAGATGAGAATCACCGCCGCCGCGACGACCGCGGCGCGGGTTCGGGGCTCCACGGCGGCCAGCACGTTGAAGAAGGGCAGGAAGAACATGAAGTAGAACCAGGGCCCGTCCATGTCCTGGAGCCCGCCGAGCCCCCACGAGATCAGCGCCGTGCCCACCGCGCCGGCGACGACAGCGAGGACCCGCAGCGACGGGCGGTATTGCGGGGAAAGGAGCCCGAATACCCAGAACACTCCCAAGCCGATCGTCAGCTGAATCGCCAGAACCATGTGGGCGTTCTGCACGATTGGCGCCCCCGCAAAGACGAAGACGTCCAGCGGCCGCCAGATCCACAGGGCTCCGAGGCAGAAGCCGAAGATCCAGCTCCAGTACCGGCCCATCAGCGCCTCGGCGTGGTCCTGGAAGGCCTCGCGCTCCGGCGGTGTGGGCTCGATGAAGAGGTTGAGCGTGCCGGACGCAGTGAGGTCGGGTCGGGGCATCGACCAACCCTAGCAAGTAAGTCCCGTCCACAGGGGGTGGAATCAACTCCATGGACAACCAAAGCTTTCTCCATACCGCCGCTCGCCGGTTCGTCGTAGATCAGAGTGGACAGCGCGAACAATCTGAAGAACCAAGGAGCAAGTCATGGTACCGGCCCCCTCGGACGGCACCCGTGTCATCCACTTCCCAGACCGGCGACACCTCAAGCGACTGCTCGCTCCGGGGAGCGTCGTCGGGCGCTACGAGCTCGTCCGGGAGCTGGGGTCCGGCGGCGCCGGCACGGTGTTCGAGGCCGTGTTCCACGGTCCGGCGGGATTCGCCAAGTCCGTCGCCCTCAAGGTGGTCGACCACGAGCACGAGGCGCTCATCCGAGAGGCCCGTCTCGGCGCCCAGCTGCACCACCCGAATCTGGTGGATGTCTACGCCCTCGAAGAGGCAGACGGCGTCTGGCATCTCGCCATGGAGCTGGTCACGGGTGGGTCCCTGCGCGACCTGCGTCCGCTGCCGCCGAGGGCCGCTGTGGAGGCGGTGATCCAGGCCTGCGCGGGCCTGGCCTACGCCCACGATGCCATCGGCCTGGTGCACATGGACATCAAACCGGCAAACCTGCTCTTGCAAGGGGCGAACGTCAAAGTCGCCGACCTCGGCATCGCCCACGCCCGGGGCTTCCTGCACGACGGCCAGCTGCGCGGGACGCCAAGCTACGTGGCGCCGGAGACCCTGGCGCGCCGGCC
>Ga0315336_1005446_pt1 | contig 13890 bp, 13 predicted proteins | sample ASW5metaG_FD_204512 | JGI IMG/M metagenome (GOLD analysis project Ga0315336, IMG submission 204512) | Ammonia-oxidizing marine archaeal communities from Monterey Bay, California, United States - ASW #5 | ecosystem: Environmental > Aquatic > Marine > Intertidal zone | place: USA: California...
GATCCATGGCATTCAGGTCATGCCGCATCTCATCGTCCAGCGGTACCCAGTTGATGTCACCGCCCACTGCAGAGGCATAGCCCGGTACCAGCCCGAAGCCAAGATCAGCCGCTACCGTGTCACTGCCGTTGCGGCAGTAGGCCAGGCCCGTGGCGCAGAGCACCTCACTGGAACCCGAGCCCAGCACGATATGCTCAGGCGTCACGCCCTCCTTCTCAGCGATTTTGTTGACGAACTCCAGTTGCTGGGCATAGCCATAGCGATTGGCTCTGCCTTGGACCTCATTGATTGCCTCCCGGGCCGCTGGCGAGGGGCCGTAGGAATTCTCATTTCCCGATAGACTAATGATCCCATCCGGCCTCTCATCAGGCTCTGCTGCCAATCCACTGCTTACCCTGGCACCAGCCAATGCAAGTCCGACCGCAGCTCCACCGGTAAATTTGAATAGATCACGCCTGTTAATGTTGTTACTCATCTACCCGCCCCCCTATATCTAAAGTCGTCCGACCTAAATAAACCCTAACACTACTCATGGCCACACTACACGTCGTCATACACTGTTCCATCACTCGTGTGCGTCGCTATATTCCGGGTTGGTGCCTCACCACGGGCATTCCTCCCCGTAGGCGACCAGGCACAACGCTGTTCCGGATTGACCCAGACCGTCTCAAATTCACCAGGGACAAAAAACTCGACGAATGCCATCTCCTTGTCGCCGTCGTTTTCACAGTAGTGACGCTCCAAATCATATTTGTAAATTAAATCGCCCGCTCTGATACGGGTCGGTTGCTCATTAAGGTAGACAATACCTTTGCCCTGCAGAATGTATTGGAAATGCTCTGCACCTCTATGGTGGTGGTTTGAGCTCGTGACCCCCGGAGGAAAAGCAACCAATTCACCGGATAAGGCAGTGGTGCCGAACAGTTTGCGCGTGGCCACATAGATTCGGGTCCGGTCGTCATGCTCAGACTCCAGTACCGGCTCCGCATTCAGGTCAATGCAACATACATCGCACATACCTTGGCCGATCAACGGATCGAGCCTTGCTGCATCGGGTATGCTCAGAACAATAAGGACAGCGCCGCTAGAAGAGTGCAGGCTGCCCTCAAAGCCAGGCGGAAAAAACGCCGCGCTGGAGGCCGATAAAGAATAGTCATCCTGTCCTTTTTTGCCGAACGTTACCTTTCCCTGGAGTACCTGGCCCCACGCGACACCAGATCGGGGAACGCAAAAGGCCAGCCCCCCGCCCGGCTCAATGGTGAGTCGGTCAAATAGACACACTGAATTCTCAACTTGGTTGCTGTCAATCAGGCGCTGCCGCCTGACACCGCCCGAGAACACTTCAGCAGGAACATCGTCTTGATTCAATATAACGGGCATTCAGGGCCTCCTCAGGGCGCCTACTGTGCAACATAGTGTATCGCCTCGTCCCCAGCCGATGCCAATGAACGGGTAACACTTCAAACCTCTTCGGCTATCATTGCCAAATGCTAGCAGGACCCTTGATTATTTTTGTGCGTAATTCACTTTATTGCAGCTGCTTAGCTTTGTGTGTCTCGGCTGCGCTGTTCTCGGTGCGCTCTGTAGCCCAAGTTCCTGATGAAGGATTCTTTGTTGGCGAAACAGTGAACATATACATCGGACGAGGTCCCGGTTCCGGCACAGACATCGCGCTACGTACCTTCATTGATCACTGGCAGAACCACATCCCGGGACGACCGACCATGGTCATCCGGAACATTCCTGGTGGAGGTGGCACGCGTGTCTGGAATTTTGGGTATGAAAGGGCAAGACCTGACGGACTCACAATACTGTTCTCGCCGTTCTCCGGTACCGCCGAAATTTTACAACTTCCTGGGCTAAGAGCAGATTTCTCCAAAATGCCCCTGATTGGCGGCCTGAAAAGCCCCAACTTGGTGTACGTACGCAGGCCGGATGTCCGAACACCATCCGACCTACTAAAAATCAAAGGCATCAAGTACGCAGGACAAAACCCAGCGCATCACTACGATATCTTGGGCCGGCTTGCGTTGGATATGCTTGGACTGGACTATATCTATGTCACGGGATTTTCCGGCGCAGATGCAGCATTTAATGCAGTTCGACGCGGCGAATTGGAGATGCAAACCGCTGGGCTCACCCTGTATCGGTTCTCTATAGAACAGACCCTCGTTGAAACCGGCGAGGCGATTCCCCTCTGGCACAACCCCCGCGTTGACCGTGATGGCAATGTAGTGCCAGAAGAGGCCGCAGAAGGCATACCCACCTTCGTAGATATTTACCGAGAGCTGATGGGTAAAGAGCCAGGTGGAGAGGACTTCGAAAGCTATAAATGGCTACAGCCAACCATTAATACATTCGGCCATGCTGCTTTCCTACCCCCTGGCTCACCGATGACCGCAGTGCAGATACTGAGGCAGAGCTTTCAAGCCACCAGCGAAGATGGCAACTACCGGGCAGATGAAGACAAACTGTTCGGTGTACGCATGCCGCTCATTGACCACGAAGAAGGAACACGGATTGTTCGGCAGATGAAAGAACCCCCGGACCATGTTCGAAAACTTTTGGAACGATACGCCCGGCAAAGATCCCCCTAGTCATAAAGCCCTGAGCAAATATCACTCGTCTCTTCAAATGCCCAAATCAGCTGGCCCAAAAAACGTTCCGTTCGCCCCCCAACTTACCCCTAAGGAAATGCTTGATTTAGGAGTGTTTGGTGGTTGGTACTTCAAGGGGGATACCTCCGAGTATCCCAGTGACTGGTTTAAGGAAGCTAAAATCAGCACAGTTGGCTTTAACGTTAATTTAAATTATTTCAAGGTGGCTTCAGGTCAGCCCTTAACGGTTTGGTTAAAAAAGGGTTGGATTACTCCCGAAGACCCGATCGGCTGGTTCCAATGGTATTGCCGATATTTTCTTGGAAGACGCTTGCCCGGTGTGGATGATTTTCAGATTCGACGATGGAAAACTTTTGGGCCAAGACATCTAGGGGGAATTAAAGCCAACTGCAAGCCAGGTGACTTATCATGTAGGCCAAGGCAACGGCAGGCCCTGTTACAGTGGGCTTATGACGCATTGATTTAGGCGGCATCAATTAAAAACCACCCTAGATTCCCTGACAAAATCTTAAATCAGAATGTAGCAAGGGCATTAAAGGGGCCTGCGGTTCCGCCTGGGATACTGGTAATCTGCCAGGAAACCATGAACTCCCATCGCTGCCTCTGGTTAGCCTCTTTGGCAACGTCTTCCAGGTATCCGTTGTCGACTAGTGGTAGTCCGATGAACACTTGTGTGAGCTGGTGAATAGGTCTGCGCATTCCTTCCACGCCTGAGGGTTGTACGTCGTTCACCGCATCCCCCACAAGAACCGCAACCCCGCGCTGGCTCAGCCACGGCAACACCGATGCATGCAGGCCCGCACCTCCGCCACCGTAATCCCAAGGCCCCTCTTGTTCGCGTTTAGCCCACCGGCCAGTTCGAACTAACAGCACGTCTCCGCTACCCACGGTAACCCCCGCAAATTCTTCCCAGTCTTCAAGATCCGATACATAGATCGGCGTACTGGGCTCAAGCCAATCGAGCCCCCTGAGAAGCGGCATGTCCACCAGAATGCCGCGGGTCACATATCCAGGACCCATTCGGTCGATGGCGAGATCCTTGCACCCGTGCTCATCCAGATTCTGCGGGTAACCGTTAAATATCACTTTCTCCCCGTTTCGTTCAGTACGGTAGTGACATAAAGCATCCATGTGTGAGAGCTGTCCATCGTGAAGCGAGAAACTCATGGCATCCAATGCAAACAATACTTCGCCCGTGTCCGGGTCTATATTGGTCATCCAATGTTCCGTAGGAGCAAAAGTTTGACTGTCTATCGCTTCTTCTTCGCTTACAAAATGGGCAAGCGAGACCGACACACCTTCTGTTACTAGCTCAGCAGCCGCTCGGGTTTTGCTCGGCGTGATCAAATTCAGCGTGCCACGTTGGTCACGCGGCCCCCAGCGACCCCAGTTGGACAGTTCGGATTCCCACTGTTTGAGTTTCTCCAGGGTCACGAGAACAGCGGGATTCTGTGTGGACGGATGCGGGCTCCTTACAGAAGGTGGCAGCACCCCTTGTGTTCCCTGTGCGTACGCCGAACCCAAAGCAATCCATAGAGTGAAGGCAACACCTGCCGTGGATATAGCGGTTAAACGCATCATCGAACTCACCTTGGTGATCATAAATACTTTCATTTGGACCATCAATGATCCGCCAAAATGGCAAGGCCCAAGTGGTTGGCCGAAATATGATAAATGTCTGACTGCCGTATCAGGCCAGTTAATTCCCTGATCCCGGGGATATTTGAAAAAACGGGCACCTGGGCGCCCGTATGCATTTCCCGCGGCGATTCATTAGTCGCATAGTTGATGCTCATAATGCCACCTTCGCGGGTGCGCACTCGGGCCAAGTAGCCCGGGGTTGCATAATTGAACTCAAGATGAGGGCCCTGATCGGCAATGATCTGAGCTGCATGAGTGTGATCTGCGGTCACAAGAATCAGTGTGTCAGAATTTTTTTCTGCGAAATCCAGCGCGACTTTTAAAGCATCATCCAGTTGGCTCAACTCCCCTATGTGCCCACAAGGCCGGCGTTGATGCGATTGCTTGTCAATCGATGCCGACTCGATCATAAGCATAAAGCCCCGGCCATCATCTAAGTGACCAAGCGCTGCACTTGTCATGTCGGCTAAACTTGGCATCCCTTCAAAATTTGGGTTCGGCTCACAAAGAAAAGGCTCGGGTAGATTCACCTGGCCCTCGACCCTTTCTATCCGCTGCGCCTGGGCCCCGTCCACACCTTGCAGCCACACTGGCATGGTGCCTCGGGAGAACAGCCCCAAGATTTTTTCGGTCTTGGACGCTCCCCCCAACTCTTCCTGAGCATAAATAATCTGGAACCCGTTTTGATGGGCCACATCTAAAACCGTACGCTCGGAACCCTCCTCAGTTGTCTGCTCAAAGTATCTGGACCCACCGCCGAGCACGATATCCAGGCCTGATGAGGCAATTTGCTCTGCAATCGACCCCTTTCCACCACTGGATTTTTCGTCCTGCGAGCAATCGACTGATAACTGGAATTGCTCAATAAATCGGACCATGCCGAGTGGACCCTCGCAGTGGCGCTGATTGATATGGGCCACAAACGAGGCGGGCGTAGCATCAGTGACACTGGAGGTGGTGACAATTCCTGTGCCAAGACCTGCCGCCTGGGCAAGCTCCATAATTGTTTCGATGTCTTGGTCTGTTTTGGCTGTAGTCGCGATTCGACCCAAACTGGTGACGATTCCCGTTGCCATGCTAGTCGCAGAATTAGCCGAATCTGCCACATAGATCGGCTGGTCAGGTTTGTCTTCTGCGACGGTTTCCACCCGCGCTGCGCTTCTTACGGGTAAGTCATCAAGGGCCAACCGCCCCCCAGCACCCAGGAGATAGTTACGGGCGATTGTAATCTGCTGGTCATCCATCCCATCCCCAATGATCAAAATAACCTTCGGGGCTCCGATCCCAGCTTGTGGTTCCGCTGAATGCTCCATGCAAGCCTGCACAAGCAAGCCAAGCAGTAGGGCCATTGAAAATATTCCCGTTGGCCGGCCTATTAGTGACAGTAGAATGGATGAGCAGCTTGTTTTCCTTGTCATCTCATACCCCAGGTTCCAAAGGACGGAAAGTTAATTTGAGAGCCCAAAAGCCGGACGCAGCTTAGCGCCAAATCCATTGCCCACAAGTGCAGCAACAAACCACAACCAACCATGCAGGCTGGATGATGAAATCCCACTAAAGTAGGCACCGATATTGCAACCGTAGGCAATCCTAGCACCGTAACCGAGCAAAAGGCCGCCGGCTATCGCCGCTAACAATGATCTCCAGGGCACTCGCCAGATTGGTGCGAATCTTCCTGCAAGCCCGGCTGCCATCAGCGCACCAAGAATAATTCCAAAATTCATCACCGAAGTAATGTCGCTGAAAACGCTTGCCTCAAGTGCAGCCGAAGTGGCTGGACCCTGCCAATAAGGCCAAGCCGCCACGTTGAATCCGAGGGCAGCGGCTACTTTGGAGCCCCACAAGGCGAATCCGGAAGTTACCCCCCACGGTCGTCCCGCTAAAGTCAACGTCGCAATATTGACACCCGCAAGGCCAATCGCACCCGCGACCAGAGGCCACGGTCCGCGCAACCAGGAGTCAATCGCAAAACATGTAGCATTTTTTTCCAGGGCACCATAACGGCGACGCTCGACAAAAGCCGAGCCCAGCCAAACCGAGGCGAACAACACGAGACTGATCACAAGAGCCAACCCGAGCCCAAACTGGCCAAGCAGCGAAACAGGGCCAAAACCTGGTGCAGTTTGCCAGACAGGCAAATGGTAGGCCCCTAGGGCCGAACCCACGATAAATGCAACCAGCGTGAGCACCATTCGCGTATTTCCGCCGCCAGCTGTGAAAAGTGTTCCGGACGCACAACCTCCACCCAACTGCATACCGACGCCAAACAAAAAAGCGCCGGCAATGACCGAAACGCTGAGCGGCCTCACTGAACCCCGGAGTTCCATTCCCCACAACTGGCCATCCGCAAGTAGCGGGAGAAAAACTATGGCCGTTATGGCCAGCATAATCATTTGCGCACGCAACCCGGCACCACGCCCTTTACTGATCATGTCACGCCAAGCCGAAGTAAACCCAAATGCGGCATGGTACAAAATCAACCCGGCACCAATGCCCACCAAAAACAGTGCACCCTGCCGCCAACCGACCAGGCTAACTATGTATATCAAAATCGCTCCACTTAGCAGAGCGCCAGTGATGACAGTACGCGAGTCAATCCTCAAGTCGCCTCATCTCCCACATCGCAATTCCGTATTCAGTACACCTCATTTACATTCCGTTAGATCTGCATCGCACTTGGGTCGTCAATTTTATAGAATTAGGTTGGTTGGAACGAGTATCTCAAAAAACATAAAAACCCACTCTACAACTAGCAGGTGATTTTAATGAACGCTTTTTCAAGATACACCCTGACGGGTATATGCATAGTTCTCACATCTACACCAGGCTTCGTGCTAGGCCAAGAATTTAGGAGCGAGCAACCCCCTGAGACAGATATACAAAATTCTTTTGATCGCAGTACTTATCTGGACGGCATAACCTCTTTGGGACAGCCCAGTGCATCCAATCTGGCTGACCTGGCACAAGCAGGTAATGTAGCGGTCATCGATTTACGTGGTCCGGATGAGGAGCGGGGACTGGAAGAACGCGCTGCTGTAGAAGAGCTTGGCATGGAATATGTCTCACTCCCCATCATCGGAACAACCAACATAAATTATGAGAACGCTGCCCAGCTTAGGCAGATTATAGGCGAGTTTAATCAGCCGGTAGCAATCCATTGTGGTAGCGGCAACCGCGTCGGTGCCTTACTGGCACTGGGCGCTAAATTGAGCGGAGCTGAAGACGAGGTCGCCCTGTCGATTGGCCGCGATAACGGCCTAACAAGCCTCGAGTCAACAGTTATCCAAAGACTCGAAGAAGATCAGTCCATACAATAAGGTTAAAAGCGGAATGGAGTAAGACCAATGAAACTTTCGTCAAACCTATTTTTATTCTTGATTCTAGGTTGTGGAATGCTCTCGTCCATCAAAAGTGATGCCCAAAATTCAACGGGAGAAAAGATAACTTACCTTTCTCGAAATATTTTTGGATTTGAAAATATGTTTGGCGAGGCTAGGTCAACCCAACCTGAACAGGAAATTTTCGGATACCTGCAATTTCCGGACAAGTTTGATCCGGCGAACAAACATCCATTAATCATAGCCTCTCATGGCTCGGCTAACTGGAGAGGACACCACGCTAAATACTTAGATCTAATGCGCAAAACCGGCTTCGCCGTTTTTTCCATACATCCTTTTGACTCCAGAAATATTGACAGCACAGTCGGCAACCAAATCAACCTGACCGCCGAATCGGTCATATGGGACATGGCGATGGCTCTCAAGGCTGTCTGGAATGACTCCAGAATTGACAACACAAAAATTTTTGCTGCCGGTTGGAGCTTGGGTGGCACGGCAGTTCTATTCAATGCCTGGATGCCGCTTCAGCAAGAAGCGTTCAGGGCAGAAGAAAGTTTTTCAGGATATTTAATGTGGTATCCCGCCTGTCTGGCATTACCGGACACGGATGACTGGGACAAAGACTTTGTCCAGATTTATATGGGAGAGGCGGATAACTGGACCCCAGCAAAGCCCTGCATAGATCTCGTTCACAGAATGAACTCAATGGGTGGCAATGCCAATATTGCAATCTATCCCGGAGCCTACCACTCCTTTGATAGCACGCTACCTCTAACATTACAGCCAGACGCGTATAGCTGGGCAAAATGTGATTCGTTCAAATTATCCCCGGAAACTAAAAAGGTCTATGACCCAAACAATAAGGAAATAGATTTCAGCGACCCGCAACTCAGACGACTCGCTTATGAATCTTGCGCGACTAAGGGTGAAGTAATGGCTGGATCAAGCCCAGAATACCAAAACGCCCCATACGAACACCTAGCGAGCCTGTTATCGGAAAAAATTGATTTAAATTAGCGATGCAATCTATCCCGTCCCTCAGGGACCTACGTCAATTCGGACTGAGCTGCATTCTGTTTGCGTTTTCAATGCAAGTTTGGAGTCAGCAGCTTTGCCCTGGAAGCTATAACCCGGCTACCTGGAACAACTGCCTAGGCAACTACGACTTCGCGAGTGGAAACCAATACTTTGGTGAGTTCAGGGACGGACAACCGAACGGTCAGGGTACATTTAAATTTGCAAGTGGAAACCAATACGTCGGTGAGTTCAGAGATAACCGACGTCATGGTCAGGGCACCTTTACCTATACAAATGGAGATCAGTACCTTGGTGAATTCAGGGACGACGAGCGCCATGGTCAGGGTACTCTCCTCTATGCAAACGAAGACCAATACGTCGGTGAATTCAACAACGGGGAGTTTAACGGGCAAGGTACTTACACTTTTTCCGACGGCGACCAATACGTCGGTACTTTCAAGGACGGGATACCTCAAGGGCAAGGCAACCGCATCTTCATCAGCGGCGACCACTATGTGGGCGAGTTCAACAACGGGGAGTTTAACGGGCAAGGTACTTACACTTTTTCCGACGGCGACCAATACGTCGGTACTTTCAAGGACGGTCAAGTTACAGAAGAGGGTGTGTATACATTTTCCGATGGGACAATCCAGGAAAGCGCGCTCAGTCCAATGATGGATCGAATGGATCGCCTCTACCGTACTTTAAACTGTTCCAATTGTTTCGGGGGAACACGGTCCCCCGACTAGAAAATCCCTCATCTTGGCAATAGCGAATAGTTAGTCAGTGGCCTCACCCGTCCAGGGGGGGTCGGAATCGGCATGGGTTACGGGCAGCCAAGCTGAAAGCCTCTCCTTTACATCCGCTAATGATTCATCCCCAGTCAGGTTGTGCCACTCGTTTTGATCAGACTGTAAATCGTAGAGTTCTTCTGACCCGTCAGCATGAAGCGTATAGCGGTAACGTTTATCTCTGACAGAATGTTCCCGGTACCCATTATTCGTGACAGCCGCATGATCCCAAGAAGACGCCTGTCCCCTTAGTAACGGAACAAGGCTCACTCCCTCTAGGTGATCTGGCGCACTTAACCCAGCAAGTTCGGTCAAAGTAGGATAGAGGTCCAGCAGAGAAACCGGCTCCTCGGTACGACTACCGGGTGTTGTTATTCTGGGAGCAACAACAATAAATGGTACATGCGTGGTTTCCTCCCATAGCGTCCATTTTCGCCAGCGGTGCTTCTCACCAAGATGAAATCCGTGGTCCGACCACAAAACGACAATGGTTTCTTCCAACTGGCCGCTGCGGGTAAGGGCGTCGAGCACCCGGCCAACCATTGCGTCGGCGAAACTCGTGCTCGCCAAATACCCTTGCACAGCTTCTGCCCAAAGATTCTGTTCCAAAATCCAGTCATGCGCTTCAGGGCCACGCAGTATTGAGGAATCTCCACCGATCCTTGCGATTTCCGGAATATCCTCTAGATCACTGTCCAAAACCTGTGGCACCGTTATGTCTTCTAACGGATGCATATCAAAATATTCCTGCGGAATGTACCAGGGTAAATGGGGCCGATAGATTCCTACGGCCAAGAATTGAGGTTCCCCGCTGGCAGCAGCCAATTGCCTCTCCACCCAGGACACCACTTGTCCATCACCCATAGCCGAGTCATCCGTGACAACAGTAGACCAATCAAAGCCCATAAAGTGTATCGAGCCCGGATTTCCGTTTGCAGGCCGGTCGTGCGGGCCTACCTCATCTGGAAGCTGCCGCCCGACCGATGGATAAAATGCATGCCAAGCATCAGGGTCGTTGTAGCCAGAGTAGCCATCGGATTGGTAGGTATGGGCGTGAAAAATCTTGCCGGCTCCAAATGTCCGGTAACCCTGATCCTTAAAATACCGGGGCAAAGTTGCCACACCTTTCAGGCGTTCAAGCTTGCGCCAATCCACGGCATTACTGTAAACGCCCGTGGTAGCCGGTCTCAGTCCGGTCAAAATGGCGGTACGGGCTGGATTACAGGACGTACCTGTTGTATGGGCATTGGCAAACAACATGCCACGACCAGCCAGGGCATCAATATTAGGTGTTTTTGCCTGAGGGTGCCCTCCTAGGACACCCACCCAATCATTGAGGTCATCGATAGAGATCAGGAGCACGTTTTTGAGCTCCGCCCGCTGAGCGCTGGCAGTAGAAAAACATAGGAAAAGCAATACCAGCGGCAGCGATTTTATAAATTTGGAATATTTGTCAGTCTTCATACAAATAGAATTTACACGAATTTGACTTAGAAACTAACTATAACGAGCTATCGCTATGTGCTGGATATCCAGCGACAATAGAGATACCTATCAATCACGGAACGCAATTTATGTCTTTTGAAAGCAGGGCATTCCTCGTCGCGGGCAGCTTTGCATTACTAACGGCAACGGTACTTGGTGCCTATGGAGACCATGGAGTTAGGGGAAGCCTGGACGCGAACCAATGGGAGGCCTACAAGACTGCGGTCAACTACCAATTTCTTCACGGACTCGGTCTTCTTGTCATCGCTCAGCTTATGGAGCGTTACCCCGACTCTCGCCTGATCAGCACAGCTGCCTGGCTTCTCCTCATTGGCACACTGCTTTTCAGTGGAAGCATCTATGCAACGACCTTTGGGGCTCCCGATGCAATTGGGGCACTCACACCACTCGGTGGACTCAGCATGGTGGCTGGTTGGTTTAGTTTAGTCCTGGGAGTCCTCCGCACAAAATAAAGTACGAGCCTCGTTTCTACTGCGAATTCCTCCAGGGCCCAAGTAGGCTAGTTGGCTGAATCTCTTTTACGACGCATCGGCAAGTGCACTGAGACAAATGCGGTCACAGAGCTCAACAAAATCGATCCCGGCCGCTGCAGCAGACTTCGGAAGAAGGCTGCCAATACTCAATCCCGGAAGCGTATTGACCTCAAGCACCCACAATTCTCCGTGGGTATCCATGCGAAAATCTACCCGGCTATAGGCACCTAGCTTGAGCGCCTTATGAACAAGCAGTCCGAGTTCTTGCACGCGCAGCGCCGCTCCCGAATCAATGTCCGCTGGAAAAATCTCCTCAGCAGCCCCGGCTTGATATTTTGCTGCGTAGTCAAAAATATCGCCTTCGGCCGGGATGATTTCACCAACCGCAAGAGCATTACCATCCAGAATCCCAACTGTGAGTTCGCGGCCCGGTATGTAACGCTCCAACATCACCTTGTCGTCAAAAGCCCTGGCTGCGGTAATAGCTGCTTCCAGTCCATCAGCTTCCTCAACAAGACTCAGTCCCACCGTTGATCCCTGCGCATTGGGTTTCACAATCAGGGGAAATCCTAGCTGTTCCCGGACTTCTTCAATCGAAGCTGGTGCTATAACCCACTCGGGGGTGGGTACGTCCACACCTAGAAAAAGATGTTTTGCAACATCCTTGTCCATGGCAAGTGCACTACCCAAAGCGCTACTACCGGTAAAAGGTATCTGGACATCACCAAGGAGGGTCTGAACAGTTCCGTCCTCCCCAGAACCTCCATGTAATGCCAAAAAAACCAAGTCAACATCTTTAAGTGCAGGCATTGAAGCAATGGATGACAAATCCCCGTGCCGTTCACGTTCAGGGGGAGCCTGGCTAATGCTTTCAGTCAGATGCCTTTGCTCTTCCTCAGCAGTTAGAACACCCTGACCAGTTTCCACGGCAAAAACCACATGCCCAGCTTGCCGTAATGCCAAGACCACTTGAGCACCGCTCGCGACCGACACATCGCGCTCCATGCTGGTCCCGCCAAAAAGAACAGCAACCTTCAAAAGTCCCTCTGCGCAGAAGTTGACATGACATTAGCTTGCCGGAAACTCCGGCCCAAATAAATACTTGTCCAAGTTCAACGAAAATCCTAGTTTTGGCGAGGATGCGTATAATCGCCGAACCCGCCCCTCCTATATCAGGTAGTAAACGTCATGCGGATGACCAGGAGAGAATTCATAGCGTGGCCCAATAAGGCCATCACCCTGATGGGCATGTCTGGCGTAGGCAAGACGACACTAGCCTATAAACTTCCAAAATCCACATGGTTTCACTTTTCAGGGGACTATCGCATTGGCACAAAATATCTCGCCGAACCCATACTGGACAACATTAAGCAACAGGCCATGCAGGTGGACTTTCTGCGCGATCTACTGCGCAGTGATTCTATATACATCGATAGCAACATCACCGTTCACAACCTAGAATCCATTGCCACCTTTCTTGGCAAAATCGGGCGTAGCGATCAGGGTGGTCTTTCGGTAGAGGAATTTAATAGACGTCAAAACCTGCACCGAACCGCAGAAATCGGCGCCATGAGAGACGTCGCTGAATTCATCGAAAAGGCAAGTCAAATCTATGGGTATGATCACTTCGTCAACGATGCTGGCGGCAGCATTTGCGAGCTAGATGACGATGAAACAATGCAGACACTTGCTGAACATACGCTGATTCTTTATTTGAAAGCGGACAAAAATCTGGAGAAAACGCTCATTCAGCGGGCGCTTGATAACCCTAAGCCGATGTACTATCAGGCTCAGTTTTTGAGAGATAACCTTGACGAATACTTGAAAGTGGATGGCCTGGCTAGTGCGGAGGATGTCGTGCCAGATCAGTTCGCAAGTTGGGTTTTTCCCAGGCTAGTCGAACACCGGAGGCCTAAGTATCAAAAGCTTGCAGACACTTACGGCTATACCGTAGACGCTCGTCTTGTCGCGGACGCAAATGACGAAACAGATTTTTTAGAGCTTGTCGCAAACGCCCTAGAACAAGGCTAACCATCCACGGCCCCTACAGGGGGATTGTCGTCCAGTACACGAGGATAAGTTTTTGACCCACGTGCTCTACGAAGTATATGGTGAAAAAAGTTGGTCTCTCCCTTTAAAAGAGGAGCCTGCCGTGCCACAACTTTACTGGGATATGCTGGAATCACCATTGGGAAAGCTGTCCGCGGTGCTTGATAGTAAAGGGCAAGTGGTCGCACTGAGTATTAGCGGCCAAAAACCTGAAGGAAAGCAAAACAAAAACCGTTGCTTGGAGGTAGTTAAGCAGCTTGCACAGTATTTTTCCGGCCACCGCAAAACCTTCGAGCTTCAACTGAACCCCCAAGGTACCGTTTTCCAGCGGCGGGTATGGCAAGCATTAACCAAAATTCCCTATGGGGAGACGTGTGGCTACGGTGATCTTGCCCGGCGCATAGAAAAACCTGGCGCCGCTCGCGCTGTTGGTCAAGCCAATGGAGCAAACCCCATA
>Ga0315336_1005447_pt1 | contig 13888 bp, 11 predicted proteins | sample ASW5metaG_FD_204512 | JGI IMG/M metagenome (GOLD analysis project Ga0315336, IMG submission 204512) | Ammonia-oxidizing marine archaeal communities from Monterey Bay, California, United States - ASW #5 | ecosystem: Environmental > Aquatic > Marine > Intertidal zone | place: USA: California...
AATAACAATGTCGGTTACGCCCTCACGGTGGAAGAGCTTCTCGAAATCACCGTACCCCGTCGTGCTCAAGTGCTGCGCGTAATCCTGTGTGAGATCTCCCGCATCGCGGACCACGTCCTCTGTTGTGGCCTTCAGGGGATGGACATGGGAGCCTTCAGCCTGATGCTGTGGGCCTTCGAGCGCAGGGAAAAGATCTATGACATCATCGAAGCGGTCTGTGGAGCCCGCCTCACGACATCCTACACGCGCATCGGTGGACTCTTCCGCGATGTCCCGGCGGATTTTGTAGAAATCGTTCGGGCCTTTATCACGGAATTTCCGCGATTCATCGACGAGCTCGAGGACATGACCCTCGGGAACAGGATCTTCGAGGATCGCGTCAGGGGAACGGGAAGGCTCACCCGGGAAGACGCGATCAACTGGGGCGTCACGGGCCCCTGTTTGCGAGCCAGCGGAGTGGCTTACGACGTGCGCAAGGCTCAACCGTACAGCGGCTATGAGCGTTACGACTTCGACGTTCCAACACAGACCGATGGCGACTCCTGGAGCCGGTACTTGCAGCGTCTTGCGGAGATGCGCCAGTCGGTTCGCATCATCGATCAGGCGCTCGAGGACCTGCCCGATGGTCCCGTAGATGTCGAGAACAGGAAGATCGTTCTGCCGGAGAAGGGAGAAGTCTTCGACAACATCGAGAGTTTGATCCACCACTTCAAGCTCATCATGTTCGGCCACGGGGCTACACCCGAACGGGGCAGGGACATCTACTCGGTGACCGAGTCGCCCAACGGAGAGCTCGGCTTTTACATCGTGTCGAGCGGCGACATGATCCCCTACAGGATCCGCGTACGCCCCCCCTCTATCTACAACTACGCCGTCTTCACAGAGATTGTCAAAGGAGGTATGGTTTCGGACGCTGTGGCCGTCCTCTCGAGCTTGAACGTCATTGCCGGGGAGCTCGATCGATGACTTCGCCAAAACCCCGCGAGTTTTCCCCCGAGTCGCAGAAGCGGATCGAGTGGCTCTTCACGCGCTATGCCGTGAAGGAGGCCGCCCTCCTGCCCGTGCTGCGCCTTGCGGAAGAGGAGTTCGGCGTGATCGACAACGCCGCTGTCGCTTGCGTGGCCAAAGTGATGGGGCTTTCCCCGAGCAACGTCTACGGAGTTTTGACCTTTTATACGCACTACCGCAGGGACGGAGATGGAAAATACGTCGTTCAGGTCTGTAGCACGCTGAGCTGCGCCCTGCGCGGATGCCGCGATATCGTCCACCACCTGGAGCAGCGCTTGGGGTTGAAGCCCGGGGAGACCACCGCGGACGGTAAGTTCACCTTGAAAAAGGTCGAGTGCCTGGCGTCTTGCGACACCGCGCCCGTGGTGCAGATCAACGCGGACTACCACGAGAGTCTGACCACGGAGAAGCTGGACGCGATTCTGGACGGGCTGCGGTAATTCAACACACAGTACTTAACGAAAACGCCGATTGAGCATGGCAAGCGTCGACTACAAGAACTTCGAGAAGGTCCTCCTGAAGCACGTGGACCATCCCGACTCGCGCAAGCTCGACTTCTATCTCAGCCATGAAGGCTACTCGGGAGCACGTAAGGCGCTCACGGAGCTCCAGCCGGCCGAGATCATCGACCTCGTGAAGGCATCGAACCTCCGCGGCCGTGGCGGGGCCGGATTTCCGTGCGGGCTGAAGTGGTCCTTTGTCCCGGAGAGCACTCCGAAGCCCAAGTACCTGGTCGTCAATGCCGACGAGAGCGAGCCGGGCACCTTCAAAGACCGCATCCTCCTGGAAAGAGACCCGCATCAGATCATCGAGGGGATCCTGATCGCCGCTTACGCCATCCAGGCACATTCGGTCTACTGTTACATTCGCGGGGAGTTCGCGAAGGGCTACACCGTGATGGAAGAGGCCATCGCAGAAGCCTACTCGAAGGGATTGCTCGGCGACAACGTGCTGGGGACCGACTTTCGCTGCGACCTCACGATGCACCGAGGAGCGGGCGCCTACATCTGCGGTGAGGAGACCGGGCTCCTCAGCTCGCTGGAAGGCAAGCGTGGCCTGCCCAAGATCAAGCCGCCGTTTCCCGCGGTGGAAGGACTTTTCGGTTGCCCCACCGTGGTCAACAACGTCGAAACACTCGCCAATCTGCCGCACATCCTCACCCGCGGGGTAGAGTGGTTCCAGTCCATCGGGCCCGAGAAAGGCCCCGGCCCGAAGCTCCTCTGCGTCAGCGGCCACGTGGAACGCCCCGGGACCTACGAGGTGCCGCTGGGAATTAACCTCAACGATCTCATCTTCGATCTCGCCGGTGGCGTCTGGAAGGGACGCACCCTCAAGTGCGTTATCCCGGGCGGCTCTTCGGCCAAAGTTCTCACCGCGGCGGAATGCCATGTACCAATGGACTTCGATTCCCTCATGGCCAAGGGGACCATGCTCGGATCGGGGGGCGTGATCGTCATGGACGACACGACCGACATGGTCGACGCGCTCTACAACCTCCTGCGCTTTTATCACCACGAGTCCTGCGGCCAGTGCACTCCTTGCCGCGAGGGAACGGGCTGGCTCGAAAAAATCGTGGGGCGCATCCGCGCTGGCCACGGTCGCATGGAGGATCTCGACCTCTGCCTCGAAATCTGCGAAATGATGTGCGGGAAGACGATCTGCGTCCTGGCCGACGCCGCGGCGTTCCCGTGCGAGAGCATCATCAAAAAATTCCGTAGGGAGTTCGAGGAGAGGATCCAGAGCGGCTCCGGACACTCACGGCGCATTTTCCCGAGCCCGGGCGGGCCTCTGGTCCAGATAGGGGCGATCTCGGCTCACAATCAGGAAGAACGCGAAGCACGGAAGCAGTCCGCGAAACACTGAATTTTGACGAAACACTGAATTTTGACGAAACACTGAGTTTTGACGAAGCACTGAAGAATCATGTCTGAATCAGAATCGCGAACGCCCTCTGTTCCGCTCGAGCCAGCCCTCGACCCCTCCGGGCAGACGAGGGAACTGACGAAACAGAGACCCATCCCCTACGGCGTTCCGGTGGGCGGGAAGACAGCGGAGCCTGCTGCGGATCCTTCCAGGAGGCTCGTCACTTTCAAGCTCAACGACGAAGAGATCGAGGTTGCGGCGGGAACGAATCTCATCGAGGTGGCTCGGGAACGCGGAGTCGATATCCCCTACTACTGTTACCATCCGGGCCTCACTCCGGCTGGCAACTGTCGCATGTGCCTGGTGGAGGCCTCGAACTCGCGAAAACCCATCACCGCGTGCACCACTCCGGTCACGGATGGCCTGGAGATCCATACCCACACGGAAAGCGTGAAGAAAGCACGAGCCGGCGTCCTCGAGCTGATGCTGATCAATCATCCACTCGACTGCCCGATCTGCGACAAGTCCGGCGAGTGCATGCTTCAGGACCATACCTTCAAGCACGGCAAGGATGGGTCCCGGATGGTCGAGCCGAAGGAGCTGAAGCACACCAAGGAAGTCGGGAACGATATTTACATCTGGGGCAATCGCTGTATCGTCTGCACGCGCTGCGTCAGGTTTTGCGACGAGATTGCTGGCACGGGAGAGCTTTGCGTTGTTGAAAGGGCCGACCATTCGGTCATCGACGTGTTCCCCGAGTATCCATTGCAAAACTCGCTCTCGGGTAACGTGGTAGATGTTTGCCCCGTCGGCGCCCTCATCTCGAAAGACTTCCTCTACCAGGCGCGCGTCTGGTACCAGAAGAGAACCGACAGTATCTGCACCGGCTGCTCACGCGGGTGCAACATCGAGATTCAGTCCAAGGATAACCAGGTCAAGCGGCTTGTCCCCCGGCACAATCCGCGAGTGAATGACTACTGGATCTGCGATCACGGTCGCTATGACTACAACTACGTCCTCGGAGAACGGCGCTCCCTGCGATACCAGCTCGGCCGCTCGGCCTTGCCTCGAGACGCAGGCCCCTTTCTCGCCGAAGGGCTGCAGGCGTTTTTCGACAAACACGGAGCCGGCGCTCTGGGAGGCGTCGCGAGTCCGTTCATGACCCTCGAGGAGATCTTCCTGTTCCGCGAGATTCTTCCGCCCGTTCCCCAGAACATCGCCGGGCTGGCTCGGCCTGACGGCAAGGAAGAGGTTTTCAAGAAGGGCTTCCGCATCTCGGCGGACAAGAACCCGAACCGCCGCGGCGTGGAAACGCTCCTTGGTGAGGGTGCTTTCGGACGCCTTGACGGTCTGATCCAGAGGATCGACGCCGGTGATGTGAAAGGGCTGTTTGTCATGAGTGACCGCCCGCACTGCCTTCTCGGGGAGGCCCCGGGCGAAGAGAAGCTCCTGGAAGTGCTGTCGAAGCTTGAGTTCCTGGCCTTGTTTCAACTGGAGCGCGGCGCCGGGCTGCCGCCCGAAGCAGCCGTTCTCCCCGCGACCGCGTTTGCGGAGAAGGACGGCACCATGATCAATGACGACGGCCATCTGCAGCGCTTGCGCCCCGCTACGGAGTTGCCGAGGGGTATCCGTCCGGAGCTGGAGGTACTCGGAGAAGTGCTGCGCGGGCTCGGACGGCGGGATCGCCAGCAAGGAGCCGCGGGGATCTTCCGTGAGCTTGCCGCAGAGCTCGATCTTCCGGGGACCACCTACAAGGACATCGGCAGGCAGGGGATCCGCTTGGGGGGAGGAGGATGAACCTTTTCCTGGATGCAACCCGTGCCGTCCTGATCTTCGGGGCCATCATGACCCTCGTCCCCATGCTCGTGCTCGCAGAGCGCCGCGTGTCGGCCTTGATCCAGAATCGCGTCGGTCCGAATCGGGTGGGTCCCATGGGCCTTCTGCAGCCTCTGGCTGACGTGCTCAAGCTCCTCTTCAAAGAAGAGATCACCCCTGCACGCTCCGACAGGGTCCTCTACACACTCGGACCGCTCCTCGCCTTCGCGCCGGCGGCTCTCGCCTTTGCGGTCATTCCCGTGGGCCGGGGCCTCGAGGTGGCCGAGATCAGCTTTGGAGCTCTCTTCGTCATCACGGCGACCTCGCTAGGTGTTTATGGGATCAGCTTCGGAGGGTGGGCCTCCAACAGCAAATATTCCCTTCTCGGCGCTCTGCGTTCGAGTGCCCAGATCATCAGCTACGAGATTGCCATGGGGCTCGCGCTCGTGAGCGTTCTCATGACGGCGGGTACTCTAAACCTTTCGGAGATCGTCGTTCGACAGAGTCATCTCTTCGAGTGGAACATCTTCCGTCAGCCGCTCGCGTTCATCATTTTCTACACGGCGGCCTTCGCCGAGAACAACCGTTTGCCTTTCGACCTGCCCGAGTGTGAAACGGAGCTCGTCGGGGGCTACCATACCGAGTATTCCAGCATGAAGTTCGCCATGTACTTTCTGGGCGAATACATCGCCATGATCGTCATGTCCGCTTTTACCGTCAGCCTTTTTCTCGGTGGCTGGAATCCCGGCTTCGCGCTGCCAGAAGGCGCGCTGTGGACGGCTGTATCGGTGGGCGTCTTCTCGGTCAAGCTCCTCGCCGTGCTCTTCTTTTACATCTGGGTGCGCTGGACGCTCCCCCGCTTTCGCTACGACCAGCTCATGCAGCTCGGCTGGAAAGGCCTCGTGCCGCTCGCTCTGGCGAACATAGTGATCACCGGGATCATCGTCACCCTCTGGGACTCGCTGACAGGATCATGATGAAAACGCCTTCGACGCCAGCTACACCACCCGCTAATGCGCGCGCAGTGGACAACCCCGAGAGACCCACAGGATGGGCGAAGTGGAAGTTCTTCCTCTATATTCCCGCGGTATTGAAGGGACTGTCGAACACCTTCCTGCACCTGATCAAGGCCAAAGGGCACAAGACTTTCACGATCCAGTACCCGGAGGTGAAGCGACCCGTTCGACCCGGCTACCGCGGCGAGCACCGCTTGAAGAAAGACGCGCAGGGACGCGAGAAGTGCGTAGCGTGCTTCATGTGTCAGACGGTCTGTCCGGCTCTCTGCATACGCATCGTCGCCGAGGAAGCTCCCTGGAACGACCGGGACAAGAGGCCGAAGATCTTCGAGATCGACATGCTGCGGTGCATCTACTGCGGCATGTGCGAGGAGGCCTGTCCCTGCGACGCGATCGAGCTGACCGAGAAGTTCAACGTGGTGAGCACCTCGAGGGCAGAGAAGATTTACGACAAGGAGAAGCTGTTGTCGAACTAGCTATTGTGGTGCAGGCGTCTCGCCTGCTTTCTTGGTAATCAAACTTCTGGTTTGCAGGCGGGACGCCCGCACCACAATGCTTCGGGAACGGGTAAGAAAATGGACGCCTTCGTCTTCTACATATCGGGAATCATCTCCGTCGCCGCCGCCGGGCTGGTGGTGACGCGGCGGAACCCGGTCTACAGCGCGATTTACCTGGTCCTTGTCTTTGTGATGATCTCGCTGCAGTTTCTCGTCCTGAGGGCGCCGTTCCTGGCGGTGGTCCAGGTGCTCATATACGCGGGCGCGATCATGGTGCTTTTTCTCTTCGTTATCATGCTTCTCAACCTGACCCCGGAGGAGCTGAAGGAAACGGTTCCGCGGTCGAGGAAGTACCTGGCGGGGGGGCTCTCTTTCGTGCTCTTTCTCCTCCTCGTCACGGCGATTCGCAAGTCCCCCACCGTAAGAGGTGCTCCGAATCTCGTAGAGCCGATCCCGGCCACCGAAGGAACGCCGGCGCTCGCCACCGTCGGGGAGGTTACCGCCATCGGCGAATCGCTCTTTACGACCCACGCCCTCGCCTTCGAGCTCACCTCCGTGCTTATCCTCGTCGCCATACTGGGAGCCATCTACCTTACGAAGAAGCGGCGCCCTGACGCTCCTGGAGGCATCACAAGCCCCACCGGGCTGGAAACACAGGAGGTGCTCCCGGAGACCCCGGGGGATGTCGTGGTCACTGGCGCCGAGGAGTCGCGGTCATGAGCCTGAGTCTTTCCTTTTGTCTCTATGTCACCGCGGCGCTATTCGCTATCGGGGTCTACGGCGTCCTCAGCCGCCAGAATCTCATCGTCATCCTCATGTCGCTCGAGCTCATGCTGAACGCAGTCAACCTCGCCTTGGTGGCTTTCGGAAGGGCGTTCCTGCCCAGCGCCCCCCCGGACGCCAACGGTCCGCAGATCTTCGTCATCATTGTTCTGGCGGTCGCGGCGGCGGAGGCCGCGGTCGGACTCTCCATACTGCTAGCGGTGTATCGCAAGTGGCGAACAACGAACGTCGGACAGATAGACATGCTGAAGGGTTAACCGCTCGTGGCCAACACTCTTCCTCTCATTCCGCTCCTACCGTTTCTCGGCTTTCTGCTGAACGGCCTCTGGGGTAAGCGCCTCCCTCGGGCGGCGGTCACGGCCGTGGGCTGTGGCGCTCCGGCCCTGGCAGCGCTCTTCACGATCCTCGCCTTCGCGGAGGTGGCCGACGACGGCGAGCCTCTTCTGTGCTCGCTGGGCAACTGGATCCGGGTAGGAACTCTGAGCGTCTCGTTCGCGTTCTCTCTCGACCGTCTCTCGGGAATCATGACCCTCGTGGTGACCGGCGTTGGCACGCTCATTCACGTCTATTCGGTCGGCTACATGAAGGAGGATGCCGGTTACTCGCGTTTCTTCGCCTACCTGAACCTCTTCCTCGCGGCAATGCTGGTCCTCGTTCTTGCCGACAACATCGTGCTCCTCTTTCTCGGCTGGGAGGGTGTGGGGCTCTGCTCCTATCTGCTGATCGGCTTCTGGTACAAGGACCTCCTCAACTGCAACGCGGCCATCAAGGCGTTTGTCGTCAACCGCATCGGTGATTTCGGTTTTCTCCTCGGTATCTTCCTCATCTTCGTGACCTTCGGGACCTTCAACTTTGCCGACATCAACCAGGCCGCCGATCAGGCTCCGCCTCCCCCGGCGGTCTTCTGGATGGCGCTCCTTCTGTTCTTCGGGGCCACGGGAAAGAGCGCGCAGATTCCCCTCTACGTCTGGCTTCCCGATGCCATGGCGGGCCCGACTCCCGTATCGGCGCTGATCCATGCCGCCACCATGGTCACGGCGGGCATCTACATGGTGGCGCGACTCGGGAACCTGTTCCTGGCCTCCGGGTTCCTGCCCATCGTGGCTTACGTCGGAGTGTTTACCGCGCTCTTGGCTGCGATGATCGCGCTGACGCAGACGGACATCAAAAAGGTGCTTGCCTACTCCACGATCAGCCAGCTCGGATACATGTTCTTTGCAACCGGAGTCGGCGCCTTCGGAGTGGCCATCTTTCACCTCGTCACTCACGCCTTTTTCAAGGCGCTCCTCTTCCTCTCAGCCGGAGCGGTGATTCACTCGCTTCACCACGAGCAGGATATGCGCAAGATGGGCGGGCTCGCGAAAAGGCTCCCCCGCTCCTGCGCCGTGTTTCTGGTAGGCGCGCTGGCGCTGGCTGGTTTTCCGTTGACGGCCGGGTTCTTCTCGAAGGACGCGATTCTGCATGAAGCCCTCGGTCACGGGTGGTACTTCCTGGTGACCCTGGCATTTGCGACCGCCATCGTCACGGCGTTCTACACGTGTCGGCAGTTTGTGCTCGTTTTTCTGGGGCAGTACCGCGGGCAGGAGCACGGAGGAGACAAAGAAATTCACGAATCGCCTCCGTCCATGCTGGTGCCTCTTTACGTTCTCGCCTTCCTGTCGCTCGTGGGGGGATTCCTCGCGGTCCCCGCCTTCCTCGAGATCGATCACCAGCCGGTGGGCCACGAGGGAGCGCTAACGGGTTGGATTGTCGGCGGTCTGGGCTCCGTTGCCGGAATCGGCGCGGCGTTTTACCTCTTCGTGAAATCGCCGGGGCTGCGCTCGAAGCTCACGGGAGAAAACCCGGTCGTCCAGACACTCTGCCGACTCTCGCAACAGACCTTCTATGTGGACCGCTTTTACGAGCTCTTCGTCCTGCGGCCGTTCCGCTTCGTTTGCCTCGCTCTGTTCTATCTCGTCGATCGCCTCCTTATCGACTGGGTGCTCGTCGGGGGAACGGGGTTCTTCCTCCGCGTCGCGGCCTCGGGGTTGAGGACTTTCCAGACGGGCAAAATCCCGGCCTACGCGGTCTACTTCGTGGTCGGTGTTCTGGGCATCCTGACCCTGTTACTGCTAACATTCTGAAATGATCAGTTGAAATGATCACCATTCTCACGTTTCTTCCGCTGGCCACGGTCCTCGCGCTCCTCTTCATTGCGAGAAATAACCCGAAGAGGGTGCGTGTCGTGGCGCTGTTCGGCTCTCTTGTCACCCTGGGCTTCGCTCTCGCGCTGCTACTCTCTTTTGAGCCGACGAGCCAAGGGTTTCAGCTCGCGGAGAGCTGGCGCTGGGTCCCCTCCCTCGGAATTTCCTACAAGGTGGGAATCGACGGCATCAGCCTCTTCATGGTGATCCTCACCGCCTTCCTGACCCCGATAGCCGTTCTCTGCTCGTGGAGCTCCGTTAGCAAACGCGTGCTCGAGTTCCACGTGGCACTGCTCTTCCTCGAGACAGGAATGATAGGGGTTTTCGTCGCACTCGACCTGGTCCTCTTCTACGTCTTCTGGGAGGTCATGCTCATTCCCATGTACCTCCTCATAGGAGTCTGGGGAAGCCGCAATCGCATTTACGCAGCGGTGAAGTTCTTCCTCTACACGATGGCCGGAAGCCTTCTCATGTTTCTCGCCATCATCTATCTCTATGTGCATGTCTCCAACCACGGAGCCCCCACCTTCGACATCGAGATGCTTTACGCCACGCTGAAGGCCGCCCCCCTCGAGCCGATCCCGCAGGGCGTGCTCTTTCTCGCCTTCGCTGTGAGCTTTGCGATCAAGGTCCCCTTGTTTCCGTTCCACACCTGGCTTCCAGATGCTCACACTGAAGCTCCCACCGCAGGCAGCGTGATCCTTGCAGGAGTACTGCTCAAGATGGGCACCTACGGCTTCCTCCGCTTCGCGATCCCCTTCTTTCCGGACGCGGCCCAGGCAGCCATTCCCTGGATCTCGGTGCTGGCAGTGATAAGCATCATTTTCGGCGCCTGCATGTGCCTCGTTCAGGAGGACATCAAGAGACTCATCGCCTACTCGAGCGTTTCGCACCTCGGGTTCGTCATGCTCGGGATATTCGCCTTCAACGTCCGCGGGGTTGTCGGCGGCATCCTTCAGATGGTAAATCACGGACTCTCCACGGGCGCTCTCTTCCTCCTGATCGGGGTCATGTACGAGCGCCGACACACGCGCAGGATCACGGATTACGGGGGCATATCTTCCGTCGCTCCGCGCTTCGCAGTCATCTTTTTCATCACCACACTCTCCGCTATTGGGCTTCCGTTCCTCAACGGCTTCGTCGGCGAGTTCCTGATCCTTCAGGGGACTTTCGAGTCGAGCAAAGTCTACGCCATTCTCGGCGCGACGGGGGTCGTCCTCGGAGCGGTGTACATGCTGGTCCTTTGTCGCCGCTTTCTGCTCGGCCCCGTAACAAAAGTAGAAAACGAATCCATCGAGGACCTCAACGGCCGCGAAATGGGCTTCTTGATCCCCCTGGTCGTCCTCATGGTCGCTATCGGGCTCTTCTCGCCGTGGCTCACCGACCGCATCACGCCGTCAGTGGACGGCTGGCTGGCGCGCTGGACGGAGGTCACTGGCGCTCGATGAATCCAGTAACCATGCCAATCTCGTATCCCCTCCCCCTCCCCTTGCCCGATCGGAGTACAGGACCAGCTTCGACCACGAAAAACTCGACGTCTGCCAGGTTCCTGTACTGCTCCTTACGGCCGCGGATACCAACGTCGAACACTTGGCACGTGGCCGGTGCTAACCCGGTTGTCGCCAGCGTATGCCAGATGGGGCAGGGGGAAGGGGAGGGGGACGGGTACGAAGTAAAATCCCAGAAGAGCACAAATTCACTAAGCTCGCCTCTATGAACAGCTATTTAGCCTCGACAACCATTACGAACCCCTTCGGCTGGGAGGACGTGTCTTCCATCCTCCCCGCACTCATTCTTTTCGTGACCGGCTCCCTGGTCCTGGTTCTGGACCTTCTTGGGCGCGAGGAAGCGGGCAGGAAACCATCCCTCTATTTCTATTTCATCTCGTTACTCGGAACGTTGCTCTCCGGTGCTTGCCTTTGCGCAAGGTTGGGACCTGGCGGTGGCGAGGTCGAGGACTACTTTCTCGGCGCCGTCCTGGTGGACAATTTTTCCAGCGCCATGAGCCTTCTGATCGTGCTCGGTACGGCGTTCTCGCTTCTGGGGGCCATCGATGCGCTGGGCCGAAGAGGCATCGAGCATGGGGAATTTCACAGCCTCATGCTCATCGCTGCGGGCGCCATGATCCTTTTCACTCAATCCGCCAGTCTGATCATGATCTTTCTGAGTCTCGAGACCCTCTCCATGGCCGTGTACGTGCTCACCGCCTACACCCGAGATGAGAAGCGCTCCGTCGAGGGAGCTCTCAAGTATTTCGTTCTCGGCGGGCTCTCCACGGCGTTCCTGCTGCTGGGCCTCGTATTCGTCTACGGCGCGACCGGAAAGACCAACCTGATCGAGATCGCAGGCGTCATCAAGGGCCCGGAAGCCCGCGTGGATATCCCCCTCCTTCTGACGGGTCTCGGGCTGACCGTGATCGGGCTCGGCTTCAAAATCGGCGCGTTCCCCTTCCACTCCTGGCTTCCCGACGCCTACGAAGGAGCGACAACCATCGTCACCGGATTCATGGCGGTGACGGTCAAGGTCGCCAGTTTCGCGGTTCTCCTGCGCATGGCTCTCCTGTTCGTGAACGTACAGGAACCGACGGCCGATACTCCCGTGGTGCGGGATGCCACGGTCGCCGTCCTCACGACCCTGGCCGCTCTGACGATGATCTTCGGCAACCTTGTCGCGCTGGTCCAGTCGAGCTTCAAGCGCATGCTGGCCTACTCGGCCATCGCGCATACGGGCTATCTCCTGGTGGGAGTGGTTGCCGCGGCGAGCGAGCCCACTGCCCAGGGAGGGGGTGCCGCGGTCATTTTCTATCTCTTTCCGTACGCACTCGTGAGCCTGGGAGCCTTCACCTGTCTCTCCTATCTCGGACGCGGAGAGCGGGACCAGGCTCAGGACCTCGAAGATGTGGCCTCTTATCGCGGGCTCGCGCGGCACCAACCGCTTCTCGCCTTCGGCATCCTGATCCTCATGGTCTCGTTCGCGGGGATCCCCCCGACTGCCGGCTTCTGGGGAAAGTTCTACATCTTTCGCCAGGCCATCGAGTCTGGCCACTGGGGGCTGGCCCTCGTCGGTATCCTCACCTCGGTGGTGAGTTTCTACTATTATCTCGGCATCGTGGTTGCGATGTATATGCAGCCCCAGGAGGAACGGGAGCTCCGTCCCGCCTCCGACGCGAGGACGTGGAGCAAGCTCGCGATCGCAATCGCCGTGGGAGGGATCATTCTGGTCGGGCTCTTTCCAGATGTCTTCTTTGAGCTCTCGGCGAAGTGCACGATAAAATAGGCTTTCATCTGTCAGCTGTCAGCTTTCCTGGTAAGTTAGGCTCATGGCCCTGAAGCTAACCAACACCCTAGGCGGCAAGAAGGCCGCTTTCGAGTCACTCGAATCGAAAAAGGTTCGCATGTACCACTGCGGGCCAACGGTCAGTGCTCACCTCAACGTGGCGAAGTTCCGCTCGTTTCTACTCGCAGATCTCTTGCGGCGTCACTTCGAGTACTCGGGCTACGATGTCGTCCAGGTCATGAACATCACGGACGTAGGGCACCTGAACGACTTCGAGGAGGACGCCGTCGAGATCGCCGCGGGGCGCACGGGTCTTACGGGGCCCGAGCTCGTCGACATGGAAGAGAAAATTTTCCACGCTGACCGTCGAGCCCTTCACATACGCGATGCGAGCTGCTACCCGCGAGCGCGGGAACACATCGAGGAGATGATCGCGATGATTGCGGACCTCGAAAAGAAAGGCTTCACGTACGAAGCCGGGGGCAATCTCTACTTCGACATCACGCAGAGCCCCCGGTTCGGCAGGCTCGCCGGGAAGACTCTCCCGGAGCTCGAGAGCATCGCAGGTCTTCAGGAACGCGGTCACCCCGAGAAGAGGCAGGCCCTCGACATCGACCTCTGGCGCAAGGACACCATGCACCAGGTGCACTGGCCAAGCCCCTGGGGCAGGGGCTTTCCGGGATGGCACGTCGAGTGCGTGGCCATGAGTCGCAAGTACCTCGACGGCTCCTTCGATATTCACACGGGTACCTGCGAGAACGTCTTTCCCCACCACGAGTGTGAAATCGCGCAAGCTGAGGCCCTTACCGGCAAGCCCCTTGCGAGTTTCTGGCTCCACACGGGTCCGGTCACGGTCGAAGGCCTACCGATGACCCGGGAAAACAAGAACCTGATGACCGCTCGCCAGATGCTCGATGCGGGTTTCCGCGGCTCCGTAATCCGCGTGGCGCTCCTCGCGAAGCACTACCGTGAGCCTCTCGACTTCGGCGAGGCCGCCATGGACGCTGCGCGTCCCCTGGTGAACAACTACCTCGCCTTCCACGAGCATCTGATCTCGGCAGCGAGCGAGGCCGGATCCGGAGCCGCTCCCAAGGCACCTGCCGCCAAGCCAGCTGCATGGATCGAGGAGACGGACAAAGCCTTCCGGGCCGCTCTCGACGATGACCTCGACTACCCCAAGGCCCTCGGAGTCATTCTCGACCGCATCGATACGTTGGAACCCGACGAAGTGGGCAACCCGAATCAGGCGCTCGAAGCGCTGTTGAGGTGGGATCGGGTCGTGGGGATCTTGTCGTAGAGTAGTGAATACTCAAGTTGACGCTGTTGTGGGGCGGTCTCCCGACCGCCCCACCAGTCAGTGCGATTGATTGGACGTGAAGCAAACGCTCAGAGAGGGAGACCTTATAGAAGGTCTTCGGTCGCTTGCGTGGGCGGGTCGGGAGACCCG
>Ga0315336_1005448_pt1 | contig 13886 bp, 24 predicted proteins | sample ASW5metaG_FD_204512 | JGI IMG/M metagenome (GOLD analysis project Ga0315336, IMG submission 204512) | Ammonia-oxidizing marine archaeal communities from Monterey Bay, California, United States - ASW #5 | ecosystem: Environmental > Aquatic > Marine > Intertidal zone | place: USA: California...
CCATCGATGTGACGACGGGGATATAAACAATGGCGTTGAAGAATTACAAACCGACGACTCCCTCGCAGCGAGGATTGATCCTAGTTGATCGTTCTGACCTGCATAAGGGGAAACCGGTCAAAGCCCTTACAGAAGGACTTTCGAGCTCCGGCGGTCGGAATAACTATGGTCGGATTACTGCGCGTCGTCGCGGTGGTGGACATAAACGGTCTTACCGTCTCGTGGATTTCAAGCGTCGGAAGTTTGACGTTGCGGCAACTGTTGAGCGGTTGGAGTATGATCCGAACCGGACTGCATTTATCGCACTTATCCGCTATGAAGACGGTGAGCAGGCTTATATTTTGGCACCACAACGGGTTTCTCCTGGCGACAAAGTGATTTCGGGCGAAAGCGTCGATATCAAGCCAGGCAACGCGATGCCGATGACAAATATGCCGGTTGGTACGATTATCCATAACGTGGAAATGAAGCCAGGCAAAGGCGGGCAGATGGCTCGGTCAGCTGGAACATATGTTCAGTTGATTGGTAAAGATGCTGGCTACGCTCAGTTACGTTTGGCTTCTGGTGAGCAGCGGATTGTCCCAGCAGAATGCATGGCAACTGTTGGCGCCGTATCGAACCCGGATCAGAAAAACATCAAACTTGCGAAAGCTGGTCGGAGCCGCTGGCTCGGTAGACGTCCATCTGTTCGCGGTGTTGCTATGAACCCGGTTGACCATCCACATGGTGGTGGTGAAGGACGGACTTCTGGTGGTCGCCATCCTGTTACACCTTGGGGTGTACCAACGAAGGGCAAACGGACACGTTCGAATAAGTCTACCGATAAAATGATCACGCGGCGCCGTCCGCAAAAGCGGAAGAAGTAGGAGCGCTTAATGGCACGTTCAGTATGGAAAGGTCCCTTCGTCGATGGATATCTGCTCAAGAAAGCAGAAACAGCGCGCGACAGTGGCAGAAAACAAGTAATCAAGACCTGGTCTCGCCGGTCTACAATCCTCCCGCAATTTGTGGGTCTGACTTTTGGCGTTTATAACGGCCAGAAGTTTGTTCCTGTTCTTGTGGATGAGGACATGGTGGGTCACAAGCTTGGGGAATTTTCTCCCACGCGGACATATTACGGTCACACGGCCGATAAAAAGGCTCGGAGAAGTTAATCATGGGTAAACAGTCTCTTCAACGGCAACTGAAAGACACGGAAGCGCTTGCCATTGGCAACCGTATTCGTGTTAGCCCTCAGAAGCTTAATCTCATCGCCGGATTGATTCGCGGTAAATCAGCGGAAGCCGCGCTTTCTGAACTTACTTTCTCCAAACGTGCAATAGCACGTGACGTAAAGAAAATTCTGCAGTCTGCGATTGCCAACGCAGAAAATAACCATCAGCTGGATGTTGACCAGTTGTTTGTTGCTGAGGCGCATGTTGGTAAATCATTGGTCATGAAACGGATGAGACCACGGGGACGGGGTCGTTCAAGCCCAATCCTGAAACCCTTCAGCAATATCACGATTGTTGTGCGTGAGCGCGAGGAGCAAGAATAATGGGTCAAAAAGTAAATCCAATTGGCCTGCGGGTCGGGATCAACCGTACTTGGGATTCCCGTTGGTATGCGAAAAAAGATTATGCACAGTTACTGCACGAAGACGTTCGTATTCGTGAGTTTCTTGAAAAGAAGCTTGAACAGGCTGGTGTCAGCAAAATCATCATCGAGCGTCCGGCGAAAAAGGCACGTGTGACAATTCATTCAGCCCGTCCCGGTGTGATTATTGGTAAAAAGGGCGCTGATATTGAAAAACTTCGGGCGGCTATTGCTAAAATCACGGCGTCAGATGTTCATTTGAATATCGTTGAGATCCGCAAGCCGGAAATTGATGCGAAATTGGTCGCAGAGAATATTAGTCAGCAACTGACACGTCGTGTTTCTTATCGGCGGGCTATGAAGCGGGCGGTTCAATCAGCTTTGCGGCTTGGTGCGGAAGGTATTCGGATCAACTGTGCAGGTCGTTTGGGCGGCGCGGAAATTGCGCGGACAGAATGGTATCGTGAAGGCCGTGTACCGTTGCACACATTGCGTGCGAACATTGATTATGGAACGGCGCGTGCGTTGACCACATATGGGATCATCGGGATCAAAGTGTGGATCTACAAAGGCGAAATCATGGAACATGATCCAATGGCCCAAGACAAGCTGCAAGAAAAACAACAGGCCGGTGGCCGCCCAGCAGGTAGTCGTCCTGCCGGACGTCCCGGTGGTCGTCGGAATTAAGGTAAAGGGGTGATCTCATGCTTCAACCGAAGCGCACAAAATTTCGTAAAGCGTTCAAAGGGCGCTTGAAGGGAATAGCAACTTCAGGTACAACGCTGAACTTCGGCGCGTATGGTCTGAAGGCTGTTGAGCCTGCACGTCTTACGGCACGGCAAATCGAAGCGACTCGCCGGGCTGTTACACGTCATATCAAACGTGCCGGTCGCGTCTGGATTCGGGTTTTTCCGGATGTGCCAGTATCGAAGAAACCGACAGAAGTTCGGATGGGTAAAGGTAAGGGGTCTCCAGAATACTGGATGGTCCGTATTCAGCCCGGAAAAGTAATGTTTGAACTCGATGGTGTGCCGTTAGAGCTTGCCAAAGAGGCCTTCGAAAGAGGTGCGGCGAAACTGCCGATGAAAACGAAATTTATTACCCGTCTTGGTGAAGGGGATTAGCTGTGAAAGCACAGGAATTACTCGGTAAGAGTGCCGATGAACTGAAAGATGAGCTGCTACAGCTCAAGAAAGAACAGTTCAATTTGCGGTTCCAAGCAGCCAGCGGCCAATTGGAAAATACGACGCGTCAACGCCAAGTCCGTCGCGACATAGCCCGTATTAAAACGGTTATGTCCGCGAACGCGGCGTCATAGGAGAACAGAGCGATGCCAAAGCGTATCCTGCAAGGGACAGTTGTAAGCGACAAGAACAGTCAGACTGTTGTTGTTAAAGTTGATCGTCAAGTGATGCATCGGCTTTACAAAAAATACATAGGCCAGTCTAAAAAGTACCACGCCCATGATGAGAAAAATCAGTTTAAGCAAGGGGATGTTGTCCGCATTCAAGAATGTCGGCCGTACTCCAAGCTAAAACGATGGGAAGTCTTATACGACGCCGCCTAATTAAGCGAGTTTGTACCAAACAAAGGTAAACGACTATGATTCAAATGCAAACCAACCTGGATGTTGCCGATAATTCCGGTGCGAGACGGGTGCAGTGCATTAAAGTTTTGGGTGGCTCCAAACGCAAAACAGCTTCTGTAGGAGACGTTATCGTCGTTTCCGTCAAGGAAGCTATTCCGCGTGGCCGCGTCAAAAAAGGTGATGTCCAGCGGGCTGTCATCGTGCGCACTAAGAAAGAAATCCGCCGTGCAGATGGCACAGCGATCCGTTTTGATAGCAACGCGGCTGTTCTTGTGAACAAGCAGGGCGAGCCCGTCGGAACCCGTATTTTTGGCCCGGTTACACGTGAACTTCGGGGCAAAAACTACATGAAAATCATTTCTCTTGCGCCGGAGGTCCTCTAATGGCTGAAAAATTTGCTGTGAAAAAGGGCGACAAAGTAATCGTTCTTGCCGGTAAGGATAAAGGCAAGTCAGGCGAAATCGTCCGTATTGTACGCGAAGATCGCCGCGCTTTTGTATCTGGTGTGAATATGGTCAAGCGCCATACGAAACAGAGCCAGACTGAAGCAGGCGGAATTGTGGAAAAAGAAGCCTCAATTCATCTTTCAAACATTGCTTTGCTTGATCCGAAGGATGGTAAGGCAACTCGTGTTGGCTATAAACAATTAGATGACGGTCGGAAGGTTCGCTTTGCTAAGCGCTCCGGCGAAGTTATTGATAGTTAAAGGAAAAGTCGATGACAGCGCCAAGACTTAAAACACTATATAATGAGGAGCTTCGTTCGAAGCTTCAGGAAAAATTCAGCTACACCAACGTGATGGAAATTCCAAAACTGGATAAAATCGTCATCAATGTTGGGTGTGGTGAAGCGGTGGCTGATTCTAAGAAGATTAAATCTGTAGAATCTGAGTTAGCCAAGATTTCTGGTCAGAAACCAGTCGTTACGGTTGCCAAACAATCCATCGCAACCTTTAAACTTCGCGAAGGTATGCCTATCGGCGCGAAGGTTACGCTGCGCAAGAACCAAATGTATGAGTTTCTTGATCGGCTTGTAAATATCGCATTGCCCCGGGTTCGGGATTTCCGCGGTGTTTCACCTAAAAGCTTTGACGGTCGTGGTAACTATGCCATGGGCCTGAAGGAGCAAATTGTCTTCCCGGAAATCCATTATGACGATGTCACGGATGTACGGGGAATGGATATCGTGATCTGTACCACTGCGAGAACAGATGAAGAAGCCCGCGAGCTTCTGTCTGGTTTCAGCGTGCCGTTCAAGATTAATTGATCCTAGGAGTTAATTGAAATGGCTAAGAAAAGTGCTGTTGAGAGAGATCTTAAGCGTCGTCGTTTGATCGACAAATTTGCCGCTAAACGGGCAGAGCTTAAGGCCATCAGCAAAGACGAAAATCTACCAGGTGAAGAGCGCTTCGCGGCGCGTCTGAAACTGGCAGCCCTACCGCGAAATTCTTCGGCAACCCGGGCTCGCAACCGTTGCGAACTCACGGGCCGCCCTCGTGGTGTTTATCGTAAATTGAAACTATCCCGTATCGGTCTTCGTGACATGGCTTCCAATGGCCAGATACCGGGCATGGTTAAATCGAGCTGGTAGGGAGATACAGATATGTCAATGAGTGATCCTATCGGCGATATGCTGACCCGTATTCGTAACGGTCAGCAAGCCCAGAAATCTTCCGTAAAAAGCCCGTCTTCCAAACTACGTATGAACGTTTTGGAAGCGCTGAAGCGTGAAGGTTACATTCGTGGTTATGAAGTTTCAGAGCCTGAAAAAGGAAAACCTGAACTTTCAATCGAACTGAAATATTACCAGGGTAAAGGCGTTATCGAATATGTCAGCCGGGTGTCAAAACCAGGTCGTCGTGTTTATTCGGGCGTAAAAGATCTACCGACAATCCGGAATGGTCTTGGTGTCGCGATTTTGTCTACACCTAATGGTGTCCTGTCTGATAACGAAGCTCGCGATGCCAATGTTGGCGGCGAAATTCTCTGTCAGTTGTACTAGGAGGAATTATGTCTCGTATTGGTAAACATCCCGTGACGATCCCTTCTGGTGTTGATGTACAACTCGCAGAACAGGATATCACAGTTAAAGGCAGCAAAGGCGTTTTGTCGATGACGTTTGTCGATGATGTCGTTGTCTCACGTGAAGACGATAAAATCTGGGTTAAGCCACGCAATGAAGGCACACGAAGCCGTCAAATGTGGGGAATGCAGCGGACGTTGCTGAATAACCTGGTAGAAGGCGTTTCTGAGGGTTTCTCTAAGAAGCTTGAAATTGTCGGCGTTGGTTATCGTGCGGCCGTTCAAGGTAAAAACCTCAAGCTGAACCTTGGATACAGCCACGATGTTGATTTTGCCATTCCGGATGGAATAGAAATCAAGTGCCCGACGCAAACAAGCATCGAAGTTTCAGGTGCGGATAAGCAAAAGGTTGGCCAAGTGGCTGCTGTTATCCGGTCTTACCGGAAACCAGAGCCTTACAAGGGCAAGGGCGTCAAATATGCGGACGAATTTATCTTCCGCAAAGAAGGCAAGAAGAAGTAGGAACGGATCATGTCAAGCACAAAACAATTGTTCGAACGCCGTCGGCAGAGAAACCGGACCCGACTTCGCAAAGTATCTACTGGCAACCTTCGTTTGTCTGTTCACCGCACTTTGCAACAGATCTATGTCCAGGTTATCGATGATGCGGCTGGTACAACCCTCGCTTCAGCTTCCAGTCTTGAAAAGGAACTTCGGGGTTCTTTGAAAAGCGGTGGCAATAAAGACGCAGCAGCTGCCGTTGGAAAACTGATTGCAGAGCGGGCGCTTAAAGCTGGTGTTAAAGAAGTCGCGTTTGATCGCGGCGGATACAAATTTCATGGCCGGGTCAAAGCCCTTGCCGAAGCCGCCCGCGAGGGCGGGCTGTCCTTCTAGGGGAATTGACAATGTTGAGACCTGACCAAAATGATAAAGGCGATTCAGAATTCGTCGATAAGCTGGTTCACATTAACCGTGTGGCTAAAGTTGTTAAAGGTGGCCGTCGTTTTGGCTTCGCAGCCCTGGTGGTTGCTGGAGATCAAAAAGGCCGTGTTGGTTACGGCCATGGTAAAGCACGCGAAGTGCCTGAAGCCATCCGTAAGGCAACGGAAGCTGCAAAGCGCAACATGATCCGCGTTCCCCTTCGGGAAGGCCGAACTCTTCATCATGACGTTAAGGGACGTTTTGGTGCAGGACGCGTTGTTCTTCGGTCGGCACCTGCTGGTACCGGAATTATCGCGGGCGGTCCTATGCGTGCGGTTTTTGAAACTCTTGGTGTACAGGACGTTGTGACGAAATCGATCGGAACTTCCAACCCGTACAACATGGTCAAGGCGACTTTTGAAGCCTTGAAAGAAATGAACTCTCCGCGGATGGTTGCTGCAAAGCGCGGCAAAAAAGTCTCTGACGTTGTGGGCCGCCGTGCTTCTGATGCTGGTGCAGACGCTGGAAAGGAAAAGGTTGATGGCTAAGGCAACAATCAAGGTTACTCAAACCGGGAGCCCAATTGGACGGCACAAGTCTCAACGGGCAACATTGGTTGGCATGGGTCTGAACAAGATGCATCGCACCGTCGTACTTGAGGACACACCGTCAATTCGTGGCATGGTCCGCAAAGTCAGTCATCTGGTACAGGTCGAGGAAGCGTAAAGCTGCCTCTTCTTGTTTCGTTTAAGGAATATTGAACATGCGTTTAAATCAAATTGCCGACAATCAAGGCTCGACGAAAAATCGGATGCGGGTTGGTCGGGGTATCGGTTCCGGAAAAGGTAAAACTTCCGGCGCGGGTCAAAAAGGTCAAAAATCTCGTTCAGGTGTCGCCATCAAGGGTTTTGAAGGCGGGCAGATGCCAATTCACCGTCGTTTGCCAAAACGTGGTTTCAACAATATTTTCCGTAAGGAATTTGCCGTTGCCAACCTCGGTAGAGTGCAGCAAGCGATTGATGCCAAAAAATTGAACGTGAAAGAAACCATTACAATTGCGATGCTTCAAGAAGCGGGCGTAGTTGGCAAAGTCGTTGACGGCGTTCGGTTATTAGCAAAAGGCGAGCTCACATCAAAGGTCTCTTTTGAAGTATCCGGTGCGTCCAAGTCTGCAATCGAAGCAGTTGAAAAAGCCGGCGGAACAGTTACTTTAACAGCTACCGAAACCGCGAAAAGCGAATAACAAACACAAACAGGATAGCAAAACGTATTTTGCTTAATCTGGAGTATCTCTAAATGGCGTCTGCAGCAGAACAAATGGCTTCTACCATGAGTTTCGGTGCCTTTTCTAAGGCAACGGAACTTAAGAAGCGGTTATGGTTCACGCTCTTTGCTCTGGTTGTATACCGGATCGGGACATATATCCCTATTCCAGGTGTCGACCCGACCATCCTGGCGGACGTCTTTTCACAGAATTCCGGTGGTATTCTGGGAATGTTCGATGTGTTTGCAGGCGGTGCTCTTGGTCGGATGACCATTTTTGCCCTCAATATCATGCCGTATATCTCGGCTTCTATCATCATGCAGTTGATGACGTCGATTTCGCCGCAAATGGCGCAGTTGAAAAAAGAAGGTGAGCAGGGGCGCAAGAAAATAAACCAGTATACCCGCTACGGAACTGTATTGTTGGCGACGTTACAAGGCTATGGTATTGCTGCCGGCCTTGAAGGCATGTCACTGTCAACCGGTCAATCAGCCGTGATTGATCCAGGAATGGATTTCCGGATTATTACAGTTATTACGCTGGTATGCGGTACCGTATTTTTGATGTGGCTTGGTGAACAGATTACAGCACGTGGTGTTGGTAACGGAATTTCACTGATTATCTTTGCCGGTATTGTTGCGGAATTACCGAGCGCCCTGGTTGGAACTTTGGAATTAGGCCGAACTGGCGCATTGTCTTCCATCGTTATTTTGGTTTTGCTGGTTATGTCAGTCGCCGTGATCGCCTTTATCGTCTTTATGGAACGGGCGCAGCGACGGGTCCTTATTCAGTATCCGAAGCGGCAACGGGGCAACAAAACATATGGTGGACAGAATTCACATCTGCCATTGAAGCTGAACACAGCCGGTGTTATTCCACCGATTTTTGCATCATCCCTGTTGTTGATGCCGACCACTGTCGCTAGCTTCAGTGCGGGCTCCGGTCCGGAATGGCTGAATACGCTGACAGCTATGGTCGGGCATGGACAGCCGCTTTACATGATGCTGTATATTGCCGGTATCGTCTTTTTCTGCTTTTTCTATACGGCAGTTGTCTTTAATCCGGATGACACGGCTGATAATCTGAAAAAACATGGTGGATTTGTGCCGGGCATTCGGCCAGGCAAGCGGACGTCTGAGTATCTTGATTACGTCCTGACGCGATTGACAGTTGTCGGTGCAGCTTATTTATCTCTGGTTTGTATCTTGCCGGAAATTTTGGTCGCTCAGTGGGCTGTTCCTTTCTACTTTGGTGGTACCTCTTTGTTGATCGTTGTTTCTGTAACCATGGATACAGTTGCTCAGATCCAAAGTCATCTGGTTGCCCACCAGTATGAAGGCTTGGTGAAGAAATCTAAACTTGGGGGCAGACGGAAATGATTCTCATTCTTTTGGGACCTCCGGGAGCCGGTAAGGGAACACAGGCACAACGTCTTCAGGACAAACACGGTCTTGTACAATTGTCGACCGGTGATATGTTGCGCGCAGCTGTTGCTGCAGGATCAGAAGTAGGGCTGAAGGCAAAATCGGTCATGGAAAGCGGTGGACTGGTATCTGACGATATCATGACCAGCATTATTTCAGACCGGCTTGACCAAGCAGATTGTAAAAACGGTGTAATTCTTGATGGCTTTCCGCGGACAGATGCGCAAGCTGCGGCTTTGGATGATATGCTAAAATCCAAGGGACTTGAGCTAAATGCCGTAATTGAGATGAAAACAGACGACAACATACTTGTAGAGCGTATTACGGGTCGCTATACATGTGCGAAATGTGGTGCCGGATATCACGACAGTTTCTTGAAGCCGGCAAAAGAAGGTATCTGCGATAAATGCGGTGGCAGTGAGTTTACACGGCGCAGCGACGATAACGCAGAGACTGTTATTTCAAGGCTTGGAGCCTACCACAAACAGACGGCGCCTTTGCTTCCGTATTATCGGGATAAAGGTATTTTGAAACAAGTCGACGGCATGGCTGGAATTGACGAAGTGGCACAGCAAATGGAAGCTGCGTTACAAGCAATCTAAAGTGTTGACTAGGTAATACAAAATTATATAATCGCGCGCTTCCCGCAAGCGCTGGAGACAGCGGGTCAGGACGACCCGATTTTGGTGATGAGGAGAGACTCGCGTGGCACGTATTGCTGGTGTAAATATCCCGACGAATAAACGGGTTGTGATTGCACTAACTTATATTCATGGAATTGGACCTGCAAAGGCCAAGGAAATCTGTGACACAGTTGGATTGGCATCTGAATTGCGTGTGAACGCACTGAGTGATGCTGAAGTCGTGAAAATTCGCGAAACTATCGATAGCGATCATCTTGTTGAAGGTGATCTGCGTCGTCAGACTTCGATGAATATTAAGCGTTTGATGGATCTCGGTTGTTACCGCGGATTGCGTCATCGTCGTGGTCTGCCCGTTCGCGGACAGCGTACGCATACAAATGCCCGTACCCGTAAGGGTCCGGCGAAAGCAATTGCTGGGAAGAAGAAGTAATATGGCTCGGGATAAAACACGCGTTAAACGCCGCGAACGTAAAAATATTATTTCTGGTGTCGCTCATGTTAGCGCGACCTTTAATAATACCAAGATCATGATCACGGATGCACAGGGCAATGCAATTGCTTGGTCGTCTGCCGGGTCACAAGGATTTAAGGGTTCTCGTAAATCCACACCGTTTGCGGCTCAGATTGCTGCAGAAGATGCCGGCAAGAAAGCCATGGATCACGGGATGAAAACACTTGAAGTTGAAGTCAAGGGTCCTGGCTCTGGACGCGAATCAGCGTTGCGGGCACTTCAGGCTGTTGGGTTCAATATTACATCCATTCGGGATGTATCACCAATTCCTCACAATGGCTGCCGCCCTCCAAAACGCCGTCGCGTCTGAGAGCTGTGTCCTTGTGAAAACGGACTGTTTAGTCCGTTATGTTGTAATGAAGAAGTCGCAGGTCCATGGTGGGCCTGCAAAGCTATGAGGTCAATGCCGTGATTCAGCAAAACTGGAAAGACCTAATCCAGGCTAATCTCTCCGTCGAGCAAGGAGAGCAGAGCGATCGGGAAGCTACAATAATCGCCGAACCTTTGGAAAGAGGGTTTGGCTTGACATTGGGTAATGCACTGCGCCGCGTTTTATTATCAAGTTTGCAGGGCGCTGCGATTACTTCAATCCAGATCGATAATGTATTGCATGAGTTTTCATCAATTGCCGGTGTTCGTGAAGATGTAACGGATATTGTCTTGAATTTGAAAACCCTTGCTATTCGGAGCCATGCCGAAGGACCCCAGCGGATGGTTCTTAAAGCATCTGGTCCCTGTGAAGTAACGGCCGGTATGATTGATACGGGTGCGGATATCGAAATTATGGATCCAGACCAGGTTCTTATGACCCTGGACGATGGTGCAACGATTTCAATGGAAATGAATGTCGAAACAGGTAAGGGATATGTAGCCGGTGCGGCAAACCGCCCCGAAGATGCGCCCATTGGTCTTATTCCGATGGATAGCTTGTACAGCCCGGTCCGGAAAGTTTCCTACAAAGTTGAAGCTGCCCGCGAAGGCCAAGTTCTTGACTATGATAAGTTGACATTGAAAGTCGAAACCAACGGAACTGTAACGCCGGAAGATTCAGTCGCATTTGCTGCGCGAATTTTGCAGGAACAATTCCAGTTGTTCGTGAACTTTGACGAGCCTGAAGAAGTTGTCGTCAAAGAAGAGCGCGAAGAGCCAGAATTTAACCGGAACCTCCTTCGTAAAGTTGACGAACTTGAGCTTTCTGTTCGGTCTGCCAACTGTTTGAAGAATGACAATATTGTTTATATTGGCGATCTTATTCAGAAGACAGAAGCTGAAATGCTGCGGACGCCGAATTTTGGTCGTAAGAGCTTGAACGAAATCAAGGAAGTACTGGCCCAGATGGGTCTGCATCTTGGAATGGACGTGCCGAATTGGCCGCCTGAAAACATTGAAGACATGGCTAAACGCCTGGAAGAACCTTTTTAGAACAGCACCCTTTGCTGTGGAGTAAGAAAAATGCGTCATCGTAAATCTGGGCGGAAGCTCGGCCGGACATCTTCTCATCGTAAAGCGATGTTTGCCAACATGGCAGCGTCTCTGATCAAACATGAGCAAATCCAGACAACTTTGCCAAAAGCAAAAGATCTACGCCCAATTGTCGAAAAACTGATTACTTTGGGTAAGCGCGGTGATTTGCACGCGCGTCGGCAGGCTTTGTCGGAGCTGAATGAAAAGTCGGCAGTTGATAAACTGTTTACGACTCTTAGCGAACGCTATGCTGATCGGGACGGCGGATATACGCGGGTCTTGAAAGCGGGTTTTAGAACAGGTGATGCTGCTCCGATGGGTGTGATTGAACTTATTGACCGTGATTTGGAAGCAAAAGGCCAGGATTCTGGCCCGGACCAGAATGCAGAAGAAGATGAAGTTTTGGAAGCTGAAGCCGTCGCTTAAGCGTTCCGTATTTAATTTTGAAAAGGCAGCCATTTGGCTGCCTTTTTTTTCGCCATTTTGGGTAAAGCGATGCAATGGATTGGCGGAGACTTGAAAACTGCGCTAAAATATTCACCTTAATAGAGATAGGCATTTTTTAATTTTGCCAGATAAGCCGGAAAACATGAATAAAATCACGATTAACGCTACCGGGCTTTGTCTTGCCTTGTCACTGATGAGCTTTGGGGCTGTTTCCAGTTTTGCCGAAGACGTCGTGCCAACAAGTCAGGCTGAGGTCATGCTATCCTTCGCTCCTTTGGTCAAGAAGGCAGCTCCGGCTGTTGTCAATATTTTTACCAAGAAACGTGTCACTCAAGCCCGCCCGACACTATTCGATGATCCCTTTTTCAAACGATTTTTCGGCCGGAATTTTCGGCCGAAAAAAGATCGTGAGCAGGTCCAGAATTCCTTGGGTTCTGGCGTTATTGTCGATGAAGACGGCATTATTGTCACCAACTACCATGTGGTAGCAGGAGCCGATGAGATTACGGTAGCCTTGCAGGATCGGCGGGAATTTGACGCACGACTTGTTGTCAAGGACGAGAGGACCGACCTTGCAATTTTGAAGATTGAGCCGGAAGGAAGTCCTTTCCCATTCCTGGAATTCACGGATTCGGACACACTTGAAGTCGGCGATCTTGTTATTGCCATCGGCAATCCTTTCGGTGTTGGGCAAACGGTGACCAGTGGTATTGTATCCGCGCTCGATCGAAGTGCCGGCGTCAGTAATGATATCCAGTCTTTCATCCAGACCGATGCCGCTATTAACCCCGGGAACTCGGGCGGGGCGCTTTTGACGATGGACGGAAAACTGGCAGGCATTAATTCGGCCATATTTAGTAAAAGCGGAGGATCTTTGGGAATCGGATTCGCTATCCCCTCCAATCTGGTCATGGCGGTTTTAAAAAATGGGTTGGCGACAGGAAAAGTAACCCGACCATGGCTCGGAGCAATGGGGCAGGCTGTAACCAGCGACGTTGCAGATGGGTTGGGGCTTGAAAGACCGGGAGGTGTCCTGGTTAATCGCGTCCATCCGCTTAGCGCTGCCCATGCTGCCGGTTTGCGGGTAGGGGACGTGATTATCGCCATCGATTCAAAACCGGTTTATAATCTTGATGCGCTTGTCTTCAGGATATCTTCGAGCGAGCTTGGCAAGCGCACGGTGTTGGATGTCTACCGCAGCGGTAAGCTTATGGATGTCAAGATGCTCTTGCAGCCGGCACCGGAGCAGCCGCTAAAAAATGTCATGACGTTAAATGGACCTCAGCCTCTCGCAGGCGCTGTGGTCGGTAATCTTTCGCCGGCTCATGCAATTGAGCTTGGGATGCCTGCCTTTACGAGCGGCGTGGTGGTGACATCGGTTGCCCGAGGCAGTATTGCTGAACGTTATGGTCTAAAACCGAGAGATATTCTACTCACGGTGAATGGGCAAAAGATTACGGAGGTAACGCAAGCCCAATCTGTTCTGTTGTTAGAAAAAGATACCTGGCAAATACAGATCCGCCGCAAGGGCCGCACGTTATCATTTCGGGTCAGTTCGTGAGCTCACTGTTCGAACATAGCGGTGATAATAAAGATATCGGCCGCCCACTGGCCGACAGGTTGCGGCCGGCAAACCTCAATGAAGTTGTTGGCCAGGACCATCTCCTTAAAGGAGACGCGCCGCTCCGTCGTATGCTGGAGTCCGACTGGCTGGCCTCAATAATATTCTGGGGGCCACCAGGATGCGGAAAAACCACCATCGCACGCCTACTGGCTCAGGAAGTGGATTTGCATTTCGAACAGATTTCTGCTGTTTTTTCCGGTGTAGCTGATCTTCGCAAGGCATTTGAAGCTGCAAAAATACGACGCCAAAATGGCAAACGAACCTTGTTGTTTGTCGATGAGATCCACCGTTTTAATCGGGCTCAGCAGGACGGATTTCTCCCTTATGTTGAAGATGGGACGATCACGTTGGTTGGGGCGACAACAGAGAATCCTTCCTTCGAGCTGAATGGCGCGCTTTTATC
>Ga0315336_1005449_pt1 | contig 13886 bp, 12 predicted proteins | sample ASW5metaG_FD_204512 | JGI IMG/M metagenome (GOLD analysis project Ga0315336, IMG submission 204512) | Ammonia-oxidizing marine archaeal communities from Monterey Bay, California, United States - ASW #5 | ecosystem: Environmental > Aquatic > Marine > Intertidal zone | place: USA: California...
CCCGTTCCCATCCCCCTTCCCGTTCCCGATAATAAGAGAATGCCGGGTTATGGGACCGTCGACTAGAGCCAAGCCTCCTGCCTGGAACTCCAGCAATCGTGGCTGCCGGAAAAGACGACGCGTCTCAAGTCCGATGGCGTGTCTTTTGGCGGATCGTCCGACTTCGGAGGCACCGAAAACTCCACCAGAAGCCTTTCAGGGGGGAGGACGGACAGCACCTTGTCGGCCCATTCAACCACGATGATGGCGCCTTCTCTCAGGTGTTCCTCGAATCCTAAGGCGAGAAACTCCTCCTCGGAGCTCAGGCGATAGGCGTCATAGTGATGGACGGGAATCCGGGTCGGATACACTTGCTCGAGCACATACGTCGGACTCGAAACCAGGCGAGTGTCCTCGAGTCCAATCCCGCAACAAAGGCCACGGGTGAACGTCGTCTTCCCGCTGCCCAGATCTCCCGACAGCGCCAGGACATCACCAGCCGCGAGCGCTTTACCTAGTCTTCGGGCGATGGCAACAGTCTCCGCAACGGAAGAGGAGTCCAACGACCAACGGGAGACCTCCTGCGTCCGAGCTCTATGGGGGCCACTATCCCGGCGAGTACTGTCCGGATTATTACTGTCCGGTTCAGCACTGCCCCCGTCACCATTCCCCATCAGCTGCTCCCTGCCGAGCGACGACTCGCATCGGCCGGCGCCTCCACCCAATCCCCGTCCACCCACTCCAGCGCAGGAGATTCGCCCCAGAGATTCTCGAGGTCATAAAACTCTCTGCTCTCCTCCAGCATGACGTGGACCACGACGTCATCAAAATCGATGAGCACCCAGTTACCCTCACGATATCCTTCGAGCCCACGACGGTGGGCTCCGCTCTCGCGGAGCTTCTTGAGCAACTCATTGCTCACCGCCTTGAGGTGACGGGGATTGCGACCTGAAGCGATCACGAAATAATCGGCGATCTGCAAGGAGCTCCCGACGTCCAGCAGCTTGACGCGCTCCATTTTGTTGGCGTCGAGGATACGTGCGCAGAGCTTCGCGACGGCCGCGGAACTCCTGTCAACTTCTTTCAAGGTCACCTCTGGAATCACTATCAGCCTTAGAACTTATACCCTATGATATAAAGCATCGGGGGGCGGACGTAAAGGTACTGTGGCCAATAAGTTCGGTTTACTCCGTGCCCGAGCCCGTGCCCCTGCCCGAGCCCGATTCATCGGCAGAGGAGCCTACTCGTTCTTCGAGAATTGTCCAGCGCCTTTAGCAAGTTCCGGGGGATCAAGGTCGTCGCTGGGTACGACGTCCAGCCCTTCGTGGTCAAGCACTCCCTCGATGTCCGTTCCGGGCACGGGCTCGGGCTGGGGCGCGATGAGGATACGTCACCCTATTTCTAAAATCCTGTGCTACGGCAGCAGCTTGCACTCGCCGTCGTTCTGCTCGGCGAGGCTTTTGACGAATTTCTTCATCCGGCTGTCCTTGACGCCAAGAAAACTTACCGTGTTGATCCGGTGGCGCAGAAATCGGTTCGTGAGCTTGGCCTGTGCCAGGATCTTCTCGATGGGGAGACGAGTGTCGTTCGTGTCCTTCGGCGCCCCATCGGTGAGCAGATAGATGGTGTCCACGTCGGCGGTAAAGGCCTCCTGGAGGGCGAGGTCCGTGCGCGTGGCGCCGTAGGCGGCCAGGGAGCGGACCCAAGCTGTCGCCTCGGCCTTGTTGTCGGCACTCGCCTGTTTCAGCATCTTCGTGCCGCCCATCCACTTGATCTCGTGACTGAAGCTCACGACACCGAAGCGGGTTTTGGAACCGAGTTGCTTGATAACCTTGACCAGCTCTTCCTTGACCCGCGCAAGCCGCTGCCGCGAGGAACCCGGTGAAGCCGGCTTCTTGGCCTCGTCCTTCTCCTTGTCGTCTTCCGATACTTTCGTTTTCGAGCCGACTCGAGGATCGCTTCTCCTTCGCTTTGGCCGCTCCACTTCGATGATTTTGTCACGTTTCTTCATGCTCTCGGAAACGTCGATGAGAAAAAGTACGCGGTTGGTGTCCAGGGCAACCTCGAAGAAACTCGGCCTGTGAACGACTGTAAGGCTCTTCTTCATCTTCTTGGGCTGTACCTTCGGGCTCGACTGCCGGCCCTTCAAGTAGTTCTTCCAGTCCGCTGCCGGTTCCAGGTCAGCGTTGGTAATCTCCCTGAGCGCCCTCAGAATGTCGAAGTAGATACGGTCTCGCGGTCTCTTCTCTCGTATCTCGAGCTCCTTGATCAAGGGCTCGACGAATTCCGTCTTCCGGAGCTTGCGAATCCAGCTGAGTGCGGTCAGGACGACTGCCCTGTTCGGATCCTTGAGAGCGCCATGAATAGCGGCGAGCGCCTCGGGGTCATCCGCGGTGCGTGCGGCAACGGCAAGTAAGATAATGCGCCTCTTGAACGTGGGCATCTTCCTCGAGCCGAGCTCCGCGAAGACGAGGGAGCGCACCTCTCGATTCTCACATTCAATCAGAAGCTGCCCCACCCGTTTTTCGAGCTTGTAGCTAGTCCCGCCCAGGCAGCGCTGAATGAGAATTTTGTAGGCCTTGGGATCCCCCGTTTCAGCCAGGTCGGAGGCGAGTTCGAGAGCCTGTGGAATCTGCCCTGTTGAGATCGCCTGGCGCAGCTCTTTCTCGAGCGTCCTTAGACTTTCCGCGCCCCTCGAGACCGAGGATGCGATACCCAGGACGGCAAGGAGCGCGATTCGGGAACGTGTACGGGGTGAAACGATAACCTTCATTCGCTACGGCTGATCTCCGGTAACCCAACTGGATTTTACAGGTACTTCTGCCAGCCATCCAACATGGAACGCCTCGGTGAAAGCGGCACTTACTGGCCCTTTTGGCCCTGCTCGAGGAATGTACTATCCTTTGAGGGCACTGACTCCGCAATTCAAGGCCCTTGGTGAACACCGCGGATCTCATGGATGTTCTGAAGTTCCTCGAAACTCAAATCAACAAGCTAGCCGTTGGCACGCTGACGCTCGGAAAGAAGGAATTCTTCCGGGAGGTCTTCTTCCAGGGAGAGTTCATGTACCTGGTAGGGGAAAAGTTCTCGGGAAGAGTACCCGTGACGAACCTCGCGAAGCTGGGGATTCCCGGCGATCGCCTCAGTCTAGAAAAATTCGAGACGCTGGTGCGGACAACAGAGCGAAAGCGACAGCTGCTCGCGCAGGTACTCCACGACCGTGGAGTCATCGAAGAGGCGGAATTCAAGTCTGCCGCGGTCGAGAATCTCGCGGAGGAAATCGTCGACCTTCTCTTCCGGAACTCGGGAAGCTTCCACTTCCAGGAAGGACGCGTACCTGAGTATCTTCTCAGGTGTGAGGAGATCCCAATGCGCGTGCCCGTACCTGTCTCCATGATCTGGAACGAGTTGCAGCGTCGCGCTGAGCAAACGAATGCATTCGAGCAACTCGTACCATCCCAGGAGGAAATATTCGTCCTCACTGAAAAAGGAATGGCGGCGAAGCACGCAAAGGAGACCGACATCCTGACGCGACGCGTACTCGAATTGATTGACGGCCTCAGAGATCTACGCTCTATCCTCACAGACACTTATTTCTACGAGTTCTATGTCCTCTCGGCGGTCGCGAAGGCTCTCGAGAAGGGCTTCCTTAAAAAAACCATCCACCCTGAACTCAAAGGGCTCGCCACCAAGAATTTCTCACGGAAGGATGCGGAAAAGCACCTTCCACACTTCAGAAATGCGGTCAAATTTGGAGTAGATGAACTGGCAGCGAGGGAGCGGCTTGCCGTCGTGTACGAACAGCTCGGCAAGATAGACGACGCGGTCATCCAGTACAATTTCATCGGAGATGCTCTGTACCGCATGCACAAGGCCGCCAAGGCGATCAAGGCGTATCAGAGGGCGGTCCAGCTGAAACCAGGTGAAATCCTCATTACCGAGAAGATCACGCGCATTTACCGCGAAGCGGCTTCCGAGGAACTGGGAAATGGCAATGCAGCACACGCCATCCAGTTACTTGAGGGAGCTTTGAGGATTCGACCGGACGACCGCGAGATTTTTGGCCAGACGATGCAGTTGCTCATACGAGAAAAGCAGCTGGATCAGTTAACCAATCTGTGCGACAAGATCACGGAACGTGCCAAGGAGAGACGCACCCCGGAGGTTGCTATCCATGCATGGAGTGAGGTCACCCGGGAGCTTCCCCGGAACACCGTATTTCGCAAGAAGCTGATCAACCTGTACCTGGACTTCAACCTGCCCGGAGACGCCAGCTCTGAGATGGAAATGCTGGCCAAGCAGTATATTGAACGGGGTCAAAACGACAAGGCCCTGGAATTGCTCGATAAGCTCCGCCGGATGGGCACGGGCGGCGGTGAAACCAAGCTCCTTCGCCAGCGCATGGAAGGCAAGAGCAAGGATAAGAGGAAGAAGCCAAAGCCTAGGCGAGCATTGCGAAAGTTCGCGCTCGTCTTCACCGTCTTCTTTGTGGCTTATCAAGGCTGGGGCTACTTCGCTTGGACCGATATGCGTCGCAATATAGCCGTCGCGGACGCATTACCGCGAGGTCAGGGCGACCCCAATGAGTTAGCTCCCGGACCGAGGGAGCTCTACAACGCCAGGTTGATGAAAGCCTGTGAAGAGTACTGTCAGAAATTTCCGCTCACCGTCTTTCACGTTGAAGCCAGCCGACTCGAGACCGCTCTCAGAAAAGAGTTCGAGGCTGTCCACGCGCGAAGGACTGAACGAAAGCGCGCCATTTTGGACAAGGCCCGCCTTCTTGCCAAGGAGGGAAAGGCCGAAGCTACGCTCGCGCTGCTGCAACCTCTACTGCACCTCCAGGAGAAAGACGCGTTTCTCCGCGAGGCGCAGGAGCTGCGCGCCCGGGTCAGCCAGCATGGCCAATCTGCCGTGGAACTTTATGAAAAGGGGAAAGCTCTGGAAAAGAAGGAAGACTGGGGGGGAGCTTGTCGGGCGTACCGCCAGCTCCGCAGTGATTTCCCACATTCCGAGCTCGTAGGCGGGCTCCAACTTCCCATCTGGGTCGAGTCCATCCCTAACGGAGCAGAAATTCGCAAAACGCACCCGCAACAAGGGTCGGTGCTAGGAACAACTCCTCACGTAATCGCTATGCGACCTGACGAATCGATCGTGATCGAGCTGAGACTGCAAGGATACGACCCACTGGCCGTCACGATCGACGAAAGCGCACGGGAACCAGCCGCATTTCTGCTTTCACGCCAGCATTCCTGGGAAATACCGCTCGACGGTGTAGCCCGAGTGAAGCCCACTCTTGCTGACGAGATGATCTTTCTCGGAACGAGCTCTGGAACCCTTTACGGCCTGAAGGCAGCAACGGGACAAGAGGCCTGGCGGGCGTCCGGCACCGATGCGACGACCAGTCTGGTCGCTCCCATGATGCTCATCTCTGAGGGACTCTTTACACTCTGGAACGATGGCAGGTTGCAATGCAGGAGTCCGTTCCCCGCCATGTCGCTCAAAGGGTCCGGCCCCGAACCCGAGCCGCGAGTCCTTGCGGATTGGTTCATGGAAAGTCTTGCCACCTCCCACGCTCATCTCATGGAGAGTGAGTCCCTGGTCGTGGTGGGGACGCGGTCGGGGCAGCTGCGAGCCTATCAGGCGAAGAAATCTTCCCCGGCCTGGGTGATGACGCTCGAGAATCCCCCGGAAAAGATTTCTGATATCGAGGGGGGGTTGCTGGTGACGACTCAACGTGGCAATGTCCTGAGGATAGACACCAACTCACACGTGGTGTCCTGGAACCACGAGTTCAGCCCGGCGCGCGTCCTGGACGCGTTCTACAACGGGAAGACCGTCACCGTAGCTACGACGAAGAACGAGATTGCATTCCTCGACGCGGCGGACGGGTCAGCGCTGGACACGGTAAGACTGCCCGCCGCCGCGAGAATCTACACGGACTCGGCCGAAAGAAGGATCCTCGTGGTGAACGCGCGTGGGAGGGTTTCCCTGCTCTCCTCTGAATCCGCCGAGGTGCTCAAGACCGTTAATCTACCCGTCAAGATCGAACAGTTGACGCCAGTAACCTCTGCACTGGGAATCGTCCACCAGGACGGCCGGGGGCTCCTCCTCGTTGACTCGGAAACACTCGAGCCCATCTGGGCGACGAGGACCCGCCACTCCATCCTATCCGTTGCCGCAGACGCAAGCTGGGTCGCCGTCACCACGGACAACGGCGGGCTCAGGGTCTACCCGAGGTAGGATCCGCTTTGCGCTCGGTCAGTAACGTCCCTGTTGTGGGCGGGTCTCCCGACCCGCCCACGCAAAGTCCGACCGGTGGGGCGGTCAGGAGACCGCCCCACAACAAGTTGGAATCTTCACTCCCCCACCGACTTTTCGATCATCTTCATCACCATTCCCGGGTTCGCCTGGCCGCGGGTACGCTTCATCACCTGGCCAACGAGGAAGTTAATCGAGTTCTTTTTGCCTTGGCGGACGTCGTCCACAGGGCCTGGATGGGCCTTGATGACCTCCTCGACGACCTCTTTCAGGAGAGAATCGTCACTGATCTGCTCGAGGCCGAGTGATTTTATGACCTCCTCCACGCCCTTCTCGTTGCCCAGCAGGGCCTTGAAGACGTCGCGCGCCTTCTGATTACTCACCTTGCCCTCGTCGATCGACCTGACGAGCTCGGCAAGTCGCTGCGGGGACAGCCCTATTTCGCTCACCGGCCGCCCGCGAGTATGGGTCTCCTCGAGGACAGCATTCACTACCCAGTTAGCTACGGGCTGCGGCTTGTTATAGAGTTGCACGCTCTCTTCAAAGAACGCGGCCAGCGCGGGATCCCGGTGGAGGATTCCCGCGAGATACGCCGACAGTCCGAACGACTCCTGGAAGCGCTCATACTTGGCGATCGGCAACTCGGGGAGGGTGGCTCTCAGACCCTCGACCCACTCCTCGCCGAGCTTCAAAGGCGCCAGGTCCGGATCGGGGAGGTAGCGGTAGTCGTGCGCCTCTTCCTTCCCACGCATCGCCCGCGTCTCACCGCGCTCCGGGTCAAACAGCAGAGTCTGCTGGACAATCTCCTCTCCCTGGGACCGCACCTTGACTTGCCGTCGGATCTCGTGAGCCAGGGCCTTCTCGACGTTGGTGAAAGAGTTCAGATTCTTGATCTCGGTACGGGTTTCGAGCTGCTCACTCCCGCTCGGACGGATCGAGACGTTGACATCACAGCGAAGAGAGCCCTCCTCCATGTTGCCATCAGAAACTCCGAGGTACAGCATGATGAGGCGCAGCATTCTCAGGTAGGCGCCTGCTTCTTCCGGTGTGCGCAAATCCGGCTCCGAGACGATCTCGAGCAGAGGAACGCCCGTTCGGTTGAGGTCGACCCAGCTCTCCGGTTCTGTCTCGGAATGTATGTTCTTGCCCGCGTCCTCCTCGAGGTGGATCCGCGTCAGGCGTATCCTGCGCTCCTCCTCGCCGACATGGATGAGCACTCCGCCCCCTTTGCACAAGGGCATGTCGTACTGCGAAATCTGGTAGTTCTTCGGAAGGTCCGGATAGTAGTAATTTTTGCGGTCAAACTTGGTGGAACCCGCAATGTCACAGCCACAGGCGAGCCCGACCGTGACGCTGCACTCAATGGCCTTCTTGTTGATGACAGGCAAGGAGCCCGGGTGCCCGAGGCAAACGGGACAGACCAGGGTGTTGGGTTCGGCGCCAAAGCGGTTTTCACAACCACAGAACATCTTGGTGCGCGTGTTCAGCTGCACGTGAACTTCGAGCCCTATGACGGCCTCGAACGGCGCCACTTTCCCAATCTGCTTGGATTCTTGCTCAGCCATTCAGTTCGAGTTTAGAACCCCCGCACCGGAGGGGGTGTCAGGTGGTGGCTCGTTGCTTTCTGGAACGCGTGCGCGAGGCGGAGCATCTTTCCGTCCTCGAAGAGCCTGCCGTAAATCTGAAGGCCAACGGGTAGTTTGTCCCGCGTGAACCCGCACGGAAACGAGACTCCCGGTACCGAGGCAAGATTCGCTGGAACCGTCAGCGCGTCCACGGCATAAAGCTTCAACGGATCGTCAATTCTTTCACCGATGGGAAAGGCGGTGACGGGGGACGTGGGACAGATAACCGCGTCCACTTCACGGAAGACCTTGTCAAAGTCCTGCCGGATGAGCTGTCGCACCTTGCACGCTTTGTTGTAAAACGCATCGTAGTAGCCGGCGCTCAAGACGAAATTGCCGACCATGATACGTCGCTTCACTTCGGGTCCGAATCCTTCCACGCGAGAGCGTGAATACAGATCTATGACTCCGCGCGGGGCGGAAGCTCGGTATCCGTAGTGAACCCCATCGTAGCGCGCGAGGTTGGAGCTGGCTTCGGCCGCTGATATCAACACGTAAGTAGGGTTTGCATAGGGTGTATGGGGCAGCGAGACTTCGTGAATTTCGACGCCCAGCTTACGGAAAGTCTCGATCCCTTCGCGCGCGCGTTCGCTGACCTCCGGGTCGATCCCCTCGGGAAAGTATTCGTGGGGCACACCGATCTTCAGACCCTCGACGCCGTGCTCGACTTCATTGGCATAGTCCCGAGTCGGCTCGTCGGCGGAAGTGGAATCCATGGGATCGTTCCCGGCAATCACAGAAAGAGCGCAGGCACATTCCAGCGCACTGGCCTGCAGCACCCCGATCTGGTCCAGCGAGCTCGCAAAAGCAAGCAGCCCATAGCGGGACACGCGCCCGTACGTAGGCTTCAGGCCCGTCGCGCCGCAATAGGCCGCCGGCTGGCGAATGGAGCCTCCGGTGTCGGAGCCAAGATGGAGCATCCCCCGCGTGGACGCCGCAAGGGCCGCGGCTCCTCCGCTCGAGCCACCGGGGACGTGAGTCGTCTTCCAGGGATTTTTCGTCGGCCCGACCGTGCCTGAGTTCTCCGTCGAAGATCCCATCCCGAACTCATCCATGTTTGTCTTCGCAACACAGATAGCCCCTTCTTTCTGCAGGCGCTCCACCACCGTCGCGTCGTAGGGGGCGCGATAGTTCTCCAGAATGCGGCTGCCGGCTGTCGTGGTCCCCTCACGCGTGCAGATGTTGTCCTTGGCAGTGAAGGGTACGCCAGCAAGCCGGCCCACCTCTTCACCACGCCCGAGCTGCCGGTCGATTTCTGCCGCTCGCGCCAGGGCCGTCTCCTCGAGCAGCTGGGAAGTCGCCTGGAGAGCTGGCTCCACCCTCTTGAGCTGGCGGAAGGCCTCGGCCACGGATTCTGCCGCACTCAGCTTGCCCGAGCGAATGGCGTCGCACACCTCGAGGACGCCGGGCGTCACGCCGATCCTCCAACGTCGTCCTCGTCTGCCCCACCGACAATCCGGGGAACTACGAAGTAGGTGCCGTCTGACTGGGGCGCGTTCGCCAGCGCATCCTCTCGTGGGAGACAGGCTCGAGGCTCATCCTCACGATAAACGTTGGAGGCTTCGCAGGAGAAGACCGAGGGGTCAATGCCGGTCGTGTCCAGGGCTTGAAACGCCGCGATGAAGGAAAGAATCTTCTCGAAGTGACTCTGCAAGCCGACGGCCTCTTCGCCCGAGATTGCCAAGCGCGACAGACGAGCGATCTGCTTGACCAGGTCGTCAGTTATTTCAATCGCCATGTTTCAACAGCCACGGACAGAGTCGAGGCACGGCTACGGGAGGCCCGGCTTCTACCGAAGACTTTCCTACTTCTCGGCAGCTGCCACTGGCTGCGAAGACGGCTCGAAGGCTTTTCGCGCGGGTGGTTTGCGCAACTTGCCGCTTTTAATGCAACGCGTACAGACCCGGACGCGCTGCACGGTTTTCCCCACCAAGGCCCTCACTCGCTGAAGGTTGGGGCGAAACTTGCGCTTGGTCTTCCCCGTAACCTTACGTCCGACTCCCCCCTTGTACTTTGCAAGGCCGCGGTACGTATACTGGTTACCAACCTCTACCTTCTTCCCACATAATTCGCACTGGCGAGGCATCTCGTAATCTCCGTGAACGCAAAAGTGCCGGTCTATCAGTCCGTTGAAGAAGTGCTTCGCACGAGAACCGAGCCATTTTCGTCAAGGCTCGAGGAGCAAAACGCAGGCGATATAGGAGTTATCGCCGAGTATTTGCGACGCAGAGATGGGCGAAAAGGGCCGGTTCTCGTAGAACATGACTTCTTCAACGGGCTGCCAAGACAAACGGAGATTGTACGGGAGCGGCTGCAGAGATCAAGCGGAGATCTGGACGACCAGGCTGCTCGCTACGACAGCAGCGGTCCGGGGCTGGTACCCTCGCGACCGTCGACCTCCGCGATCTCGAATCCGAGCCTCTCCCCGATGTCGACCGCATGGCCCTGACCCACGGGAGAGTGGTTGATATACAAGTCCAGCGGGCTCTCGTGGCGGCGCGAGAACTCGAGAACCGCCCCGGGCCGCAGCTCGAGGACCTGCTCGAGGGAGGCGATCTTCTCGGCAAGCACGACGGATACGGAAACGTCCAGGTCCACCAAAGGTTGGGGAGCGCTCTGTCTCTCAGTCATAAGGTCCTTTCAGCCAAAGACCTGCGTCAGCGAAGATCCGTTTTTTCTATTATCGGCCTTCTCTGCTTCTGACTGAACCCTTTTTTTACCCAGAAGCTTGTTGTGGGGCGGTCCCCGACCCACGCAACGAACGGGAAGAAGACAGGAGGGACGCCCGCACCACAATGCTGTACGAGAGAAATCCGAGTTACAATGGCCACATGCCTCGTAGAGCGCCACCCGCGTACCTTTTTTTCGGCGTGTTCACCGGATTCCCTGCCCTCTTCCCGGAGGTCCGCGCCTTGATCGAGGCCCGCTTCGGGGCCATTCACCCCGAAGGGGAGAGCCCGACGTTCGATTTTCCAGAGACCCGCTCCTACGCCCGCTCGATGGGCTCAGGGCTCCGGCGCAAGTTCTTTATTCTAGAGCGGCTGTGGCCCCAGGACGGTCTGGCCGCGGTCAAGCAGACCGCCAGAGACATGGAGGAGGCCATTGGACTCGGTCACCCCCGCCCTTTGGATCGGGCTGTGGATCGGGTCATGAACATTGATCCGGGCATCATCAACGATTGCCGTGTCATCCTCGCCTCCACCAAGGACTATGCCCACCGAATCTACCGCGGAGATGGCATCTGGGAGGAAATCTCGCTCGTCTTCCAGCACGGTGCGTACAGATCCCACCCTTGGACCTACCCCGACTTCCGGCGAGACACCTACCACGCGTTCTTTGCGCGCTTCCGCCAGAAACTGCTCACGAACGTGCAAGGGACAGCACCATGACCCGCTGAGCTCCTCGGCGCTTGAGCGCACGCGCGCACTCGGACGCTGTCGTACCCGTGGTCAGGACGTCATCGACGAGCAGAATCGTCGCCGGTACCTTCATTCCCGCTCGCACAGCCAGGCTACCCCGCAAGTTCTTCCTGCGACGTGCGCCGGAGAGCTTCACCTGGGATCGGGTCGGGCGAACCTTCTCGAGGAGCTGGAGAACAGGCACCGCACGGGTTGAGGCCAGTTCTGCTCTTAAGTCCAACGCCAGCTCCAGAACGGGGTCCCGTCCTCGCCACCATCGCTTCAGCGGGTGGAGCGGTACCGGCACGATCGCCTCCATGGTACCGACCGCGCCGATGGCGGCCTCGAAAGCCTGCACGCGAACCACCCTGCAGACGGCTCCGCGCAGGAGGGAACGGACACCCTGGTCAGCGCTGAACTTGTAACGGAGAATGGCCGTGCGCAGGCAAGAGCTGTACCTTCCGGCGGCCACAGCAAGGTCGAAGCGCAATCGGAGCGACGTGCAGTAGCCACAGCGAGGCGGCAACTCAGGTGAGTCGGAGCGAAACGGAGCGGGATGCACCATCGGCATGCCACAACGGGCGCAGGCGGAACGGATCCACTCGACCTGCTCGAGGCATCGAGAGCAAAAGGGATCCGTGCCCTCCTCGACGGCACCTTTACATTGACGGCAGAACCCCGGCGCCAGCAGGTCGAGGCAGGAGCGCCCGAGCCGACGGGCCACCCGCATCCCGCCACGAATCGTTTCGCGCGCCGTGGGCTTCGAGAACTTCGGCCGCCTGGCGAGGACTCGCGCCAGCGGACCGCGGGGCGAAAAAAATTTGCAAGCCCTCAAGCAATACGATACATTCGGCGATCCCTTTTTCATGGGTGCAACCTGTGGCGGCGTAGCTCAGTTGGTAGAGCAACGGTCTCATAATCCGTGTGTCCCCAGTTCGAATCTGGGCGCCGCTACTCTTTTACACGTGGGAAGGCATGGTAGCGCTCTATTTTATTAAAGTACACTTCTATATTATTATCTTCTTCCTATTGTGGTGCAGGCGTCTCGCCTGCTTTTCTTTACTAGCCAAGCTTCTGGCTTGCAGGCGGGACGCCCGCACCACAATGCTTAAAGCGCTGTTAACAAATAAAAAAGGGTAAAGACACTACCTTTCTACCGGTGGCATACCTTTACCCTATACGGTCCCGTTCCCACCGGGGTGGCGTGGCAAGAGCGGGATTTCTTTGTTTTACTTTTTCTTGACCGACTCCTCCGTTTCAAGAGTCCTGAGCAAGGAACGATACTCCGACGGGGGATCGGCCAGGACCCACTCGAGAATCCTTTGTCCCTCGCGCACAGACCGGTTCACCAAGGCGGTATCGCCGGCGTCATGGGCTTCTCGCGCCACAGAGAAAAGGCGCTCGACCTCCTCACGACACACGTCGACGGCATCGGCTCGACCGCCGACAACAGCTTTCCCGCGATAGCGGGCCGCCTGCGTCATCCCGTCGACGAGCTCTTCGGCTCGCAGAAGAATCGCGTCTGCCTGGCTGCGAGCATCTCTCCAGCGTTGTGCCAGCACTCCCTCCTCCCAGGAGGGTTGTCCCAGAAGCAGGAATCGCCGGGTCGCCCTGTCCGCGATCTCGCGAATCTCGGGGTCATCGCGTAGCGCAGGACGCGTCCAATCGAGTCGAAGTCGAATCTCTTCCAAAGGTTCGAAGGCCTTGTCCTGCCGGCCTCTCGACTCGGCGGCTCTCGCAGTGGCGAGAAGACGCCGTATGTCCCTTCGGATCAAGCCTCTTTGCTTCGTCTCCTCGTCGAGAAGCTCGCGCCACGCGACCTTGGCGAACTGCGCCGAATCTCGTTCCCTGTGGAGCAGAGTTCTGGAAAAAAACCGCGCCGCCAGGGCGGTCTGCACGCGGAGAAAGGTGATCTCCCGAGGAAACGCGTTCCTCAGGCTCTCGATCACCTCGACAGTGTGAACCAGGGAGGAGTCGTCCTCGGGGAACGCAAGGAATACGCCCATTGCCGCGACTCGGTCGACGAGCTCGCGGTCTTGAAGGATCTGACGTCGCTGCTCATCGAGAGCCCTCCCGAGCGACTTCAGTGCGGCTTTCCGCTCCGCTTCCACGGCCGCGAGGTCCGTCAACGCCTTTTGCGCCGCCCGTCGCGACCCAACCTGTCGCGATCCAAGGCGCGCCGATCCGAAGCGCTTCAGGCGAAAAGAGGCCTCGTCCGAAAGGAAGTCCGAGCCCAGGAGCGGATCCTTCTGACGCATATCGAGAACCGTCCGAAAAGCTCTCATGGCACTTCGGCGATGGCCGCGTTTCTCGAAACAGATTCCGGCACGAAACGCAGCTTTCTGACGAATCTCGGGCCTCAGCGACTCTGACGGAGGGCTGATGTAGATTTTCTCGTAGTCGGTGGCGGCAGCCTCGATGTCCCCCTCGAACACTTCCCGATGCCACACCTCAGCAAAGGAAGGCGCGACCGACGCAGCCCCCAGCCACAGCAACCCAGCGGTTGACAAGGCAACGCAAAGCATCGTTTATCCGTCACGAGAGGAAAAAGAAGCGGCTTAGGGCCTTCCCAAGAACAAAAGAGAGAAAAGAGAAGAGAATGAACCCTATATTGCCATTGAGACGA
>Ga0315336_1005450_pt1 | contig 13885 bp, 12 predicted proteins | sample ASW5metaG_FD_204512 | JGI IMG/M metagenome (GOLD analysis project Ga0315336, IMG submission 204512) | Ammonia-oxidizing marine archaeal communities from Monterey Bay, California, United States - ASW #5 | ecosystem: Environmental > Aquatic > Marine > Intertidal zone | place: USA: California...
AACGGGTGGCCAATTCGGTCAAGTCGCAAGTGATTAGCCCCTCACTGCGCGATGCTGCAGCTTTCGCAGCCAATCGGGAAAAATTCGACGATTACTTCAAGCAATACTATTTCCCGATCATGACCAGCACCGCTGCCGACGATCTGGGATTGCTAAGAAAGCGGCGCGAAGATCTGTTCAAGCAGTTCATCCGACAAACGAAGCTCGAAGAAGTTTCCGAGCATTTGACCAAGCTGACCATGGCGGAAATGGCGAGAATTGCACTGGGCAATTATCATCCCGCGGCCCGCTACAACGCGGTGCTGATCCTAGGAAACCTGGATCAGAAGTATAGTCGAGACGTCGGAAACAATCCCACACCGCCAGTGCCGCTGCCCGATGCGACCATGAGACTATTGGTGTTGCTGGAAGAGGACGAAGTTAAGGGAGTGATAATTCCAACGTCTTTGAAGATCGGAGCACTGGTCGGGTTAGCACGACATGCCCGGTTTGGCATCGATCCGAAATATGCCAGCCAGACGACCGACGCGGCGCTGCAGGTGATTGCCACGCAATCTCCGCCAGAAGACGTGGCTCTGGAGGTTCATCATTGGATGAAATGCCAGGCGGCGCGCGTATTGGCCAATCAGTTCGGCAAGGGCCCGACCGCGGAAGTTCTAACTGCCCTGACCAACCTGATTGCGTCAGACGAGATGAGCTTGGAAGATCGCTGCTCGATGGCGGAGCTGCTCAAGAAAATGCAATTTGAGGGTGCCCAGGAAATCGACAGTCCCGCGGTTCTTACGGCCTTGGGCAACCTGGCAAAAGTCGTCGCAGAGATCGAGACCGAGAGTGCAGAGGAGTACCAGGAGGAGGTGCTCGGAGGAAATCCTGGCGGAGGCTTCTCACGAGGAAGGAGTTTCGGCCGCGGCAACCAACCGCAGGGTCCGGAATACGAGCGTCGCCGCATGCTCACCCGGTTCAAGTCGATTCACACTGGCCTGGACGCCTTGCAGCCCGCGTTGCCCCCCGAACATCAGGAGCAAGGGCTGGCATTGATTGAGGTGCTTGAGCCGCTGATTACTGTCGCGGGGGAAAAAGATTCGCTCGACATCACTGTGGTCGATCAGGTTATCACCACGTCCAGAGAGATCAAGCAGATCGTTGCCAGCTGGAACCAAGCGGACCAGCCAGCCGAGGGAAGCGACGAAGACTTTTCCTGATCAGCCGCCACAGGCAGCCTTATTGCAAGACGGCGCTGATCCGAGACACCGTTGATCCAGGACGGCGCTGATCAGAGACCGCGCCGATCAAGCGAGCCTGCTTTTTCCAGTGACCGATCTGGTCGCCGCCGTGGCAACAGCCAGGCAAGCGAGCAATACCGTCAGGTAGAACACGTCGCCGGCAAGCATCGCTCGATAGAACGGCACGCCCGCCGCGTAGCAAGTCGCCAAGCCAGCAAGCGAAGTTTCGTAGGTGCTGCGAAACGCCCAGACGGCGAAATTCGTCACGATAAAAAAAGCGGTTGCCGGAACCACTCCGCACAGGGCCCAACACGCTCCTCGCCGCCAGCCTTGTTTCTCACGGGCAAGGCGCCCCAACAGCAACGGCACGATCATCATCACGTGGACCGAAACCAACACGGGCCAATTGTCGTGGGCCGGTAGCAGCACATCCGAAATGGCCAAGACGCTAATCGGAAGCAACACCGCGGCAAGCCAACTTCGAAAGTAAAACCCGCCCAGCGCCGTCACGGCCACCAACGGCGTGAAATTCCAGGTCGGTTGGGCCCAGCGTCCTAAGACTCCAATAGCCAACAGCAGTCCGAAGGTGGTCAGGTCAACTAGCGTATTACGATTCACAATCAAATCTCCTCACCCGGGCTGTCTCGGTACTTAACGATCGGCGGCGATGCTCGGCAGGATTTCAACCACAGTCAACAGACCAGTGAGTCACAAGCCTGCCCCCCAGCAAAACATTGGCATGCCTACAGAGCACCTATTCTACTGTTCGGGACCAAACTTCCACAAGATAGTATCGCCCGGCTGCAACTGATAAAGGAAGAAGCCGATTTGGGCATGTTGGCCGTTGACCTGATAGATCCAGTTGCTGCCACCTGCGCCCGCGTTGGCAACGTCCCCGAGCGAAGTGAGAAAGCCGTTTTCTCCTGTGCCCTGATGTGTGAACGCAATGCCGTGGGGGCTGCGGCTGGCTCTTTCCATCAAATCGGCCACAGTCATCCCCTGCCGCCATTCGATCGCGGCAACTTCTTGCAGCTTTCCGTCACCAAAATCGATCTGCAGGCTGACCGTCTCGCCCTGAGAAAGCGGGGCAGCAGTCGACCCCGTACTGGCGGGCTCGGTTGTAGTCTGCGGCGAACCTTTGCCATTTCGCAGACCGAACCATACAATCGCGGCTAAAACCGCCGCCAATAGGACGGGAAGGAGCCATCCCCTGCGTGGTTCGTCCATCGGGGTTTCGTCCGAGGGGACGTCTGTGCCAGATTGCTGAAGTTCCATAGAATGCAGCATATCAAACAAACCGCTCGGCAGGCTAGCGTCGCCGTCGATCGGATGAATACCTAGATTTCCCCAGAATCACAGTGACAGCCGATGTCCTCAAAACCTACCCTCTCGCTCGACTTTCCCTCAGACGATGTCGCGGTCCTTTCGATCAACGATCCTAACAAAGGGGCGAACGTCCTGAGTCGGGGCGTCTTGACCGAGCTGGAAGCTTGCCTCGACCAGCTGGACCAGCGAGACAATCTCGCGGGTCTGATCATCCGCTCGACCAAGCCGGGCAATTTCATCGCCGGGGCCGACCTGCGCGAATTTGTTGTCGAACTCGACGCGTCGGCCGGGGACGTTGTGGCTCTCTCGCGGCAAGGCCAGCAGTTGTTCTCTCGGCTGGCCAACTGCAAATACGTCACCGTGGCAGCGATTGCCGGAGTTTGCCTGGGGGGCGGCGCTGAGCTGGCCATCTGGTGTGATCGGCGTATCTTCGCCCGCGACGCGAAAACCAGCTACGCCTTTCCCGAGGTTAAGCTCGGCATGTACCCCGGCTGGGGCGGCACGGCTCGGACCCCACGGATCGTCGGCCTGGGCAACGCGGTCGAGTTGGTAACCAGCGGCGAGCCGATTGATGCCGGCGCAGCGCTAGCGATGGGTTTGGCGGATGACGTTGTCATCGAGCAGTCGGACAATGGGCAAGGCGAGACCCTGTTGGCTGCGGCTGTAAGAATGGTTCAAGCTGAAAAGGCCTCCGGCGATTATGTTCGCGACCGGCAGCGGTGGGCGGCGCCGATCGACATCAGTGAGACCGAGTTGGGCTTTCTCGGCGCCACGGCCAGCGCCTACATCCAAGGTCAGACCAAGGGCCATTACCCGGCACCGCTGGCCGCATTGGAGGTGCTACTCGGCTCGGCCGGCGTCGACGTGGAGGCCGCCTGCCAGATGGAAGCCCAGGGGTTTGCCGAACTGTTCGGCTCGCCAGTGAATCGTGCTTTGCTGAATGTTTTCTTCCTGGGCGATGCCAACAAGAAACCGTGGCAGGGGCCCGAGCCGCAAGCCATCGAGTCGGCGGCGGTAGTCGGTGCCGGAATCATGGGACAGGGCATCGCCGCTGCCAACGTCAAGCGATCGATACCCGTGGCCCTGGGCGACATGTCGGCCGAGGCGGTTGGCCGGGGTGTGCAGGGTGTACTGAGCGAAGTGAGCTACAACAAAAAAACGAAGGGACCCGACGTCGAAAAGGCCCTGGGGTATCTGCCGCTGATCAATGGCACGGTCAGCGACGACGAACTCGCCACGGCCGACATCGTCATCGAAGCGATCTACGAACATGCCGGGGCAAAGCAGCAGCTCTACGCGCGGCTCGAACCAAAGCTCGGTTCGCACGCGATTCTTTGCTCCAACACGTCGACCATCCCGATTACCGAGCTCGCCTTGGAACTGAAACATCCCGAGCGGTTCTGCGGTCTGCACTTTTTCAACCCGGTGCGGCGGATGCCGTTGGTCGAAGTGATCCGCGGCAAAAAGACCAGCGACCAAACCATTGCCACGGCGGTTGCCTACGCCAAGCGAATCGGTAAATCGCCGATTGTCGTGGGTGACGGCCCAGGCTTTTTGGTCAATCGCGTGCTGCTGCCTTACATGAACGAAGCGCTGCTGTTGCTCGAAGAGGGGGCCTCCATCAAACAGATCGACCGGGCGGCAACCAAGTTTGGCATGCCGATGGGGCCGATTACGCTCTATGACACGGTCGGTCTGGACATCGCCCTGCACGCCGGCGGTGTGATGCAGCAATCCTTTCCCGACCGAGTGGTGCCGGCCGGTCTGCTTCCCGAGCTGGTCGAGGCAGAGCGGCTCGGCAAGAAAAACGGCCGCGGATTTTTCGATTACGGCACAGGCAAGAAGAAGAACCGGGGCCAGCCCGGCCCCGAGGTCGACGCCCTGATCAAGAAGCATTGCTCGCAGCCCAGGGAGTTCAGCTCTGAGGAGATCACTGATCGGCTTTTCCTGCCGATGTTGCTGGAAGCGACCAGGCTGATCGAGGACGGCATCGTGAGCGACGTCCGAGACGTCGACCTGGGCCTGATCTACGGCATCGGCTTCCCGCCGTTCAAAGGTGGCCTGTTTTTCTGGGCTGATACGATTGGTGCCCAGCAGATCGCTGAAAAGCTCGAACCCTACAAACAACTCGGCAAGCGTTACGAGTCGACGACCATGTTGGACGAACTTGCGAAACGAGAGGGCCGGTTTTATACAGCCCGGTAAGCAGTGATGGCTCGGCCGTGCGATCGGTTCGATCGCGGCTGTGGTTGAGTTCATCGTTCACCAGTCCCAGTTCCCTGATTCCCCTTAACATTTGAAACTATGTCTTCCTCTGCCGTTGTTGTCGATTGCTGTCGTACTCCCATTGGTCGGGCTCACCCAGAAAAGGGCCTGTATCGCGATGTCCGCTCCGACGATTTGGCCGCGGCCGTGGTGGGGGCACTGGTCGAGCGCACCGGCATCGACCCGGCAGAAGTGGAAGACGTTGTGTTGGGAAACACCCAACAGCAGCGCGAGCAGGGGTTCAACGTAGCGCGGATCGTCTCGCTGGTGGCGGGGCTGCCCAGTTCGACTGCCGGTGCGACCATCAACCGCCTCTGCGGCAGCAGCTTGCAGGCGCTCAACCAGGCGAGCCATTCGATTCTTGCCGGGGCCGAGGATGTGCAGATCGTCGGCGGGCTGGAGCACATGCAGCACATCCCCATGGACTCGGGCATCGACTTCAACCCGAAACTGTTCCGAGGAACCAGCCGAGGCGCCCTGCACATGGGCTTTACGGCTGAGTTCTTAGCCCAGTCGCGGGGCATCGGCCGTGAGGTGCAGGACCAGTTTGCCCTGTCCAGCCACCAGAAAGCGGCCGCGGCGACCACGGCCGGTGAGTTTCAAAGCGAAATCGTTCCCGTCTGGGGCCGTGACGAAGCGGGAGAACGTACCCTCTCTACCGTCGACCAGTGCATCCGCCCCGACGCCAGCCTCGAGGCGCTCACCGCGCTCAAGCCTGCCTTCATGCCCGGGATGGGCACGGTGACCGCCGGCAACAGTTCGCCACTCAACGATGGGGCGGCTGCCTTGCTGGTGATGAGCGAAGAGAAAGCCAAGTCGCTGGGCTTGAAGCCCTTGGTGCGGATCCGCGCTACGGCGGTCGCCGGCGTCGACCCGGCTGTGATGGGTACCGGCCCAGTTCCCGCCACACAGAAGGCGCTGCAGCGGGCCGGATTGCAGCTGGCCGACGTCGATCTGGTGGAGCTGAACGAAGCCTTCGCGGCCCAATCGATCGCCTGCCTCCAGATGCTGGACCTCGACGAAGAAAAGGTCAACGTCCGCGGCGGCGCGATTGCAATCGGTCATCCCCTGGGAGCCAGCGGGGCGCGTATTTCCACCACCCTCATCCGGGCCATGCTCGCCCGCGACGCCACACTCGGCTTGGCGACCATGTGCATCGGCATCGGCCAAGGCATCGCAACCGTGTTCGAGCGGGTGTGAGGGGATGTGATCGACGGACATGAGCGTTGACGCCAAACGCCCAACCTGAAAAAGGTCAACTTTAGCTCCTCATTCGGCAGGATCACGCTCCCATTGCCAGTTCTGCTCGTAACATTCGCCTGTTTCCGTGTTGTACCATTTACTCGTTCCTTCGATAGTTTCACTTTCGGGGTCTACAACTAGGTCAAACATGCCGGACCCCATGAGATAATCATCGGGTCGCCAGAAGTTGGCAATCAAACGTTGGTCACAAACGATGCCCCGAATGGTCAAAGGAGCAGCAGCGAATTTGCACTGCATTCTTCCTAAAACCGCAGTGCCATGCTGTTCGAGGTTTACGCCGGACAGTACTCGACTAGCGGCGTTAGTTACATCCCACGCGAGCCAGTGGCCGGACAGGTCCGCATCGCATGGGGTGGCGGCTAAAGCAGCATGGTCCAGATTTTTCTTCTTTCGCCGAAACCACATTAGCATTTTTGCCGTTCGATATTCAAGCTCAGTTGCTCCGCCACCTGCTGCGGCGGTTCAATTGAAGTATAAGGGTTGCTGGAGTGAAACATCAAATGCCGAAACTCCGGTCGGCGTGATACACCGAATGGAGTTAGCTATCTACACGATGCAAGCAGTCGGTCGCTGTGATCACTAGCTCAAAGCTACATGCGGATTCTGCCGTCGGGCTGTTTACATCGACCGATCCAGTTTAATTTGTCCACACCTCTCCAGGACAAACCGACGACGCAGCACATAAGAGAAGGCTGAAGACAAGAATCGTAACAAAGGGGTAACAAAGACGTAACATGCTGGTAACGTCACTCAGGTATCAATAGCTAACAGCGTTTCGAAAGCAGACGGAATGCTATTTTTGATTCCTTGTCTTTTACAAAAGCCGAAGCAATTGGTAGTCATCCATGAACAAATCAATCGTTAAATTCGCCGCTCCTATTGGCGAGGTTTCGAATAGAAACGGTCAGCGTTGTACTCTGATCCTGCTTTCAATTGCCGTGAACTGTTGGGTTGGTGTCCCGATCGCGTTGTCGCAGACTGCGTCGTCCCAGAATTTGACGGATCAATGGGTCGAGAAAGTGGCCGCGCCATTGGTTGAGAATCGAATCGCCGATGGGCTGTCGGTCGGTTATATCGAAGGCAAACACTTCGGAATTGTGCACTTGGGACATTCCAATCAAGCCAAGAAAAAAGCCAATTACTTGACTGTTTATGAGTTAGGTTCGATTAGCAAGGTCTTCACGGGGTTGTTGCTGGCCGATGCGGTTGTACGGGGTGAGATTGATTTGAACGCGGCAGCAGAGGTTGCCAATCCGGCTGAGATTCGGTTGCCGTCGCGTGATGGTCGGTCGATCAAGTGGATTGATCTGAGTACCCACCGGTCGGGGCTGCCGAGACTGCCCGGCAATTTGCCGCTGACCGATTTGAAGAATCCGTATCGTGATTACGATTCAAAAAAGGCAGCGGCGTTTCTGAACCAATACGAGCTGCCTCGTCAGCCTGGCGAGTCTCAGGAATACTCCAACCTCGGCGGGTCGGTTCTTGGATATCTGGTCGCACAGAACGCTGGCAAGTCCTATCAGCAGTTGCTGCAGGAGCGAATCGCGAAGCCACTAAAAATGGCCGATTGCACGGTTACGCTAAGCAGCGATCAGAGGAAACGGCTCGCCACGCCGCATGATAGCTTCGGCTCTGCCACATCGGGCTGGACGTTTGCGGACCTCCCGGGCGCCGGCGGAGTTCACGCGACGATGCGTGACATGATGCGTTTCGCAAAGGCTCAATTGACTCCGCCAAAAGGCACTCTCGGCGAAGCCATCGAGTTGGCTTGGAAACAACAGCGTGACGCAGACGCCTCGGGTCCTGCGATGGGACTGGGCTGGGTGATTTATCCCGATGGTCAGACTCGTTGGCACAACGGTGGAACGGGTGGATTCAGATCGGCACTCTACATCAATCGTGAGTCAAACTGTGCGGTCGTTGTGTTGTGTAACACGTCCGTAGCCAAGGGAATCGATCTACTGGCGATGCAATTGATACGCAAAGCAGCAGGTCTCGAAACGAATGCCGAGCGAGCCGGACGGGATAACGCGCCGCCCAAGCTATCGCCGTTCACGGCCGTTCGATTCGAGGACGAGCAAGTGATCGTTGCCTACGATGGTCAGACCTACCAGTGGCTTGAGCTAAACGGGATCAAGGTCGAAGACATTGTCACGTCGTCAAAAAAACAGTTTGGCGGGCGATGGCAGAAGCGAATCAGCGAAGACTTGGTCGAATTGCTATGGGGCATGGACCACCAGCCTGGCAACATGGTGAAACTGCGTCTGCTAGATCTCAAAACGAAGCAAGGGTTTGTCGTCGAGAACGCACCGATGACCAAAGAAAATCGCAACGCGATAGTTGAGAAGATGCAGCAGGCCGACAAGGCAGCGTCTGTCGAGCGAGGCGATGACGAGATGGAGATTGATGCGAAGCTTCGTGGCCGTTTGGTGGGTCGTTATCAGTTGGCACCCAACTTCATTTTCGATGTTCAAGATCGCGACGGACATCTGATGGTGGGTATTACCAATCAACCCACCCAAGAGGTCTTTCCTGACTCCCCCACTCGATGGTCCTACCGTGGGGTCGAAGCCACACTTGAATTCAAACTAACGAAAACCGGTCCCGCCAAGAGCTTGGTTCTTCATCAAAATGGCGCTAGGCAGACCGCTCGCCGGATTAAGCCGGGACCAAGCGAGACTTCTGACCATGAAACGGTTGATCTCGCCATTGATTCGAAACTTCGCCGCCGGTTGGTGGGTCGTTATCAGTTGACGCCGAATTTTATTTTCACTGTACGTGATCGTGATGGGCACCTCATGGTTGGTATTACCAATCAGCCGATCCAAGAGGTCTATCCTGATTCTCCCACTCGATGGTCCTACCGGGGGGTCGAAGCCACGCTTGAATTCAAACTGACGAAAACCGGACCTGCCAAGAGCTTGGTTCTTCATCAAAATGGCGCTGAGCAGACTGCCTACCGAATTAGGTGAGCTACTATCCGAATAACTGAGATGATTTGCTCCAGGGATTGAGGGCCTTGTGATGCACGGCTCCTGGAGCTAGACATCTCGCCTTCGAGCTGTAGGCCGTTGTGCCCTCCGGCAGTTACTCCTGCACTATGTCCAAGTGCACTTCTCGCATCGGGAGCCAGAAATCGTTTTTCAGTTTCGGATCGTTCGAGCGAACGATGTTCAAACTCACTTGAAGTTTCTTCAACGCCGTATCGAATCTGCTCTTTGTACAGGCCAGTTCGGCAATCGCTCGTTTGCGAAGTGGTCCCGTATAGTCGGGCTCCAAGCGAATTAAGTCATATACTTCCTGCGAGAGTGGGTCTAACTCACTGACCGGCTGAAACGCGTCTGGGTAATGCACGTTGCGAAAGTGCTGCATCTCCATCAACACCGCATCGCCTCCCTGAACCTTCCCGTAAAACACCTCATTAGGATACGTCTGCGGAATCCGAGTCTTCCAATCCCAGATTGCAACGACCTTCGGATTCCAGCCTCCAGCCTTGGGTTTCTTTTCTGACAATCCCGTGTTGTCCCACAACGACGGGTACGGCGAACTCTTACTGCCGAACACAGTACAAACCTTTTGCTCCAGCACAAATTGATAGGCTTCATCAAATGTATTAATCATGAAATGGATTATACCGCGACGGCGGCAATGTGGCACACTGTATCCTCCAGCGGTCGATGTGACCGCCGGTAGTTAGCCACTCGCCAAACCACACTGATTTGGCGATATTGTTATAATGGCTGTCTACAGCTCGGGAAAGCTCGTGGTTGGCCTTGGTGTAATAGGAAATCTTCTAACTAACCAAGTTAGGCACAAGTATTCATGTCGGAAATCCCAATGCAATGGTTACAGCGGCAAGGTACTGTCGAGGAATTTGAGCAAGAAGCACTTCACAGAAAGTCAGGTGCGTTTGCTATCCCAATCAAGAAGGTTGAAGCGAAATTTCGTGAGCGACCATTCGGAAATTTGACCGATGAGTGGAAGAAGTTTACCGATGAGATGGAAGCGAAGGACGAACTCTGGTTTTTCAGTAGTCCTGCAAAGATGTTCTCAAAGAAGCTCGGTTGCAATGGATATGCTATCGTAAGAGATGGTGCGATTCATAGCACACTAGTGATGCTCAGAACCTGACGGCTTGCTAAAGTCGGTCGATGTGCCCGCCGGCAGTTGAGGCCACATCCCGCAAGCTGCTTCGGACGATGAAGTCGATGCACATTGTCATGTTGCCGCTAAACTACTTCGCACGTGTTTTTCTTTCGATATGAACACAGCGAAAACACCTCCGCATAGTCCAATTAGCACTGAAAAAAGGCAGCTACCTACTTTCACAAATGGCTTAAAGTCAAGCTTGCCCCAACTGAGTGGAGTAGGTGCCATGATTGGGGTGCCCTGCGACACATAGAGTGGTGGCACTGGCGTAGCTACTGAGTACACCGTATTTGGGGCCGTAATTGCTCCAGTCGGCACTGGCTGAGTAGGAGCGTAGTAATAAGAAGGTGGTGGATTAACTGCCTGCGGAGCTACACCAGCCGCCGTTGGTTGCACAGATATCATCGGCCCAATGCTTTGTGGGGGAGTCTGCCGTGGTACAAACTGATAAGCATAGGTCAAGGCTATGTTCGTCCCGAGGAAGTCACCACAACTTTGAGAGTTCGCAAGAAGGAAATAGCCAATTCCAAATATCGAGAAACCAATACAGAATACACGAGAACGTCCTGACAGAATAACACCTGCCACAAGCGTTGAGAGATATGTCAAGACAAGCAGATTGAAGACGCAAAAGAAGACAATCCAGTTAGCCTTTAGTAGTAACGTGCAAGCAACTGCGACAAAGGCAATCAACACTAATATGTGCTTTATAGAGAATTTCACGCCTGTCATTTGTAAACCTCATTAACACGAAGATGTATGCCCGTGTCTTCATCTTGATGGCCTGGTCTTGCCACCCAAACAAAGCGGTGCTGCCATTATTTAGTCTGGCATGTGCTGGAAAACAGCAGCCTACCTCTACGAATCGGACGCCAACAGCCCAGTTTTTTTTACGCCATTGGAGCGGTCCGTGCCGAATGATATATCGCCACAGAGCGGTGTTTCACTCAGAGAATCCCCTTAAGGAGCTAGCGGTGGTGACAAAATCGCATGAGAAATACTAATGACCGAAAAGGCTGGGTACGTCCCCAGTCGAGTACACGAAGTAAGCCGTTTCGACGCGTCGGCGTGAAATGTCGAGGGGACCTAGAGATACCACTGTTCGAGCCGTGGGTCGATGTGACCGACCGCAGTTAGCAGCCCCGTGATTCTCAGGTCAGTCCTGCCGGGAAGAGACGGGTATTGGTGGGGTGCCTTTGCCTTTCGTTACTGCCTTATCGTGGGATGTGAGAGCACGTTTCAACGTGTCTTCAAACAAACTCTTGGTCACTCCATTGACTTCTTTTTGGGATATTTCTCTATCAAGCCATATCATTATAATCTGTGACTCGGATACCTGAATTGCATATCGGTCATCCTCATTTCGCCAAACGGTTACTCCCCACTTGGCCATCTCACCGTCAGAGTCTCTTGACCACTTCTTGTGCTTAAGATTGACGGCGTCAACTAAATTCTGAAACGTTACTGATTCTGAGTAGGTGGTCATGATGCCATAAACAATAGGGCCATCAAGGTCGAGGTGGACGTTCTTAGGATAAATCGCATCTTCCACGCGAGTTGGTTTCTTGAGAGGTGAAATACCACCTATGTGTTTGCCGAAGAGTTTCGAGTTAGGCAAAACTATCGATTCATTGGCAATTGCTTTCGCCGAAAACAACAGGGGCGTCACCAAGAGCATAAGAGTGACGGGCAGAGAAACGTAGAAGCAGTGGCAGGATGCTCGCATAGTGTTTCCTGTATGTAGTAGTACTGTTCTAGTATTGGTGACTTTGGGTATTCGACAAATGTAATTGTATCGTGCCTGTTTCTGGCTCGCAAAGTGAGCTTTCCAGCAAACTCTTTACTGACGGAGGTGGGGCACACCTAACGACAGGAGGTCGATGTGACCGCCGGCACTTAGGCCGCATACGGGAACCTGCACAGGACGATGAAGCTGAGGCAGGTTGGCAGGCTGCTCAAAATAGAGCAAAGAGCCGCAAAGCCTATGTGGTAATGTTCAATTGCCAGGAGACTCCAAACTCGTCTTCGACCCACGCGAACTTTTTGCTGAATGGGTACTTGTCGAGTGGCATGAGAATTTTGCCGTCCTTGGATAACACTTCAAAGTACTTCGCAAGTGCCTCCTCATTGGAGTTCTCTACGTAGAGCGAGACCGCTGGCGTAAAGGTCCAGTTATGCTCTCCAGGAATATCGTTGCACATTACCCGCTGTCCGTTGAGAGTAAATGCAGCAATCTTAACGGTCCCTTCTTTTCCCACGTCGCCAGGACCATAGTGTTCAACGGAAACAATTCGTGAGTTCTCAATGAGGCCCACGTAGCGTTTCATTGCCTTCTCTGCATCACCAAAGAATGCAAGAAACGGCGTTACCCTCGGTTCTTCTTTGTTCCTCATCGGTTTTGTCTCCTCGCACTGGGAATCGCTAGTCACAGCCAAAGTAAGAACTCCCGCAGCTCCCACCGTAAGTACATCCCTACGACTAATTCTAGTCATGTTCATCGGCTCCCAGTTGGACGATTTACAGTAGATTACCAAACCGTACCTTTTATACCCGAAACATAACTTTTACCAAATTCCTACCCTGCCTCAGCGTGAAACTCCTGTGCGGATTCGAGAGATGCAGTTTCTGATGGAGGTCGATGTGACCTACCGCACGAAACGTGATTTCTCTAACTACGGTTCGAGACGGCGGGAATGGGCTGCACTGGCAAGATGCCCTCCAACGAAGCCCACAAGCAAGGTCACCAGCCATCCTCCAATCTGGATAAAGTATTCAGCTGCGATACTAATGGTTGGAAATTCCGGTAATCCAAACATCCGGAGGGCACGTTGGCCCTCTGGACCTAGCTCCCGCCAGGTCGAAACCGATACGACACCATCGACCTTGTGTCCATTCAACCGTTGAAACGCTTCCACAGCTGATTGAGTGCCTCCACCGAAGTCTCCATCTACATCAATCTTTCGCCTTTTAGGCATGTGCTCGTTCAATGCGGTCTGAACTGCTTTCACCGCTTCGCCTTCATCGCCTCGTTCCAGTCGCCCCACAACGCTAAAGCTCGTGGCTGTTTCAGCTGGGTAACACTGGTAGTAGGCTTCTTCCAATAGTGCCTTCGTAGGTTCTTCGTCAATACCCCGGAAGCCAATCGCATGCAACGTACTACAAAGCAAAAATCCAATCGCAAACGTTCTTCGATCTCCACGCTCAAATATCGAGGAGACAGCAGCCATCAAGAACAGGACCATTGACATGGCAGCGACCGTCAACAGCCACACCTTCGTTGGGTGCGTGAGAGCTCCGCAGCCAACGGCAATAACTGCAACTAAGAGGAGCAAGGTGCGAAGCGATACTTGCAATCCGGTATTCTTCGAGGCACTCATAACGACAACCCAAACAGTAGGATGCAATAGCTAATACAACTCCGCTCAATGAGTCTAACGCTTAGTATGCTGAGTCGCCACAATTGACGCCTGAAACGTCTAGAGGTGTGGCTCGACGATTTGAGTCAATCTTCCGCCTGTTCCGAGCTGTGGGGTCGATGTGACCGCCGGCACGAAGCACGCAGAGTCATTCGAATTAGTTGTATACTGAGAGTGTTAGTAGGATAAGATGGTTTCCCCCTTCGTCGGGTACTCAGCTGCGATCGTATTTACGGAAGTTAG
>Ga0315336_1005451_pt1 | contig 13884 bp, 11 predicted proteins | sample ASW5metaG_FD_204512 | JGI IMG/M metagenome (GOLD analysis project Ga0315336, IMG submission 204512) | Ammonia-oxidizing marine archaeal communities from Monterey Bay, California, United States - ASW #5 | ecosystem: Environmental > Aquatic > Marine > Intertidal zone | place: USA: California...
GCACTGCACGCCCAACACCTGGGACCTGGCAGAACCCGTTCCTGGCGGCCCGAGCGTCAGACACCTCGAGCAGCTGGCAAGCGAGCACGGCCTGGTGCTGTCGGTGGGTTTGAGCGAGAAAGAGAAGGACATTGTTTACAACACCCAGGTATTGGTCGGGCCTGCTGGAATGATTGGCAAGCAGCGCAAGATCCACCTCTCCCGCGACGAAGTCTTGCACTACAAGGGTGGGCTCGAGATGCCGGTGCTGGATATTGGCAAGTGCCGTGTGGGAAGCGTCATCTGCTACGACAACGCGCACCCGGAGACAGCACGCATCCTTGCACTTCGCGGTGCCGACATTGTGATCGCACCGCACGCGGCCCGATTGAAGATGTGGGATGACGGCCCGGACTCCCAGGCCGCCGCCCGGCGCTATTCATGTGACATTTATCACGGTTTGCGGACACGGGCACGTGAGAACGCTTGTTTCTACGTCATTGCCGACCAGGCCGGGCGTGCGGGGTATGTCGACCTGTACCCCCGGCACAGCCCGAATCAGCCCCATCATGCTGGCGGGGCCTTCATCTTTGGTCCCGACGGTGAGATCCTGGCCGAGTCGCAAACCGAGGAGATTTGCGACGAGATGGTGGTCGCCACGCTCGAGGCCGACTTGCTCGAAGCGGCTCGCCGGTCGCCCAATTACACGCTCCGTACGCGGCGACCCGAATTGTTCGGTGAGCTGGTGACCGAACAGGTGGAAAGCTGAAGCCGGGCGGCGGTGCGCGGGATTGCCATGGACGGGCCCCGGGGCGGACAGGTTCTTGACATCACCTTGCGACCCTTGGATACCACCGCTCAGTGCTGCAGGGTGCGCGGCGCTGGAGGGCCCCGCGAAACCGGGCTGATGTCATCCTTTGTTGCTGCCGGGTTTGACACTGGGCATCGCCGGCACCACATGCTCGGCCAGGTCCTGTATGCTGCGCTGCCATTTGGGGGTGTCGTCGAAGTCGTGCTTGATGACCAATAGCGTACCGAAGCCGCCAGTCTGGTCCCAGAATTCTTTAAGCTGGCGGATGCATTCGCGCTTGTCGCCGATGATGCAGCAGTGCTTGAGGTAGTATTCGACGGTGACGTCGCTGTCGGGTACGTCGGGGTCGTGTTTGGCCAGGCTGATCATGTTTGCGTTGTTCAGCAGTGCGATGATGTACTCGAAGCTGCCAGCGAAGGCGCTATTCATGCAGAAGTCCCAGGCCTCCTGGGTCGACTCGCCCACGAAGATGGAGCGGGAGACGCGCCAGATATCGCGGTCGGGCTCGGGCAGGCCGGCTTCCGCTGCGCCCCGGCAGTAGGTGTCCCAGTGCTCGGTCACCGTACACGGGGGTACGAGGTTGGTTGACAAGGGCATGTATCCCTTGGCCCCACCGATCTGGCCGCCCTTGGATTGACCGCTGATCAGGGTCATGCCGATGGGCGGGTGCGGCTGCTGGTACGGTTTGAGCGGGTAGCCTATGCCCAGGTGTTCGTTGATCCCGGTCAGGTGGATCTGCCAGTAGTTCCCATCGATGTGATACGGTGGATCCTCAGTCCAGAGCTTCAGGACGATTTCGTAGGCTTCCCGGGTCATCGCCCCCTGGATCTTGGGGTCATCCGGCAGGCCGAACAGTTCCCAGTCCGTCGGTACGCCGCCCTGACCGAAGCCCCAGTAGACGCGACCGTGGGACAGGTGGTCGAGCAAGGCCACGCGGGCAGCTACGTTGGCTGGGTGATGCTGTGGCATGATCGACACACCGAGGCCGAGCTTGATCTTGCTGGTACGCGCGATGAGATTAGCCAGGAACACGTCATTGGCGACGATCGGTTCCCACTTCAGTGTTACGTGGTGACCGCACCACGCTTCGGTGAAGCCAAGCTTTTCACAGTCGACTACGAACTGGGTATCTTCATCGAATGCCTCGGTGGACGACTTGTCTGGGGGATGTAACGGCATCATGAATGTGCCGAGTTTCATAACAATTCTCCTGTGGGCGCTGAAACAGGGGCGGTGATACAGCGGTAGATCATATAGGGGGTTGTCGGGTACAGCTATCCCCGGCAGACAGGGGTGCCTGCGGCTGCGATAACGATGCCGCGGGTCTTTTTATGGGAAGGGCGACACGCGGTTTTAACGCTTATTTTGGTGGCCCGCGGGGTCATCCTCTCTGTGTGGGTATCGGTCGTAGTCGACAAGTCGGCGGTAGCGTTTTTTTGAAAATAACACTATCAACGCAAATTTTTCTGTCAGTGGGATGTATGTGGATTGTTCTTGTGCCTGTAGATCTTGTACTTGAGCTTTTGTAAAGCGGCAGGTACCTTAAGCGACTTCTAAAGTGTCGCAGCCTTGACCGTTTGTGCGTAGCATCAAGTTAAGGTGCCACCGGCGGAGGTCTTGTGGATGCCCGAGAATCTTGACGAGCAGGAACAAGACGCAGCGACCGGCGAGATATGTTGGGAGGTTTCGCGTCTGCAGACCTGGTTCCAGCATGGCCTCTTCATCGCTGCTGCCGTGGCGACCGGCTGCATGGCCTGGTTCTTCTGGTTTGCCGAGGAAGCTGGCAACCAATGGTTTGACCACCTGCAAAAGGTCCACTATCCGGCCGACAAGGTCTGGTTTGTTCCTGCAGAGGTGGTCAATACGGTCGTTCCGATGGTGACGATTACCCTCGGCATGTTGGTCATTCTCCAACTCCGGATGCGCTATTTTCCCGGTACCGAAGGGACTGGAATTCCCCAGGCGATCGCGGCTCTGAAAACCGAGGACGGCCCCATCCGCAAGCAAATGCTTTCCTGGCGTATTGCCATCGGAAAAACCTTGTTGTTGGTAGTGGGTTTATTTACCGGGATGACGATTGGCCGGGAAGGACCGAGTGTTCATGTGGGCGCGTGCTTGATGTATTTGATCACCAAGATCACACGTTTCCCGCAGCATCTGGTCCAACGCGGGTTAATCCTCGGTGGTGGTGGTGCAGGCATTGCAGCTGCCTTTAATGCCCCTGTGGCAGGCGCCATTTTTGCGCTTGAAGAGATTGGCCGCTCATTTGAGAAAAATAATATTGGTACGATTATTCGTACGGTCCTTTTGGCCTGCCTGGTGGTCATCCTTGGCAGGGGCACCGACTATTTGTTTTATGGAGAGGTGAAGATTACTGTCGAGAACTGGCCCTGGCACCAGTGGCTATCGATACCCATCATTGGTGGTGTCGGCGGGTTGTTGGGTGGGCTCTTTGCCCGGGCCGTGGTGGCTACCACTCGAGTGATCAATCCTTTGTTGTACCGTCGTCGCGTTTTAGTTCCGTTGGGGCTGGGGGCAACTCTGGCATTGATCGGGCTGATTTCCGGTGGCGAATCGTACGGCAGCGGCTTTCCACAAGCCCAGTCGATTCTCATGGACGGGGGTGAGTATCCGTGGCATTACGCGCCGATGAAGGCACTGGCCAACTTTGTCTGCCTGATCAGCGGAATTCCTGGCGGCCTTTTCGATCCGAGCCTTTCGGTAGGTGCAGGACTGGGCCAGACTTTGAAGCCCTTAATGCTGTTTGTGTTTCCTCACTTGGAGCCCACCTCAGTCGTCATGCTCTTTATGGTGGCCTATTTTGCCGGGGTCGTGCAGAGCCCGATCACCTGTGCGGTGATTATGGTTGAGATGACAGCCGCCCGTTTCATGACAATTCCTCTCCTTGCGACGGCCATTATTGCCTATGAATGTTCGCACCGCATTTGTCCTAATTCCATTTATGAGGCTTTGTCAGAGATCTTTCTCGCGGGGATTCGCAAGCGGGAAGCCGAAACAGGTGGGGCGTCATGCTAGTGCCAAATAGCTGGTCTGTACGCCTGTCCCACGATTTAATTTGAAATTGTTGGTTCTCGAATTCATGGTGGGGTCCCCGCTGTTTGCTGGGAACTGTAAGCCGGTTAGCCGGTTAACAGGTTGCCCGAGTTCCAACGCGTCTTGCCAGTGGTGAGGGTGCACGAGCGTTGGAGGACATCGGTGTGGGTGTCTCTCGCAAACGAGCCAAGACGGTGGTACTAGTCAGAGGAGTTCGTTTATAGTTTGGGCTACGGTAAGTTTGAAGCCTTAATGACGCGATGCAGGCGGCTCGTCATGACCACAAATGCTGAATCCAACACATATACCTGTCCCATGCACCCGGAGGTTCGCCAGTGTCATGCGGGCGCGTGTCCGAAATGTGGGATGGCGCTAGAGCCAGTGGTGCCATCGGGATCAGCACCGGCAGCTTCTGCCCCAGCGGAGGAGACCTGCCCTACGCACTCAGAGGTTCACCACGATCATGGGGCCACGTGCTCGACATCCGGGATGGCGTCCGAGCCGTTGGTGTCACCAGGAGCAGTACCGGCAGGTTCTGTATCAAGCGAGTACACCTGTCCCATGCACCCGGAGGTTCGCCAGGATCACGCGGGTGCGTGCCCGAAATGCGGGATGGCACTGGAGCCGATGGTAGCGCCACCTGGGGCGTCGCCGGCCGGTTCTGCCCCGGCGGAGTGGACCTGTCCCATGCACCCGGAGATTCTCCAGGATCACGCGGGCGACTGCCCGAAATGTGGAATGGCGCTAGAACCCCGTGCTGTGTCGATCGAGCCGGTCGAGGATAAATCCGAGCTCAGCGACATGAGCCGGCGCTTCTGGGTTGCCGTCTGTTTGGCGGTTCCCTTGTTGCTGGTTTCGATGGGGGACATGCTTCCGGGCCATCTGATGACGGCCATGTTTTCGGCCCGTGGACGGGTTTTGATCGAACTGGTGCTTGCCAGCCCCATCTGTTTGTGGGGGGCGTGGCCTTTTTACACACGTGCGGTTCAATCTGTGCGGAACCAAAGCCTAAACATGTTTACGTTAATTGGTCTGGCTGTAGCGGTGGCCTACAGTTACAGCGTGGTAGCGGCCCTCTTTCCAGGAATATTTCCCGCTTCTTTTCGGGATGAATCGGGGCAGGTCGGAGTTTATTTTGAGGCTGCCGGGACCATTGTAGCCCTGATTTTGCTGGGACAGATATTGGAACTCAGGGCGCGTCGTCAGACGAATGAGGCAGTCTCTCTGCTTTTGGGAATGCAAGCCAAAACGGCGCGCCTGCTTGCAAGCGATGGTTCCGAGCGGGATGTTCTACTGGAGCAGGTTCAGCCTGGTGACCGGTTGCGAGTCCGACCAGGGGAAAAGGCGCCTGTCGATGGTATCGTGCTGGAAGGTTCCAGTACGATCCAGGAGTCGATGGTGACCGGCGAACCGCTACCCGTTGAAAAACATCCCGGGGATGCGGTTATTGGGTCGACCATCAACGGTGCTGGTAGTTTTGTGATGCGGGCTGAGAAAGTCGGGTCGGAAACGTTGCTTGCGCGGATCGTGGCGCTCGTGGCTGAGGCACAGCGGAGTCGGGCACCCATTCAAAGATTGGCTGATGTTGTGTCCGGATTCTTCGTCCCGGCAGTTATTCTGATTGCTGTCGTGACGTTTGTGGTGTGGAGCTGGATCGGTCCGCCACCTGCGATGACCTATGGGCTGATCAACGCCGTGGCTGTGCTTATTATCGCCTGCCCCTGTGCGCTGGGGTTGGCGACTCCGATGTCGATCATGGTGGCGGCCGGTAAAGCGGCGCGGCTGGGTATCCTGTTCAAGAATGCCGAGGCGATCGAAGTGCTCCGCAAGGTAAGTACGCTGGTTGTCGACAAGACCGGTACGTTGACCGAGGGGAAGCCGACCCTGGTTTCGGTGATGGCTGCCGAGGGATTTGACGATAGCGAGTTGCTGCGTGTCGCTGCCAGCCTGGAGTTGGGAAGCGAACATCCGCTGGCTTCAGCCATTGTTGAGGGGGCGCGTCAACGAGGGATTGCCGTAGCGGATACCGACGGATTTCAAGCCGTGACAGGTAAGGGTGTCACAGCACAACTGGGAAACAAACAGGTTGCGATTGGAAACCAGGCACTGATGGAAAGTTTGGGTGTTGATTGGAGCGGTCTTGCCACGCGGGCCGATGCGTTGCGGGCTCAAGCGCAAACAGTCATGTACGTTGCGGTCGACACCGGGCTTGCTGGGATGATCGGTGTGGCCGACGCCGTCAAGAAAAGCACCCCGCGGGCCATTGAGTTGTTGCACAGTGAGGGGATTCGTATTGTGATGCTCACTGGCGATAACGAGGCTACCGCCAACGCGGTTGCCAGCGAATTACAAATCGACGAGGTGATCGCGGGCGTGCTCCCGAGTGAAAAAGTGGATGTTGTGAAACGGCTGCAGAACAAGGGGCATCTTGTCGCGATGGCGGGTGACGGTACCAACGATGCCCCAGCCCTGGCCCAGGCGCATGTGGGCATCGCAATGGGGACCGGTACAGACGTTGCCCTGGAAAGTGCGGGAGTGACCCTTGTCAAAGGTGATTTGCAGGGAATTGTCAAGGCACGGCATTTAAGTCGATTGACCATGCGCAACATCAAACAAAACCTGTTCTTTGCCTTTGCTTACAACAGTGCCGGCATTCCGATCGCCGCTGGAGTGCTCTACCCGCTGTCAGGATGGTTGCTCAGCCCCATGGTTGCTGCGGCCGCCATGAGCTTGAGCAGCGTTTCGGTGATTGCCAATGCGTTGCGGCTACGTGCTGCCAAAGTGTAATGTTTGCCATTTGTGCGAGCCGGCGCGCAACCGTCGGGGCTGGGTTTGAGTGAGTCCCCTGTTTGTCTGAAGCCAAAAATGAGTGTGGACCACTTCCCACCTTTTCGACCTCATCCGCTGGTTCCTGGAGGTCATGCGCAAACGCTGATGGGCTTTTATGGTCGTTCGACGCGTTTTTCATGCCGGGCCCAGGATCACCAGGTTTTTTTGGAAGACGGTGATGGCTTTGTCCTACACGAAGACTCGGCGAAAGCCCGGGGGCAAGAAGACCGCAGTGTGTTACTCGTCCCGGGGCTTGGCGGATCTTCCCAGTCTCCCGTCATGCCGCAGATTGCTACCAAGCTCAATGCCTGTGGCTTCCGAACTTTTCGCATGGATTTTCGTGGGTGTGGATCCGGGTATCGCTTGGCCAGATTGCCCGGGCATGCGGGCCGCAGCGAAGACACCGCGGCAGCAGTTCTCAAGATTACCCAATTGTATCCCCGCTCCCTGGTAACCGCAGTTGGTTTATCGATGGGGGGTAACATCGTGCTCAAGATGCTAGGGGAAACAGGGCGCGTTCGGTTGGGCAACCTTGACAGCGGTGTCGCCGTGGCTCCGCCGGTCGATCTTCTTCCCTGTTCCCTGCAGATGACGCGCCTACCGTACCGTTTATACAGCCACGCGTTTGTCCGGTCATTGCTGCAAGAGATCAGGCGGCGGCGCGAATTCGTCGAGGAAATGCGGCAGATTCCGCTCCTGCCTCGCCCTAAAACGCTGATGGAGTTCGACGACCGTTTTACGGCGCCGCTGAGCGGATTTGTCGATGTTCGCGACTACTACGAGCAATGCAGTTCTGGCCCGCTGTTACCAGAGATTTGCTTACCGACGCTGGTCCTGGCTGCTGCCGATGACCCTCTGATACCGGTATCGATTTTTGACAGGGCCGGTTTTTCATCATCGACCAACGTATTGATTACTAACCAAGGTGGGCACGTTGGCTACTTCGGTGTGCCAGGCGTAGATCCTGATCGCCGCTGGATGGATTGGCGAATCGTGGATTGGATTCAACAGCATCACCGCCAGGCAAAACAGGCATGAACTGTGCCCGTACAGTTCATGCTCCGGTGCGACTGGAGGCTTGTGTGGTCCACGGTGTGCAGGCTGTGCCGACGATTGTTTGTGGGCTACTGCGTGTCGTCTTGGTCCGCGGCCAGATTTGCGCACACTAACTTTTCATCGTTGCGGGCAAATACGTGTCGATAGGCAAAGGCGGGATGCGACCAGCAAACTCCCCCGCGTTGGCGCAACTGAAATTCCGTAGGGTCGATCAGGTGTGCACGGCTGACCTCTTCGTAGCCGGAGGGCGATAACCTGGCGATGGTCAAGTCTCCCCGTTCATTGAACATCCATACTCGATCGCCGTTGGTAACGAAGTAAATGTTGCTCCAGCGGGCTTTGGGGACGGCGGTGAGGTCTTCCCATACGCGGTCCCCTGTTGCTGCGTCCAGACATCTTAATTCACCGTAACTGTCAACGCCGTAAATGTAGTTTGAGTTAAACAGCGGCGTTGACATCGTCGAATGCAACCCGTCGGTGTTCTTTTCGTTTTGCCCGACTCGTGTCCAAAGTTGACTTGCTTCAAGGCGGTCGGGCGGCAAATCCAGCATGTAACATCCATCGAAGAATGTCGTCAAGAACAGCTGATTGTTGTGAAGGACAGGCATCGCAATATTCATGCGCATATCTCGACTCATAAAGCGTACTTGCCAGTGTATTTTTCCTGACGTTGGATCAAGGCCGGCAAGACTTTCGGCGGTCCAGCAGAGGAGGACTGGTTGCCCGGCTTGATAGATGATCTGCGGGGCCGAGTACGAAGCGATGTCATCGAGTGCTTTCCAGCGTTCCTCCCCCGACTTTTTATCGAAAGCAACCAGGCAGGCACCGTCGGTTCCGCCAATCATGACAATCACAAGATCGTCAACGACCAGAGGGGCAGCTGCAATGCCCCAAGACGGCATGCGGATTTCGTACTCGGTATTCAGGTCCCGTTTCCAGAGCAGCTTACCGGTGGCCGCGTCGTAACAATGCAGGTGACCCATCGCACCCAGGCTGTAGGCGCGCCCGTGGTCGATCGTTACCGCAGCACGTGGACCAGCCGTGTAGTGGATTTCGTAATTGCAATCATAGGCATGTGTCCAGAGTGGTTCACCCGTATGCGCGTCAAAACAATGGGTCCGCTCAATCTGTTTAGGGTCGTCAAGACGGTCGGTAACAAAGACCCGACCGTTGGCAACAGTCGGGCCGCTGTACCCGGCGGCGATGTCGGCCTGCCATACCAGGTCGATTTGCGGTGCGGAGAAACGTTCGATCAAGCCCGTTTCACGCCATATGCCGTCGCGCCTGGGGCCGCGCCACTGAGGCCATTCGTCGGCTGTTGCCGGTAAGCTAAAAGCCAATAGGATCGGGGCCGTGAGTAGAATGTGTTTAGTCAACATGGCAATCGTAGAGGGGGTGCGGGTGTTCCTGAATTCTAACAGGTTCAATGAAAAAAAGGTCGTTTGGTTGGAGGCACGCGCCAGCTCGCAAAATTGGCGGGCCGGCGCATAATCGCGTTATGGGGGTATCCGCGACTTCAGTGCCCATAGTCCGAGGGCCGGCTTGCGCACGAAGTAAATTTGCTCACCCTCGGCGAGTGTGTTCCAGCCGTCATCGAGTTTTGCGGGTGCATAACGGTCCAGGTGTTCGGTGAGATCGCCATATCCCAGCCCTGCATTTTCAACTTCTTCTCTGGTCAGCCCCCCCGGACAGAGGGTGATGCGAAATCGACCTTCGGGAGAACATAACATGACTTGAGCAGCTGCTCCGAGAGTTTGTTGGTAATCTTCATTTTCGGCGACTTGTTGCTGTGTCACGCCGTTCATGCGATAGCCGTATTTGCGAATCAGCCGATCGATTTCAGGATCTTCGCCGAAGGTGCTGATACCGGGCGCCAGGATGATTAATTCTCCACCGTCGGCAATGGCCATTCGCGTGCGGTAAACCGCTTTGCCTCCCAGCCAGAAGCTGGAGAATTCCTCCGGATCTAGATACGCAACCAAACGTTCGACCGGTTGGTCGACAGGCGTGATGTTGACCTGACGGGACAATGCGCTCGCTTTCTGGAAGCACTCCTGGTCGTCGCCTATAAAGAGTCCGCGGACGACCGTCTTGCCCGCCTGGTCAAAACCGATCACAGTCATCGCAAAAACAAGTGGCATATTCTTGCAGAACAGCCGTTGTGCCTCGTTGAGAATGCGGCGTGGCGGCGTATCTTCGCGGCCAAGAATTCGCTCGACTCCACACAGTCCGGCAAGGTAATGATTCGGGTTGATGCTCGCAGCACCGCCGATGCCGATAAAGATATTTTTGTTGTAATTAGCCATCCCTGCGATCTCGTGAGGGACGACCTGCCCCAGGGAAATGATCAGGTCATGTTCGCCATGAACAACGAGCTTGTTCATTTGAGCAGTCCACGGCTTGTCGTAGAGTCCAGCGGAGGCTTCTCGGACGAAATCGGCCGGAATTTGTCCCAGCGTGACGACTTCATCTCGCCACCGGTGTTCGCGAATCAGTGATTTCGGCAGCCCCGGATACATTACTCCGACCTGCTCATCGGTCATCGGGAAGTGAGTACCCAAGGCTGGCATCACGTCGACCAGGGCCTCGCCATAGTAGTCGTGAAGCATACAGGTCAGCTGGCCGGCCCGACTTTCCAGGCGGGTAATATCGGGTGGGATTGCAATGACTTTGTGACGGGGGCCAAGCTGCTGAAGGGCTGAATAGAAGCTGCTCTCTAACTCGGCATCCGACAATACAGTGGTTGGTGAACCTGCAGCAAGAAAAAGGGACATGATTTATTCTTACAATTGAGTCATGGTGAACAGGCGTCATTACCTTAACAAAATATCGACTCAGTTGGTACTCTGAGGGCTGGCGTTGAGTTACGATTCCCTGGGAGTCAGGCAGCGGTGTGGCTGTCCCCCCGGTATATTGCGGGCCAGTAATCCAAATCGACGATGACCAGTCAGCAGAATCCGTTACCGCCCGATTCTCCTCTAGTCCAGTTCAGCCTGGGCAGGTTTTTACTTTTTATCGGCGGAGTGAGTGCACTCTTGGCCGTCTTGGGTGCTGTGAATGGTTACTGGAAGGTTGCCGTCCTGGTCGCGGTCATGATCGTCGTCAGCCACATGGTTGCAACCGTGCTCGGGGGTCGATTGCGACAGCATGCAGAACAACGCCGGCGGTGGCATGCGAAACGGGGCGGGTTCGACCCGGACGAAGCGGCTTCACGGGTGGCGACAAAGCCGTTTGCCGAGCTCGACCTTCCACCTGCCAGTCCGCTGGGGAGCCGCACGACACGGTTACCATGGCTTTGGCTGTTGATGACTTTCGGCGCCGTTTTGGCAGCGGTTGTAGGGGCGACTGCCCTTGTCAAGCTGGTTGGGGATCGTGCCACGATTGCTGGCCTTGCCTTGGGAACATTTTCGGCTGCGACGCTGGGAGCCTGGACGGTGTTTGCAGCCTCTGGTTTCGTGGGGATTTTGCGGCATGCGTGGAGTGACGCGGTGAGCCAACAGCGTCAAGATGGCGGCAAGACAAAGCGGGGGTAATTCAGCCTTCTTGCCCGCGGAGTGCGAAAGAGTGCGTGCGGTCGGGAACAGGGTGGCCCGTGGATTTGTCGAGTTGCTGGCCAGGCTCAGGAGACTGGGTGCCACAGGCGTTCAACACCCAGGGCCGTGATATCGACGGGAGACTCTTGATCCAGCATGAGTGCCGCCATGGCGATTGCCGTGATGGCAGATAATTGCAGGCCAGCACGAAAATGGCCGGTTGCGAGCCACCCATTGTTGATCCCTGGCAACCGCCCCAGATAAGGTAGGCCATCGAACGACGCTGGGCGTAATCCGGCCCAGGTCTGCTTCAAGTCACACATTCCCAGGCCAAATCCACGAGCCAGTGCCTGCAAGTCGGCGATGGCTGATGCGGTCGTTCGCTTGTCAAAACCAACATCTTCCACGGTGGAACCGACCAGTGTGTAGCCGTCCAAGCGGGGAACGATGTATTGGCCACGGTGGTGATGGATTCGCGCGCACGCTGGTGTGGGTCGCTGATGTTTCAGCAGGATCATCTGCCCGGCAACAGGCCTGGTTGGGAGGTCGAGTTCCAGTTGCTCGGCCAGTTGTCCCGTCCAGCAACCGGCTGTCAGACAGAATTGCCCTGCTTGCAACCGACCGTGGGTTGTCTCGACTCCGGTGATCTGCGGGCCATTTCTCACAAAACCCAACAGCGTGGTGTTCGGTTGGAACACCACGCCCAGCCGGGTGCAGGCTGCAATCAGCGCTTTGAGATGCCGTGGATTACGAAGTTGGGCTTCCTCTGGCACAAAGTAGGCAACGAGTTTGTCTTGTTTGGTAAGCCAGGGGCCGTCGGCAACGACAGGATCGAGTTCCCGAAGTTCAGCGGCGCTGATGGGCTGAGAGCGAATTCCCTGTTGCTGCCACCGGGCAAGTGTCGTGACGGTCTTATTCTCTGGATCACAATCAAAGTTTGGGGTGAAGTAGATGCCACCGGTTTGACGCCACCCATTGTCAATTCCCGTGAATGCATGGAGCTGTTTACTCCAGTTGGGCAGCAGCCGGCAACTCTCCCTGGCCAGCGTTTCGAGGATCGGATGATCGTGGTACCAGGACCCGGGGGGGATGATTCCGGCACCGGCCCAGGATGCTTCGCGGCCCAGCTCCTGTCGATCCACAACGCACACACGTTGTCCCATGTTTGCCAATCGAAATGCCAGCGAGAGGCCAATCACCCCGCCACCAAGAATCAGTTCGTCAAAATTCTCTGTTTGTGCCATGGTCGGGAAATTAAGAGGCAGGCTTCAATTTCAGTGCTGTTTCTACGTAACACCGCAAGTCGGTTAGCGGTTCATTTCCGATCGCTTCGGCCCGTAATTCGCGGTACAGGCGCTTCAAGTCGCTGATAGTATCGATATCGTACCACGGCGAGAGTAATTCATAATCAACGTCACGCTGCCACCCTTTGGCTTCCAGTTGCCCAAGCGTGGCGGGCCACAGTCTGGGGGTGCTCCACGGCATTGCCTCAAAAATCGGCGGAATTTTCGAGCGTGCGCCGACCAGGTAGTAACCACCGTCGTCGGTTGGGCCGAGGACCAGGCGGCGCGTTTCAAGCAGTTGAAGGGCTCGTTCGATGTGTGGCAGGGGTACGCTCGGGCTGTCGGTTCCCAAAAGCAGTACCCGTTGGAACCCGGCTCTAAAGCAATCTCCGAAATAAGCGGTCATGCGGGTTCCCAGGTCACCTGGCATTTGAGGTCGAAACTGCCAGTGGCCGTTTCCAAGCTGGGTGAACTCCTCCCGGTGCTCGGGTGGCCAGTAGTAAACAACCCGTGTATCGGCAATGAACTTGAGCCGCTCGAGCAGTACGTCGACGCAGTGACGATGAAATCGGACAGCAGCAGTCGCTCCGATTCCGGCTGCCAAACGGGTTTTCACTTGGCCGAGTGTCCAGTGTTTGGCAAAAAGCCCGAGTATAGATTTTTTGGCGGGAGAGGCCGTTATATCCAAGACCAATTCCTTATTTACTTTAATAAACGCCGCAACAAGCGGGGATCGACCCGACCGCGAAACCGAACGACGCCATCAATTTCAATCACCGGTACACATGTGTTAAAGCGTTCGACAAGCTCCGGATAGTCATCAATGTCGACTTCTTGGTAGGCAACGCGATGCGTACGTAATACTTTGGCGGCATCATCGCAGAGATGACAGCCTTGTCTAGTGTAAAACACAATGTCGAGTGATTGTTCGGGTTTCATGGTTTTCAAAGACGACGCGTGACAAAGCACTTTTTGTCGGCGCAATCGGACGATTTCACGCCCACGAAAGTGGCTTGTCGAATCCAGCCGGGGTGGGCCGATATTCCCAAAATGGCGTTTTGTCTCCCTTCGTGTCTCGTTCGTAAGTTGCTGTGTTGTAACGGTTTAAATATTTGTTTGTGGAATATGGCCGCGGCAGCGTACGATAGAGACAAGAGGTTCAGACGTCTGGAATCCTCCTCTGGCGTTGCTGGAAGCGACGCTGTGCAGCCTTGCCGAATCGCCGATTTGGAAGCTCTTCAGGATGGCTCGCGCGCACGCGGCAGGGCACAAAAAATGATTTTCATAGAATTTTGACATGCGCTATGGCTGTACGACGCAATTATCTCGCCAAGCACAA
>Ga0315336_1005452_pt1 | contig 13882 bp, 13 predicted proteins | sample ASW5metaG_FD_204512 | JGI IMG/M metagenome (GOLD analysis project Ga0315336, IMG submission 204512) | Ammonia-oxidizing marine archaeal communities from Monterey Bay, California, United States - ASW #5 | ecosystem: Environmental > Aquatic > Marine > Intertidal zone | place: USA: California...
GTGGATAATCTGTTCGCTCGTGTATCGCTTCCTCGTCATTTCCTGCCTCCTTACACACACCCGAATCCTTCGATTCTCTCTCAAGATTCGGATTCGTTTTCAGGGGGCAGGTCACTTCTGTGAACAGACTACACTTGGCGAGCATGAGACGAAGCAGGACCGGGAGGGAGGAGTCAGAGTCAATAGCCTGTTTGAGGTCGTTCGCAGCGTCTTCGAGACGGGCAAGCTGACTCTGGTTGGGTCGTTCCTCGTACCGCTCCGGGGGAACGGTCGCCCCCACACAGATTGCGTAAGAGTTGAGAGTTTCCCCCGGCAATTCAGGAGACCAGTAAGAGAGGTCTTTTTCTTCGTCGTCCTCAGTCCACTGCCAGTACGGTTCCCAATCGCCAACCAAGTAGAGAAACTGACCCCTCAGGGCTCGAAACCGCGACTCGCTCAGTCCGGCAGACTCTTTGAGACGGCTGTAGAGCCGGGATCCGAGATCCCACGCCGAGACTGAGGAGGCATTCACGATCTCCCACGAAATGACCTTGGGATCGGCAAGTTGATCAGGCTCCACCAGGCATACCATGTCCTTCAGGATCTCCCGAAAACCTGATCGTTGCTCCGCCTCCACATCGCCAAAGTCCCACTCCAGGTGAATCAGTTCCCAGAGAAAGCTAAGAACCACAAAGCGTGCTGCCAGATCATCAAAGTTCCGCGCCAGAAAGGTTTCGAGTGATTCTCGGATTTCGGCTGGTGCTGTCCAAAATACCTCCATCGCATCGCCAACCCTATCGATGTCGCGACTGCTGATGAGTGGCAGGGAGGGTCGCGGAAGAATGTTCTCGCGAGTCCATTCAGTCCATTCCAACAGGGACTCAGCGAGCTTCATCACACGCCCTCACGCCAGACGCGCACGTCCGGCGAGCCGTCGAAATCTGCCCGGCCAATCAGCATCAGTTTGGGAGAAAGGGTCGAGATATCCTTGGCGAGCGTGTCCTCTAGCCGGGCCTCACTCTCGATCGATGAGAAGGAGGCCTGCTGAAGATCCTCCCCCAAACGCCAGATTCCCACTTCGATCGGCACGCCCCAGATCCCCCCGCCAAGATACTATCCCACAGTCGGACGGATTAGGTCCGCCGAGAAAATCATCCACAACGGAGGATGGGCCCCCAATTCGGAATCGGTTGCATATCCCCCCTGAGGCTCGGCTAGCGGCTTCGGAGCCGCACTTAAGGAGATCGGTCCATTCACCCGTCGTCCGTCCGCAAGATGTTGCCCCTTGTCACAATTCAGGTTTGTCCGGAATCCGGACAAAACGTCGCAAGCCGATTGCGCGAAAGTGACCGTTTAGGTCTCTGGTGTAGACATGATGAAGATTCTGACTAGAGATGTGACTCTAAACCGTACATACATAGGGATGTTACCTCTCTGGCGACAGTGCCGTCCGGACACTTCGCCGCGGAAATAGAGGTTCTTGAGAACAAGCTTCTCGACCATGCTCTCGGTGACCCCGGCCTCTTCGAGCGATAAGGAGGGTTCGGGGCGGAAGCGCTCGCCGCCGCCGTCCCTTTCGCGTTGAAGCTGAACTGTGAGTTCTTCCACTGTTGCTCTCTTCGTCCTTTGTTGAGCAGGTATGAGGCCAGGGCAATATTTCGGCCAACCATTCGGAAGTACCTATGCACTGGTGTAAACTAGTGCCAACGGGACAGGAGAGGCTTTTCTAGTGGTTGATCCAACGTGCGGAGTATGGTGCGGCGGGAGGATTCTATCCTCAGTGGCCGCTGCATTGCTTGCCTTCACAACCCTCACTGCCGCGCAGCCGGAGGAGCCAAATCTCCTCTCGGTCTTCCCGCTAGGCGGCCGAGCCGGAAGCACCTTCGAAACCACTATTCGGGGCCGCTCGCTCGACGAGGCCTACGCCCTGTGGCTCCAGTCGAAAGACCTCAATGCACGCGTGCTTTCCGTGGAACCGGAACCGCTCGATCCCGACGCGTCCGAGAAGCAGAAGGCCAACCCGATCCACCTTCTGCGGATTGAAGTCGACGTGCCCGACAACTTGGAGCCCGGCGAATATCCGTTGCGGGTCATCACGCCGCGCGGTCTCTCGAATCCGCTCAGCGTTCATATCCATCGGGAGCCGAGTTTCATCGAGCGGTCGGAAGCGCATGAAACACCCCGCGAGGCACAGTCGCTTCCCAAGCACCCCTTAGCGGTCCACGGCCGTATCCACGAAGTGGGCCAGGTCGACTACTACTCCTTTGATGTTCGCAAGGGCGAAGAAGTCCTATTCGAGGCCTTCTCCAGCGGCCCGCTCGACCCCAGTATTTCGATCTACGAGTTAACCGGCAGTTGGTTCGATGAAGATCGCGCCGTCCGGTTGGCCTTTCACGATGAGGATGTTTCTTATCCCGGGTTACCCACAGAGGCGGCGCTGACGCACACCTTCACGAAGCAAGGCAATTATCTCGTTCGCATCAACGGCTTCTGGGGCTACGGCGGTATGGACCACGCCTACTTCCTTCGTATCGTACCGGCCGAGGCCGGGCGTACCGACAAGAAGATAGACGCCGATTGGAAGGAGCGAACGTGGACGCGTTCGCTCGACACCGGTCGTATGAAGACGCTGTGGTCCCGCTCCGTCGCTGAACTGGCGCCGAGCTTGACCGATGACGAGGGGAATCGCAAGGAAGGTGCGATCGCCGCCATCCAGGAGATCCCCGTCATCGACGCCGACGCCGAGCCGACCGAGGCGCCTGTCGTGCCATCCGAGATTCCCCTGCCGGCCATGATTACCGGTACGTTCGAGCGCCCTGGCGACATCGACACTGTCCGTTTTTCCACGAAAGAGGGCGACAAGCTCATCCTCGAAATCCTAACGCCCGAAAAGACCATCCCCGAGATGAACCCGTACTTGCGTGTCGTCGATTCCGAAGGGGTTGAAGCTTTCACAAACGTCTACTCAAACGTCAACGTCAATGGCAATACGTCGAAGCAGATCAAGCCGAAAACTGCTTTCGCCTTCTCACGTGGCGGCGATTTCACTCTCGACATTCGCGATATCACCGCGAGCTATGGCGACCGGCAGATGCAATACCGCGTGCTGGTCCGGCCTTGGGTTCCCCACATGGGTGAAGTCCACATTGCCGAAGACCACATCAACCTCGTCGCGGGTGAAGCCAAGAAATTGAGCGTAACCACCGACCAGGAAGAAGGCTACGACGGTTTTGTGATCCTCTCGATCGACGGTCTCCCAGAAGGTGTGCAGGCCGTACCCGGAACCGAGGTCGAACCCGACCGCCCGCCGCCCTTCAGCGTTGGCAAAGCCGAGCGGTTCACGACCAAGAGTAAGAAGGCTACGTTCGTGATCCTGCCAGGCCGCGATGCGCCGGCCACACGCATGCCCGCGGTAGCCACCATCTATGCCCAACCCGTCGTCGACGGGACGCTCGGTGAACGAATTCCTGTGAAAGACCTGCTCGTGATGGTCACGCGGCAGCCGGAGAGTCTGAGTGATAACCAACAGAAACGATCAGCGGAGGCTTCGCGATGAATAGGGTGGTTCTGGCTTGCGCCCTTCTTCTAGGCGCTCTTTCTCTGCACGGCGCCGAAACGACTGACGCCGACGTTGTCTCGATCCGTCTCGTGCCTGAGTCACGCACGCTCGCCGGCAAGATGGCCTCGCAGCAGTTCATCGTCATGGCGAAGACAGCCAAAGGTAAGGAACGCGATGTCACCGACCAAGCGAAGTTTACCCTCGCCGATCCCAAGCTTGGGGCGTTCAAGGAGCACGGACGTGTCATCGCCGCGATGAATGGGGCAACCAAAGTCCGGGCCACGGTCGGTTCGCACGAAACCGAAGCGTCGCTCCAGATCAAGGGCTCCACCGATGAGCGACCATTCAGTTTCGCCAGGGATATCGGCGGTATCTTTACGCGGCGCGGTTGCAACGGCAGCGGCTGTCATGGCGGAGTCAAGGGACAGGCCGGCTTCAAACTCTCCGACAATGCCGTGCATCCCCACGAGGACCACAAATGGATTGTCGAGGGCGGTGTTTTTCAGGTTCTGACCGACGAACCCGAGGGTGACAAACAGTCCCGTGTCAATCTCGAACACCCTGAAGCTAGCCTCTTGCTCCAGAAGGCCACGATGGAAGTCGCTCATGGGGGCGGTCCGCGTTTCGAGAAAGGATCGGACGACTACATAACGGTCCTGAACTGGATCGAGGCCGGCGCGCCCTACGGCGAGGAGGACAAGGATTCCGCGAAGGTTGTCGGGCTCGAAACGTTTCCTACGGACGTTGTCCTCGAACAGGGGCACAAGCAGCGTATCCTCGTAACCGCCCACATGTCCGACGGCACCCAGGAGGACTTTACGCACCAGGTCCTTTATGAAGTGAATGAGTCGGAGATTGCCGACGTGTCGGCCGGCGGCGCCATCGAGGCTTCCAAGCCCGGCGAGACGGCAGTGATGATCAAAGCCGCGGGCCGCAATGCCCGGGTCGGTATCGGCGTCGTCGCGGATGCGCTCGACAACTATCCCGACGTTCCGCGTAACAACTTCGTCGATGAAGAAGTCTTCTCGAAGCTGCGCAGGTTCAACATCGTCCCGTCCGGACTGTCGTCCGACGAAGAGTTCTTGCGGCGTGTCTGCTTGGACTTGACCGGCCGGTTGCCCCCGCCGCGACGCGTCCAGGCTTTCGTCCAAGACAAAGACCCACGCAAGCGCGAGAAGGTCGTCGAGGCACTGCTCGATTCGCCCGAATACGTGGACTACTGGACGTATCGTTTCTCTGATCTCTATCGCGTCGCGATCTTCCCCGTCGGCATCAATCCCAAATGGACACAGATGTACTCGGAGTGGATTCGCGATGCTATTGAGCGCGACCGGCCGTATGACGGAGTGGCGCGCGAGCGCATTGCGGCGCAGGGCTACAGCCCGGCGACGCGCCATTACTTGCCGTACCTACAGATTCCGCCGCCCGAGAACATGATGGGCGAAGAAGTTCGCGTTTACATGGGCCGGCGGCTCGATTGCGCCCAATGCCACGACCACCCTTACGAAGAGTGGACGCAGGATCAGTTCTGGGGCATGACGGCTTTCTTCGGACCGATGTTCAAGTTTGGTGGCAATGAGCAGTCGGTCGTCTTCGATTTCCCCAAAGGGAAAGAAGTCGCCCCTGACGTCCCCAGCCCGAAGGAGTTGCGCGTCGTACATCCGCGCACACACACGCCCGTGCAGCCAACCTTGCTCGACGGCAAGGCGGTTCCCTTTGAAGCGAACGAGTTCCCGCGGCGCGAGTTGGCGGAGTGGATGACCTCGCACCCCTACTTTGCCGAGGCGACCGTCAATCGCATCTGGAGCCACTTCTTCGGACGCGGCTTCGTCAACCCGGTCGACGATTTCCGGAGCACTAACCCGCCCTCGCACCCGCAACTGCTGGCGCGCCTCGCGAAAGGTTTCGAAGACAACGGTTATCGCCTCAAACACCTGATGCGCACGATCGTCACGTCGCGAACCTACCAGTTATCCAGTACAACGAACGACACGAACGCTGCCGACCGGATCAACTACTCACATGCCCGGCCCCGGCCTTTGGATGCCGAAATTCTCTTCGATGCCATCACCGATGTCACCGGCGTCGAAGAGCGCTTCGAGGTCGGCACGAATCGCGGTGTTTGGCGGGGCGGAACGGCTCCTATTGGTACACGGGCCGTGCAGTTGCAGGAGTCGGACATCTATCCCTCCGTCTTTCTCGACCTCTATGGCCGCGCGAACCGCTTCTCAGTGCCCGAGCGCGACGCGACTCCGAAGCTCACACAGGCGCTCCACATGCTGGCCGGCACCACCTATAACGACAAGCTGTGGATGGAGGGAGCGCGCGTTTTCGACCTTCATGAACAGGGTGCGTCGGACGAGAAGATCATCGAGAACCTCTATCTAGCAGCCCTATCGCGCAAACCCACGAAGACGGAGCTGCGCGATCTGAAGGGGCTTATCGCGCAAACACCCACACGAGAGCAGGCTCTCCGGGACCTACAGTGGGCCATTCTTAGCTCACGCGAATTCGCTGAGAATCATTGAGGTAGGTCCTACTTCATGAATCGGTTGGAATGCCATGTTGCTGTCGGATCTCCTCCAGAACCTTGCGCGCGTCGCGACCGGAGCTAGCCTTTGACTCTTCCAAGTGCTGGCTGATCACTGCTAACGACTCCTCATCCGGCAGCGGGAAAATCGACATGTCGTCTCGATCGAGCAGATCGCGGAGGAAGTCTTCGACAGAACGGTAGCCTTCTCGTGTCGCGCGTTGCTCCAGCGTCGTCTTCAAGTCGCTTGAAACCGGGATGTGCAGTGTGCTCTGCGCCATGCCTGTAATGTAGTCCTTTGTGTGCAATTCGGTCAATGAAAGCATCAGTCCTCCGAGGCCTCTTTTTTCTCCTTCCACCTCAACGCTCCCCTGAGGTAAACTTGGTAGCATTAATGGCCCCCAGGAAGCGGGCCGCGCGGGAGGTTGTGTATTGTTGACTCAAAGGGGCTGTCTCACCGGAACGAACCAACAGTGGGGTCGACGAGACTTCGTCAAGGCCGGCTCGCTCGGCTTTCTGGGGATGAACCTCGCGCAATCCCTGTGCTTGCAAGCGGCGTCGCCGGCGCGCCTCTCCTCCCAGGCCAAAGCGAAAGCCTGCATCCTGCTTTGGCTTGAAGGCGGCCCGGCGCAGATGGATACCTGGGATCCGAAGACGAACAGCTCCTTCCGTCCCATCTCCACCAACGTTGACGGCATTCAGGTTTCCGAACTTCTCCCCAAAGTCGCCAAGCGCATGGACAAGCTCGCGCTGATCCGCTCGATGAGTTCGTTTGGCGACGACCATCCACAGGCAGTTCACTACGCCGCGACCGGCCACTTACACAATCCGGCCATGCAGTTTCCGAGTGTCGGCTCGATCGTCGGTGAGCGCATGGGTCCCACGAACGGGATGCCGCCGTATGTGATCGTGCCGCGCTGGGAGCGCAGCCAGCAGTATCAAGAGTCCTTCCGCTCCGCCTTTCTCGGACCGGACTACGATCCGATGCTCATCCGTGACCCGTCGAAGGAAGGGTTCCAGGTAACGGACCTGAGCCTGCCCAAGTCGCTCGCACCCGCAGCGGTTGAGAATCGCCGCTCGTTCCTCGACGTTGTCGACCGTATGTATCGAGACCGCGTGGAGAGCGCCGAGCACGCCAAGATGGATGCCTTCACGCAAAAGGCGTGGGAGATGCTTCTAACCCCGGGCGTCCGAAATGCCTTCGACCTCTCGAAGGAAACAGAGAAGACCAAAGACGCATATGGTCGCGATTCCGTCGGCCAGAGTCTGCTGTTGGCGCGGCGTCTTGTCGAGGCGGGCACCCGTTTTGTCACGGCGGCCGGTTTCCACGGCAATTCCTGGGACACGCATTCCGCCAACGACAAGGGTCATCGCGACCGCCTGACGCCCCCCCTCGACAACGGACTGTCGGCGTTGCTCGACGATCTGTCGGAGCGCGGTCTCTACGACGAAGTCATCGTCGTCGTGATGGGTGAGTTCGGCCGCACGCCGGACATCAATCCCAATCTCGGCCGCGACCACTGGCCGAAATGCTGGTCGTTGGCGATTGGCGGCGGCGGGTTGAACACAGGCCTCACCGTCGGTGCGAGCGATGAGAGGGCAGCGAACGTCATCGAGCGCAAGACCAGTGTCGGCGACCTCTTCGCGACGATCTACAAGGCTCTCGGCATCGACTGGACTCACGAATACATGACCCCCGTCGGCCGTCCCATCAAGATCGCCAACTCCTTCGAGGACTCAACCGGCGAACCCGTGAGCGAGCTGGTTTAGCAGGCCCTGAAAGCTTCCGTTCTCAGATCCCAAAGCGCCGCGGCCGGGCAACTATCCGCCGAGCCACGTACGTAGTAGGCGGTTCGAGCCGCCTCGGAACCTCCGGCCAATCGTTTCACGCTGCGTCCGAGCCCGTCCGAATACCCTAGAGGCCTTCAGTAGACCGTTCTAAGGTTAGTCCCGGTTTGCTCATCCTAAATTGAACCCATCGGCCTATGGAAACATTGCGCTCGGGGGACGTATTCTTGTTGACAGGAGAACCACCGTGTCATCAAGAGAGAAGCTGCTAAGCGTAACCCTCGTCGCCACGGGGTCCGTGACGCTGTCGCTCATTCTATACCGCCTGTTCTCGCAACTGATTGTGTCGCCGGGCGACCCAACGGGGACCGTGGCTTCATTGCTGGGCTATCTGGCGGCGTCGGTGGTCTGCATCTTACTCGGCTCCACCATGTGGAAGAGGCTCGAGGTTCCGGTCGCTGAGTTCTCACTTATCGGCGGCGCGTTCTGCCTCGGCCTCGCGTTCCGGCCCATTGGGCCGAATGCGAATGCCCTAGGCACATTGGGCCTCGTCGCTTTTGTGATGGGCTACCTCATCCTCCGATCGGCGGCGAGCCGCGGTAAGCAGCGCACTGTGTTCAACCGGATCGTCGAAAAACAAATGTCTCCAGCCGTCAGGGCCCTCATGTATTTCCCCGGGCCGCGTAGCACGGCGTCCTCATTGCACGCCACGCACGACACGCTTGGTGACGGCGTTCGACCACAATCTGATCGCGAGGCGGCGATCGAAGCCTTGCGTCGTGCTTCCTGAGACCACCCGCTATTTCAACGCGAGACGGGCGAAGCGATCGACTGCGGTTCCATCGCTCGCGAACAGCGGTACGCGGTGATCCAGGCTCGACTTCCCGAACGTCGGTGAAATCTCACATTCCCGATTGGCCGTCTGGTCACGCCGCACAATATTGATGCGCCAGGGTTCCCCTCCGACGTCCAACTCGTTCAAGGGGATCGCCATCTCCGCCTGCCATCCACCGTGGTTCACGGCCGTTGCCGCCCGAAACTTGCTATTCCATTCTCGGTCCGTTCCACTCGCGTCAAGGAAGCTTCCGCGCGCGTTGACCAGGAACGTAAACGACGCGTCTCCGGCTCCGATATGCACTCGAACATGGTCATCTCGGATCGCCCGGCTGTTGTCGCGACCTTCGTATCCTTGCTCGGTTAGGCCTTCCGGCGCTTCGATGAGGGCGCTTACGTAGAGCATGCCGTCCTTGTGAATCACCCGAGCTTCGGTCCGCCGGACCGGCCAGTCGGCTCCCTGCACATCGATGAAGCCGTCAATTGGCGCGACCTGCTGCCAAGCGGCGTCATCGAGGTTCCCGTCAACTGTGGGCGAGGACGCCGCGGCCGTAGCCGTGATTGTCTGATCTCGCCAAACCTTGAGCGGATAGAAAAGTACCCGGTCGTTTCGAAACGCCTTTTCGCCCTCCGGCGTTCCAAACTCGAGAGTTGCTGTAGGCACCGGGTGCAGCGCGTTGCCTTCTCCGCGCACGCGGATCGGGATGCGCAGGGGCTGCCCTGGCTCAAGCATTTCGACCCGCTGCTCGCGATCAACTTGCCAGCCGTTCGTGCCGTGCCATTGCAAAGTCATACGTAGTGGCGTTTTGAATGGATTCTGAATCTCAAGCACCGTGTCGACCTCGACGCGATCTCCGTCCACCTTCACGAGCGGCAGCTCTCGAATCGCCTCGCCGAGGTCTCGTTCCAACTCGAAGATCTCGTACGCCATGAACTCTTCAGGCGAGTTCACGGCCTGCTTGTCGATCACGAACGCATCGAAGACGTTCCCTTCGATATCGACGGCGCGTCCGACCAGCCGGTCTCCCATTACGTCAATCGCTGTCACATGATGAATCCGCCGGCGAAACGCCGCATGTTCCTTCGGGACCATCGGGTACGTATTCGCGCCGCCACCGCCTGAGATCAGGTGATATACGCCTCGTTTCGGCCTTCCTTCGTAGCGGCCGATCGGGTACGACCGCATGTAGTAGTGGTCGTGTCCATTGATCACCAAGTCGATGCCGTACTCCTCGAACAGCGGCTGCCAAACCCAGCGCTGCTCGCCGATCCCACGCGTTGGGTGCGCGCGGAACAACGGGTGGTGAAAGTAGACAAACTTCCAAGTGGCATCTTTATGCTTCTTCAGATCTTCGATCAGCCACTCGGTCTGTTTCTCGCCCAACTCGAACGGCGCATCCCGCGCGTTGCTGTTGAGCGAGATGATGTGGGCGTTGCCATAGTCGAACGAGTAATAGACCTCGCCCTGATCGTCGGGAAGCGAATGGTAGTTGTAGTAGTGAATCGCGTTCCGTTCGTGGTTGCCCAGGCACGGGAAGATGGGGATGTGGTTCGACACGCCGCGCAGAGGATCGAAGTATTGCGGCTTCCACTGCTCGTATTCTGACCCCTGCGCGACCAGATCACCCGTGTTGAGGATGATCTCCGGCTTGAGTTTGAGAATCTGCTTGACGTTGCGCGCGTGCGTGTCGGGGTTCGAGCGGTTGTCCCCGTAGACGACGAAACGCCAATTCTCCGTGCCGGGCGGCGGCGCGGTTGTGAACGATGCCGGGGCAAGCACGGCCTTCCCGTAGCGGACCCGGTAGTCATAGGTGGTCGCCTCTGCGAGTCCGTCGATACGAATCTCGTGAAGCTTGCGAGGTTCCGACTCCTTCGCCTTCTTTCGATACTTCCCGTTCCGCCCGTATTCGACAACGCCGATCACGGGCTCGGTCGTCTCCCACATCACCGTAATGCCGTCGGGTGTGACGTTCTGCAGATACGGAGCAATATAGAGGTCGGGAGGGTCAGCCTCGGCGGCCATGCCCATGGCCGGTTGAAGCGTTAAGAGTAGCGGCAGGCAACACAACAATCTGCCCATGCCCGGGAGTCGTCGTCTGTTGGTTCTCACCGTTCCAGAATACTACCTCAGCGTCTCCAATCCGTTAGCACCCAGCCCGATGGATGGTTGCACGGCGGGATAAGCTCTGCTCTACCAGGGTCTGCGCTGCTTGACAGCCAAAGACGACACCGTCGGGCATGCTGGTGGTACGCTTCCGTATACTTCGGTTGCTTTCGGCCATTTCGGTGGTTCCGCACCACTGGGCGAGTCGAGGGCTAGGCCTGTAAGGCATGTAACATCAATAACTTGAACTTTGGTAACCTGCTTGCAAAAGTTAAGGGCGGAGGTAACGCCATGAAACGAGCAAACCGGACTTTGTTGGGAATCGCAGTCGTTCTGCTAGCCCTGCCGTTCGCCGGTCGGGCTCAAGAGGGGGAGGACGGACCGGCCTTGGGGGTCGCTCGCGTTAGCCTCACCAATGGCGACGTCACGGTGCGGCGTGGCGAGTCGGGCGACTGGGTGCAGGCCGAAGTCAATGCTCCCCTGGTTGACGGCGACTCGATCGCGACCGGACCCGGTTCGCGAGCCGAAGTTCAGCTTGACCATTCCAATCTGCTGCGCCTCGGACCCGACAGTGAAGTCCACATGGCGAGTCTTGGAAATCGCCAGTTCCGCGTCCAGATTGAGCGCGGCGTGGTTACCTACAGCGAACTCCGGGGCGGGGAAGCGGATATCGATATCGAGACGCCGCTCGTCGCGGTCCGGCCCGGCAAGAACGGACAATACCGCGTCGAAGTACACGGCGACGGCGAAGTTTGGATCATGGTGCGCCAAGGCGAAGCGGAAGTCGCTTCACCGGCGGGCATCGAGGTTCTCAAGAAGGGCAAGCGCATGATCGTCCGCGCGGGTCTTGAGAACAGCGACAGCGAGTTCATCATCACCAAGGCCACGCCTCGTGACGAATGGGACGAGTGGAATCAGCATCGCGACAAGCGGCTGCGGAAATCGGAGAGCTACCGCCACGTCAGCAGCAGTATCTACGGCGTGGAAGATCTCGACGATCATGGGCGCTGGACCTACGTGTCAGGCTACGGCAACTGCTGGTTCCCAAGCGCGGGGGCCGACTGGGCGCCTTACCGTCAAGGACGGTGGCGCTATATCGACTACTACGGCTGGACCTGGGTGAGCTACGAGCCCTGGGGCTGGGCTCCGTATCACTACGGCCGCTGGTTCAACCACGCCAGCTACGGCTGGGGTTGGTACCCGGGCGCGCACTATAACCACCACTATTGGCGGCCCGCACTTGTCAGCTTCTTCGGCTGGAACAGTCATAGCGGCTTCAACTTCGGTTTCGGCTTCGGCGTCGGAGGGCACCACTATCCCTACGGCCACGTCGGTTGGATTCCGCTGGCCCCGGGCGAGCGCTACCACCCCTGGTACGGACGCCGGCACGGCGGCGGGCATAACACCGTCATCGTGAACAACAACATCAACATCCACAACGGTTTCCGCAACGCGCGGGCCCGCAACGGTGTGAACGTCGTCGCAGCCGACCGCTTCGCGCGCGGCTTGGCGGATCAACCTCAGAGCCTTCGCGCAAGCGAACTGCGCCGCGCTACCGTCATGCGCGGACAGATTCCGGTCGTGCCCGAATCGCAGAGCCGCGGCAACGTGGTCAGGCGATCGACACTGCGGGCGGCTTCGTCCGACAGAGGCACCGGCAGACAGTTCTTCAGCACCAACCGCTCTCGCTCGGAGCGTCCGGTGCAACGGGCAAGCTTCCAACAGCAACGACAGGATGTGACCCGCTCGATCCGTTCGTTCGCCGATTCGGAAGGTCGCCGCGCGGGAACGTCGGGTGGCTCAACTGGGACGGTGGGGCGTGTTGCCCGGTCGAGAACGGGCTCCGTGAGCAGCGGCGGAACGGCAGCGACCTCCGGCGGCGTCCGCTCAGCGACGACCGGCGGGACCACTCGCGGTCAGCGATCTCGCGGCTCGCAGGCAACGGTGTCATCCGGAACCGGCTCAACAGGATCGGTCAGGGGTTCAACGACGGCCACAACCGGCTCGCGTCGCGCGACCACTGGTTCATCGCGCGCCACGACTGTTTCGCCCAGGGCCATGACGTCCTCGCGCGGCAGCTCCGGCTCAAGCGGCTCACAGTGGCAAACGTTCTCGCGGAGCCGGTCGGGCAGCCCGCCCGCGACGGTACGCTCAACACCTGACCGTTCGTCGACGCGCAACCGCACCTTCCGCACCGGTGACCCTCAGGTCCTGAACGGGTCCTCGGGTGGACGCACGGTCGCGCCTCGAACCAACTCACGGGTCTCGCGTGGAGCAAGCCAGACCAACTCGTCGGTACTACGGACGAGCGCGAGACGCAGTAACTCTGGTACGTTCCCGCCGCGCACGCGTTCGCGAGCCAATACGAACTCACGGAGCAACTCGTCGAGCGCCGGAAGTCGTTCGGGGAGTCGGTCAACGGCGCCGCGTGTGAATTCTTCGCGGTCGAACTCGCGCAGTTCCGGTGGGTCCACACCACGATCCAGCTCGCGGGCACGGTCATCGTCCGGTGGCGGGTACACGGGTTCTCGGTCCTCGCGAGGCCGTTCCGCCGCGCCTTCGATGCCGAACCGTAGCTCTTCCATTGGCCGCTCGCCGTCTCGCCGAAGCGCACCGTCGGTTTCACGATCACCGAGCCGCTCGAGCGGCTCCTACGGACGCGCCAGAAGCTCGGCGCCGCGCAGCTCGGGCGGATCGTCCAGTCGCGGCTCGATCGGCCGCTCTTCGGGCGGTTCGCGTAGCTCGGGCGGTGGCGCTCGTAGCTCCGGTGGTGGCGGCGCGCGTAGCTCCAGTGGAGGCTCTGGCAGCTCGGGCGGCGGTGCTCGCGGACGTAGCCGCGGACGCTAAACGAAACCAGTTTCTATTAATAGCACCTTGGCACCATTCAGACACGGGCCGTTCAGCGCGGCCCGCTCTTTTTTTTGTGTGAACTGAATCTGAAGGTAGGTGGCCGAAGATCTCCCCTAGCAGCCCGTGTCTAAACCGCCGCTTCTGAGAGCGGGAGGCATGAGTTCGGGCGGCGGGATTGGGCCGGGCCCGGCGGGTCGAGTTGTCCGATCGGCGCGTTGCCGGGACCCGCAGGTGCTTG
>Ga0315336_1005453_pt1 | contig 13880 bp, 11 predicted proteins | sample ASW5metaG_FD_204512 | JGI IMG/M metagenome (GOLD analysis project Ga0315336, IMG submission 204512) | Ammonia-oxidizing marine archaeal communities from Monterey Bay, California, United States - ASW #5 | ecosystem: Environmental > Aquatic > Marine > Intertidal zone | place: USA: California...
CGGAGTTACCCGTGAGCTAGGGCATGATCCTGTTGAGGTTTGTCGCTATTTTGGCGAACGCGACCAGATCAACCACGTTCACTTCCGTAACGTCGTGACTCGGACACCTCGACTCGACTACACCGAAGTGTGGGTAGACGAAGGGCAGGTCGATATGTTCGCCGTGATGAGTGAACTGGTTCGCCAAAAATACCCAAGGTTGATTTATCCAGAACATCCACCTGCGAACGACTCCGACACTGAATTCCCGTTCAACGGAATTTCGGCGACAACGTACACCGGTTTCGCATTCACTGTCGGCTACGCCCGGGCGATGATGCAGGCGGCGCTGGCTACTCAAGCAGCAGGCAACTAGGAGTAGTCGAATGACAACAACAGCACCGATGAATCTACGAATTGCACGACATGCCGACACAATGGCGCGTCACGGCGAAGGCGAGCGATGGGCTGAGGTATTGATCGAAGATGGACGCAATCGCGCTGTCTGGATTTCAGGACCTCCCGGCACTCCGCCTGACCCGCATATTCACCCTGATTTCAACGAGTTTTGGGTGGCACTTGACGGTCGTACTCAGTGGCAGATTGGTCAATACGAACCAGTGCTGTCTGAGTGGGGCGACATCGTCATGGCTCCAGCCGGCTTCGCACACGATATTCAGCCAAAAGAGGGCGTACAGGCGATTCGATTTGGCATCACTCACCCGAATTCGAACCACGACGTCAAAGGCATCGCGCCGTGTCGACTGATTCCCGTCGACGAAGGCCAGACAAATCCGAATCTTATTCACACGAAACTTAAGGCACTTGTCGAACGAAATGGCACTTCATCCAACTGGATAGAAGTCGCTGTTTCTGACAATCGAAACTACGCAACGTACACACACGAGTTGCCTGGCACAGTTTCCGAGACAGAACAGAACAATAACGACGACAGATGGTGGGTTGTGCTTCAGGGTCAGGTCGAGTGGGCGATTAGCGGCGAGGCATCCGTGACAGCAGGACCGGGAGACGTTGTGTTCATCGAGAAAACGAAGAACTACACAATCAAAACAATTGGCGATGAACCTTCAATAAGAATCACTATCGCCGAGCCTGCAAGCTAGCGTCTCTCTAGGTCTCAAGTTTCAAGTCACGATTTTTCAGCGGGTGCACCATTCGTCATCGCATTTGATCACAAAAAACTGTTAGGTCGATTGTGAACGGATGCGGCTGGTGTGGTGTCATACTGATCTGCGGAAATATTTAGAGAATCCTCCAGAAGGCTCCCCACGCAGTGACCGAAAGAATTCAGCTCGACGACAATTTGATACTCCGCGCGGCGACTATCGAGGATGCCGACAAGGTTGTCGAACTCAATCGACTTGTCCACGGAGACCCTAAAACGGGTGAACCCGACGTGGCGGTCGGACACTGGACTCGCGATCTATTTGACGGCGTGAATCCGGCTATTGGTCCGTCAGATTTCACGGTTGTCGAAGATACCTCTAACGGTGAAATTGTCTCGACCATCTGTTTGATGGAACAGGTGTGGAACATCGGCGGTATCGACACCCTAATGGGGATGCCCGAAATCGTCGGTACGCACCCCGACTATCGCAATCGTGGTCTTGTACGTAAGCAGTTCGATCTGATGCATAAATGGTCGGCAGCTCGGGGGCATTTCTTCAATACGATCATGGGTATTCCCGAGTACTACAAGCTGTTCGGTTACGAATACGCACTCGACGCTTGGGGCGGAAGCACGACCACACCTGCTCTGCTTGATTCAGTGTGTAGTGGCAAAGACGAGAAACCTCCGTTTACGGTACGTGACGCAGAAAAGACTGATATTCAGTTCATCGCCGACACCTATCAGACAGTCCGCGACCGGGCGTTCGTAACGGTTAATCGCGATGTAGCGGCGATCGAACGAGAACTATTCTCGGTTCATGAAAAGAACCCAATGCGCTGGAAATGTCGAATCCTGCTGAGGGACGATACTCCGGTCGGCTTCTACATGTTTGGATCTGAAAACATGTACAAAACTATCCGGGTCGACATGCTCGAGATCGCTGCATCGGCGAATTGGCTCGATGCAACTACTTCTATGCTAGTGGATGTTCGGGGGATGACCGAACGGTTCCATCCTGAAGGAAAAGAGCGTTGCGAGAAGATTGAGTTCGAGTTTGGTCCAAACCACCCAGCGTTCAAGATGTACGACATGCCGTTTGGTGCACCCAAGCGTAAGTACCAGTGGTACGTACGGGTTGAAGATGTTGCCAAGCTGATCTCGCACCTCAAACCCTTGTTCGAACAACGGCTGGCTAATTCAGAATTCCGAGGCTGGTCGGGTGATTTGAAAATATCGTTCTTCACAGACGCCATCGAAATGAAGTTCGATCAAGGCAAACTGGTTTCCGTTGAAAATATCGGCTTCATCGAAAGATCGGAAGCGTCGGCACTCTATCCCGGACTGACGTTTCTGAAAGCGTTGTTCGGGCAGCATTCTTTCAGTTATCTGAAGGATCACCATGGTGGTGCAGGTTCTAAGGATTTCTATGGAACTGCCCTTCAAGACACTCTTTTCGGTGGACCACTGATTTCGTTTATTAATCAGGTGAGTTGATCAGGCTCACGACCTCATCATGGAATTTGATTTCTTCCCCAACGGAATAACCTCAAAATCAGTTCATGACTTCTGAGGGCTGGTCGTCGCAACGACTTTATCGTCCGTTTATTCGGGCTTCACTGATTATCGCTATCGTGTTGGGTTTTTCTACCGGCGCGGCGATTCTGATCATGCCGTTGCTTGGCATGGATAGAAACCTAACGTGGGTGACGCACTCACAATCGCACGGCATCGCCCAGCTGTTCGGTTGGGCGGGTCTGTTCGTGATGGGATTCGGCTATCACGTTGTACCTCGATTCTTCAACAGTTCAATTCGTTACCCACTCCCGCAAAAAGTGAGCATGTGGCTTGTCATAGCGGGTCTGCTATTTAGGTTCAGCGGACAGAGTATGTACAAAACATCGCTCGCCGATCCGTTGGTGCTGATCGGTGGGGTTTTGCTATTTGCAGGCATGCTCGTCTTTGGTTGGACGCTACTCAACGTTGTGCGGTTATCGTCGAGTCGAACTGGACCCGCCGAGCTTTGGCTACAGAGCGGTATTTTTTGGTCGGTTGTGTCAGGTGCTTTGCATCTAGCGGTGACTATACGAATGGCAATCGACAGCGCACCGCTGGGTCATGCGCCATGGAACGAAGCGCTGATCTACACAGCATTATTCGGGTTCATTTCGAGTTTCATTTTCGGCGTTTCTGCACGGGCGATCCGAGGCTTCCTGCTGCTTAAGCCGATGTACGAAACACTGAATGTTGTGGCACTCGTATTAGTACAGACCGGTCTTGTGATTTTGATTGTCGGTCGATTCGCTGACTTGAATCAAGATGTTGTATCGACCGGGTTGATCGTAGCTTCAGCCGGTGCGTTGCTGTTTGTATACGCAATCCGCGCTATGGAGCCGGCCAGCGGACCTGTGCGCCGATTCGCGATTGGCTATGAACGATACGACTGGCTGGTTCGCACGGCGTACGTCTGGCTCGTTGTCGGTTGTGTGATGTTGATTCTGACTGCGCTCGATGCCGCCGGTGTGACCGACGTGATGCCGGTCGAAGTGTCACTGCCTGTGATGCATGTATTCACCCTCGGCTTCGTTACAACGTTCATATTCGGTGCGGCATCGAGATTCATTCCAGTGTTCGAAGGTGCCGATATTCTCCGCCCGAGGATTATGGATGCCGCATCTATCTGTATAACCCTGAGCGTGCTGTTGCGAGTCGTATTTGGATTCTCGGTTTCGGATTTAGGCGAGCGGGCGCTGGGAGTATCAGGCGGAATCGGATTCATCGGGATTATCCTGTTCGCCATCGTGGCATTCCAGACGATGACCGAATCAGCGCGGTCGTCTTACGAGAAGAGAGCTGGGGAGTTCGGTCAGGTCAAGTTCAACGCAGCAAAGCGACCTGTGCCTCGCCCGTTGAATCTCAAGTAGATCGACGATATTCACAATCATCTACCGATGTTCAAGTGCTCAACTCGAGCAGCGAACTCACTCGCCGCGGTGATTACTCTTCCATCAAGCGGTCGATATCAGCCTGAAGTTGCTCTAGGTACTGCGGATAGGAGTTTTGTTGATACCCAAGCGCCGCATTACCGCCTTCATCCGAGTACCACGAGAAGTGCCCAGGCTCGGACTGATATATGGCATCTTCGGGGTCGACCTCGATCATTTCGAAGTAGTCGGAAACGTACTTGGCACCGGTTACTCGCCAGCTTGCACCACCGCTCACGTTGATGACCCGAGTCGAATCGTTTAGTTCAGCTGCAACACCCGCGACGATTGCATTCACAGCGTCGTCTCTGTGTACAAATTCGATCTGCTGGTCGGCCAAAAACGGCCATGCTGCAGGTGGTTCCTGGAACACTGGAATTGAAACGCCCGAGATTCTCAGAACGCAATAATCAAGACCAGAATTCACAACAATCTGTTCCGACTCGGCCTTCGTCTTCGCGTAGTTGTCGTCGGGATCGTACGGCTGCGCCGTCGTTATTTCAGCATCATTTGCCGGAGTGCCGTAGACGCTCACCGACGAGCTGAACACCAGTCGTGCGTTTGCAGCAATGCTCTTCATCGAATCCACGATTATCTGCGTACCGTCGACGTTAACTCGCTGCGCCAACTCGATATGAATATCGGCTGTCGGTGGCAGAATTGCTGCGAGATGAACGACAGCGTCGACACCATGCAGAGCTGCTTCAACATCGTTAACCGACGTCAGATCTCCGGTACGGGGAGTAACCCCGTCAGGCATGCCAGCAAAATCGGCTGTTGGGAGATCGAACGCACGGACGGTGTGACCATCGGAAGCGAGACGGGCACAAACCAATCGACCCATACTTCCGGCTCCACCGGTAACTAGAACGATCGCCATTAAGTGAGCACTGTTCCCGGGGCGTCGGCCTTATCTTCTATCTGCACCACCAGTGCTTCGACCGCTGCCACGTTGGCGTCTGAGCCATCACCGCTCAATGCTGCGCCAGCCTTCTTGACCTTATTTGCAAGCGGAACACCTGCCAGCGAAGTGAAGAAAAATTTTTCTCGTTGAGCCGTAAGCCGATCCGCGAGTGCGTCTTGTCCAGCTGCGGTAAGTGACGATATTGCTTCGTCGAGCATGTCCTGCGCTCTTGCCATTGTTTAGTCGATCTCCTGAAGTTTTCTTTTTGAGTAATGGGCTATCGCCCTGAGTTTAGTGCGTGCCTGTCGGCTATCTAGTGTTCGTGGCTGGTCGAATGCGAGCGCGTGCCTTCTTCGCCCGGATGCCACTGGTTCTCTGGAGCACCATGCCCGTTAGGACCATGACTCGTTCCATCACCGTGATAGGCGGCGTGAGCGTGGGTTCCAACGGTAGGTCCATCGTGCGGTTTTACCGCTTCGATATCTACCTCAGGCAGCCTGTCGTAACCATGTCCATCGTGACGGTCGAACGGGAACGGCTGGAACTTTTCGAACATGCGGGCGAAGCGCTTTCGGGTAGGTCGTTCGTCGTAAGGGAACCTGAATTTCTCCCTACCTACTGGCTCGACATGGTGCAGTTCGTAGTCACGAGTCCCAAGACCATTCACTACTGCGGTATTGATAGTTGTCTGCTCCGACAACCCTTCAATGGCTGCTCCTGCAAGATCAAATTTTCGTTCTCCAGCTTCTTCAACACCCATTTCTTCACTAAGAGAACCGGGGGTGCCGGGAGATTCCGTTACAGCGTCGACACATGCTTGATCGATTGCGACCGGGTCGAGACTGGCGAATACGCCTAAGTTTGGAACGATTGGCGTGTCAGAGAATCCAGCACAGTCACATTTTGGCGACACATCGATTGCGAGGGTGACGAATCCGACCTTTGGGACGGTCTTGCAAACTGCCAAAGCCGCGTCTCCAATGGCGATGTCGGTGGCGTCGAACAGCATTTGGTTGGGCTTGAAAATGCCACGTGGGTTCATGACTCCGAGACAGCCGAGACAGGTCATGCACTTGTCTCGATCCCAAGCGATTGTGTTGTCTTCACGGATCTTGAATAGGTCGATAGGGCAGGCGTCTTCAATCAACTCCCACTCGTGATCGTTCTCTTTGTCGACTACAAAATTCTCATCGAACTCAACCGCAGCGCCTACGCCGTATTTTGGGTGACCGCCCATGTGAACGTTGAACTTGCCGCGCTTCGATTGCGCTCCGATGCCTAGATTCTTTAGTGCTCCGCCGATTACGCCCATGCCGTGACCCTTGAAGTGGGTAAGGGTGATTAGAACATCAGCAGCGGCGATTGCCTGCGCTACGTACGCCTCTTTGAGCAGGTAGCCCTCAGGAACATCAACGCGATAGTCGCTCGTGCCCACAAAGCCGTCAGCGACGATGAATGGGCATCCAAGCACTGCCGATGAATAACCGTTTCGCTCCGCGGTCTGGAGAAGGTCTAGCTCAGTGGCTCGAGTCGAGAAAGGGCTGTACGTCAACGTAGTTGTGTCACATACAAAAGGTCGCCCGCCAAGTTCTTTCACTCGGTCGGCAATGGCTCGTGCGTAGACGGGGCGCAAATAGGCGCTTGAGTTCCATTCCCCACAGTGGAGCTTGATGGCAACCACATCTCCCGGCGAAACGAGCTCGTCGAGCCCTGCTGCGTCGAACACAGTCGTGGTCTTCGCAATAAGACTCGTATCGGCCGAATCACTTCGGGCGTCCATGAAATAAACATCAGATGACATCGCTGACTCCTGCACAAATTTGCGAACGAATGTTGTCGCAACAGTGGATTTGGGCGGAATATACCCGATTAATGACGCTTTGCGCGAGATTTGTTCGCCAACTATTCGAACCCATTAATGGGAGCGATAGTGAGATAGACTCGCGAACCATCTGAGTCTGAAGATATTTATCCATCACCGGATATCGGTGATGAACGGTCTACGTCGAGGAGAACTTAATGGGATATGAGGTTGAGAAACTCGCAGCTGAAAATGCGCTAGTTGGCGAAGGACCCGTCTGGGAAACCGAATCCCAAACGCTTCTGTGGATCGATATTCAGGGCGGAAAATTCTGGAACTACGATCCTGCTACTGGCGAGAACAAGCTCCTTCATGAGGGTTACAACGTTGCTGGTGTGACTCGTAACAAACAGGGTGGATATGCTGTCGGCACTTGGGAAGGCGTTCAGCTATGGAATTCCGACGACGACTACACATGGCTGCACCGTGGCGAAGTCGATGGACATCCGATCAAACTCAACGATATTTCAGTTGGTCCGGACGGCAGCCTTTACGGCGGTAGTGGTCACCTCGATGAATGCGCACTGTTCAGATTCAAGCCAGATGGCACCGCAGAGATTATCGATGACGGTATTGACCTCGCCAACGGAATGGGCTTCTCTCCTGATCTCAGCACGTTCTATTCGACCGATTCGCCGAAGCACGTGATTTACAAGTGGGATCATAATCCGATCACGGGTGCGATTACCAATAAACAGGTATTCACAACAATCCCCGACGATTGGGGCATCCCCGATGGCATGACTGTCGATGGCGAAGGATTCGTATGGTCGGCTATTTGGTACGGAGGCGCGGTCGTTCGGTTCGATCCAGACGGCAAGGAAGAACGACGGGTTGAGATACCTGCGGCTCAGACTTCATCCGCAATGTTCGGTGGCAAAGACTTGAACGAGCTATACGTCACCACTGCTGCATTTGGCACAGGTGACCCGACCCCAACCGGTTGGGAGCCTCCCGGGTTCGATATGTCGACCTATCGTGGTGGCGACCTCTACCGAGTGAAGCTCGACATTCAGGGCAAGCCTGAGTTCGTCACCGACTTCGCAAAACCAAACTCCTAAAAACTAGACCTTCAAAATGGCGCTGTGAAGCAATTCTCAGCGCCATTTTTGGTTAACCGCAGTTAGTACGTTTACACCAGCAGCTAACGAGCCATATTCGATAACCTAAGTTGTCATTATTCAGCGTGCCTATTCGGCAGTTCGGGTCCAAGTGCCAGTGAGTGCGTGGACTGGAATCACTACTCAAAAAATCGAGAAAACTTACATGCAGCTTTTTGGTCAACGGTCGATTTTCCTGAACAAGGCATTTTGGCTTCTTTCTTTGGCTTTGGTTGCCTTGTTGGTAGCTTCAACTGCTTGTGATTCAAGCGAAAACGATGACTCTAGCTCGTCGTCCGACCCATCATCAAAAACCGATACTGAGTTTCGTCCATTTACCAACGTCGCTCCTGAACTACTCGGTGATGATGCTGAGATAAAAAATCGCTACCCGGGCGTCGCCATCTTCGACTTCGACCGTGACGGCGATTTGGACTTCTATGTAACCTCGGCTGAAATCGGTGCTCCGATCGAGCAGGCACGTGGTGAGAGCAACAAGCTGTTCCGAAACGATGATGGCTCATATGTTGATGTTGCCGAAGAAGCTGGCGTCGGTGCATCTGCCCACAATTCGAGCGCAGTAGCAGCGTGTGACTTCAACAACGATGGCTATCAGGATCTATACATTGGTGCGATGGGGCGAGTTGGCGACCAGCTTGACTATGGCTCGATCGAACCTGGATCGGAACTAGCGTTCATCGCAAGTGACCGTCTGTATATCAACCAGAAGAACGGTACGTTTACCGACGCTTCCGCCAGCTGGTTCGGTGAAGCGTTAAACATTCGATCTGCTGGATCGATAGCATGCGGCGATATAGACAACGACGGATGGCTTGATCTTTACGTTGGCAACAGAAGCGACGTTGACTTCACTTCGTTCAACCATGCCAGCCATCCGGGTCACTACAACGTGATGTATCGTAACAACGGCGATTCATCGTTCACCGATATCACAGAAGACGCCGGACTCGTAGCTCCGCCAATCGTGATGCGAGATTCATTTGGTGATCCAATCCTTTTCCCTGAAGACGCTCCTGAAGGTGAAGGAATCGAGGGATTTGATCCTGAACACCTAGATGCTCAGGGCAATACCGGTGGTGATCCTGCTGGAGAAACATGGGCGACGCTGTTCTTCGATCACGATGACGACGGTGATATCGATCTATGGCTTGCCGATGACGGCGACCGATTGAAGGTTTATCGCAACGACTCCAGTGGCTCGAACTTTAAGTTCACCGACATCACTGCTCCTATGGGGATCGATCAGTCAGGTGCTTGGATGGGCTTCGCGCTCGGTGATATCGATGGCGATGCCGATCTAGATATGTTCATCACGAACATTGGCTTTCATCCTGTCACCAGAGGAGCGAACAATCAGCCCGGTGGCGCATGCTCATATGCAGCGAATTTCCAGTGGGGAACTTGCTATCACTACCTGCTCCGAAACGATGGCACGATCCGAAATTCGAGTGTCGGAACGATTGGTGTGTTCCCAGATATCGCATGGTCGACCAAGGTCGAGCCGAGTGCTGGCTCACCACCTGAGTCGCTCGATCCTCGACAGGTGAATCCGTTTTGGCGCACACCTACAGGTGTTGCGGCATACGATTTCGGATTTGGAACCGCGTTCTTCGATTACGAAAATGATGGTGACCAAGATTTGTACTGGCTCGGCGCGATTATCTCTCCGGGTGAAGGCCCTAGAGGGTTCTTGTACCCCGGCTACGGTCGCATGCTGCTCAATGCTGGCGATGCGACGTTCAGCGATGTTACGGTCGAGTCGCATCTGATCGATTCACGTGATGTCGACTACACCTACACCGATCCGAGCCAGGTGGGCTTCGATCGAATAGAGCAACGGATTGGACCCGAGTTCCACGAGAACGGCAAAGGGCTAGCAAAGGGCGACCTGAATGGTGACGGCTTTGCCGACTTGATCGGCACCAACTCTTCCGGTGAAAAATTCAATGCATCAGGTGAGGGAACCCATCTCGTCGACGGTCCACTTATGGTCTGGATGAACGGTGGGGGAGAGAACAACTGGATCACGCTACGCCTGAAGGGGCGACAGGGCATCGATGGCACCGGTTCGAACGCCGATGGTATTGGCGCTCGGGTGTGGTTGACCGCGGACGGTGACGATGGCGAGCCACACAAACAGATTCAGGATGTACTCGGTAGTTCAACGTTCCTTTCGATGAACGCTCTTGATCTGACGTTTGGTCTCGGCGGTGAGGATGAAGTCGACAAGATTGAAATCCTCTGGCCTAGCGGGCGTAGGCAAGTGCTTACCGATCTTGATTCCAATCAAACGATCGATATCGAAGAACCAGAAATCGACTAGTTCGATTTCGTTGATGAGTCGCTAACAACGTTTGCTGCGTATCACCAACAACGTGATCTTCGAATGCCTCGTGTTGTTGAAGCGCGTACCATTCTGTTCGCGCTTGCTGTAGTTATCTGAGCTATTGGACTCGAGCGCAAGTTCTGGCTGGGAATCCGCTTGAAGAATCGTCTCACGCTCAAATTGATTGGCTTTGCACTTCTGGCAACATTGCTATCGACTGCGTTTGTGGCCGGCTGCGATGGCTCAACGGTCAATGAAGAGCAATCAGCGAGCAATGTAGTTGAAGGCTCAACAAGTGCAGACGTACTTCCGCCAACAGCTACGGCCACTCCGCCAAGCAACGAATTTGCAATTGTTGGACAGCCAGAACCATTCCAGTTGGACGACCTAGAGTTGGTTGGACTGGACGGGTGGATCAATTCAGAACCCGTGAAAATTCTCGACTTAATCGATTCCGGTCAGGTTGTATTGCTCGATTTCTGGACATACACCTGCGTCAACTGCGTTCGCACTTTCCCGTACCTCGGAGCATGGCATGACACTTACGCCGATCATGGACTAGCGATCATTGGGGTTCACTCGCCCGAATTCGATTTTGAGAAAGTTCTGGGCAACGTCCAACAAGCAGCCGATGGGTTCGGACTCGCGTATCCCATCGCCCTTGATAGCGAAAAACAGACGTGGGACAAATACGGGAACCACTTCTGGCCGTCGAAGTACCTGATTGAATCTTCAGGTGAAGTTAGCTTCAGGCATTTCGGTGAAGGTGGTTACGAAGAAACCGAATCGATCGTTCGTGAAGCGCTCGAAGCCGCTGGTCATGATCTCTCCGGTGTTCCTCGTTCCGCGGTTGTGAATCCCGAGCGATCACAGGGCGCTCATACGGTCACGCGGGAACTCTACGGTGGGTATTCCAAAAACTACCTCTCCGATGGCCTCTACGCTGGGCAGGACGCCTACTACGAGACTCCTGACTCGATCGTCGACTACACAGACGACGGAACTCGCAGGCATGGCCAGTTCTTTTTAGACGGTCGATGGCTCAACATGAGCAACGCGGTTGTGACCCAGGAAACCACAGCGAGCGATCAAGGGCAGTTTGCTTTTGAGTTTTTTGCCACGTCGGTCAACTCAGTACTTAGTTCAGAATCAGAACCAATCGAAGTACTCATAGAGATTGACGGCGAGCCGCTGAACGTTGACCAGGCTGGGTCAGATGTTAGTTGGGACGAAGACGGCAACAGCATTCTCACGGTCACCGACGCCCGGCTTTATCAAATCGTTGAATTGCCCGAGTTCGGCAAACACGAACTCGTGTTAAAAACAGACTCCGAAGGTCTGGCTATTTACACCGTGACCTTCGGAGTCAATGAATTCGGACCGTAAGACGTCTACCTAAGACATGTCAGCCGGAATGGCTTTGATTGTCTCTGACTCAGTCTGGAAAGTGCTTGTGATGTCCGGGTTGGTCATCTCGCCCTTTTCTTCGTGAAGCAAGCAGGTGGCAAGCTGATGTTCGTTCATCAGGTATTGCGCAGGTTTAGTCGTCAGACACTTGTCCATAGCCGCAGGACACCTGTCGGCAAAACGGCAACCAGCGATCTGTGTGTCGCCAGTGTCCCAGTTCTGCTGTGGTGGCTCAGAACCCCAACGGTTCTTAGGGTCGGGCTGTGGAATCGACTCGATCAGGAGCTGCGTATATGGGTGCTGCGGACTCGGGATAACCGCATCGACGGTTCCCGCTTCTACAACAGTTCCACGATACATAATCATGATGTTGTCGCTGATCTGGTAGGCAGTTGTGAGGTCGTGCGTGATGTACACAACCGAAATGCCAAGATCTCGGTTTAGTCGGCGAATCGAGTCGAGAATCGTTGCTCGAAGCGATGCGTCAACCATCGAAACTGGCTCGTCTGCGAGGATCACACGAGGCTTCAGCAGAAGCGCACGGGCAACCATGATTCGCTGACGCTGACCACCACTCAATTGGTGTGGGAAGCGCCCGAGGGTTTCACCGGGTAGCAAACCAACCATCTCGAGAGCATCTTCGATCATTCGCTGCTTCTCTCGGCCCGAAGACGCGAGTTTGAAGTTCTTGATCGGAGCGTCGAGAACGTGGTCGACTTTGTAGAAAGGGTTGTAAGACTCAAACGGATCTTGGAAGATCGGCTGAATCTCACGTCGGAAGTTTCGGCGTTCACGTCGCGTTAGCTTGGTGAAGTCCTTACCTCTGTAAAGCATTCGTCCATCACTGGGCACGTGGCTTCCAAGTAGGAGTCGGGCAAGAGTTGTCTTGCCACTTCCACTTTCGCCAGCGACCGTGGTGATAGAGGGTTCGTCTTCATCGATGCTGAGTGAAACGTCATCAACAGCGACTGTTACTTGCCCTTTTCCGAACATGCCTTCGCTTCCGAAGGTTTTGGTTACGTGATCGAGTTCGAGGAACGTGCTCACGATTGGCCCTCACCTTCGTACAAGTGGCATGCCGTTTCACGACGACCGCCAAGGTTTATTGTCTGGGGGATCGCTTCATCACACTTCTCGAATCGTGATGGGCATCGATCTGCGAACGCACAACCCTTTGGAAGGTGAATCAACTGCGGAGGAAGTCCGGGAATTCCGAGGAACTCTCGTTTTTCTTGCAGAGATGGCAGACTTCGAATCAGTAGCTTCGTGTAAGGGTGCTTAGGCTCGCTAAACACTTCCTCCACTGGACCTACTTCAACAAGCTTGCCTGCGTACATCACACCGATAGTGTCGGCGAATTGGGCAACAAGACCCATGTCGTGTCCGACGAGCATGATCGAGGCATCCAAGCCTTCTTGCAAACGCCCGAGCGTCTGCATGATCTGGCGCTGAACTACAACGTCCAAAGCAGATGTTGGTTCGTCGGCAATGATCAAGTTAGGTCGGAGAGAAATTCCGATTGCCATAGCCACACGCTGTTTCATTCCGCCAGATAGTTCGTGGGGGAACAAACGTGCAACACCGGGACGAAGACCGACTCGGATTAGAAGATCTCGGACAGTTTCGTCAAGCTCCTCTTTCGTAGGAGCCTTCTCGTCATCTTCGAGATGGTCAATAATTCCGTCGATAATCTGGCGTTCAATACGCATAACCGGGTTGAGCGAGTTCATCGCACCCTGCGGAACCAGAGCCAGCTCGGAAAGACGTGTCTTACGCATTTCCTCGTCTGTAAGCTGCGTGACATCTCGTCCATTGAGAGTCACGCTGCCTTTGGCGATGTGACCAGGTGGTCGAATCAGGCGCATTAGGCCCATAGCAAGAGTTGTCTTGCCTGAACCCGATTCACCAACGAGTGCGAACCGCTCACCCTGCTTGAGTGTGAACGACACATCGTCACAGGCTTTTACGGTACCGGCATCGGTCTCGTAGTAGACAGAGAATCTATCAACTACAAGAGCATCGACATCCGTTATGCGCGCACCGGTTCGATAAGTTTGTATTGCTTGTTCTGTGCTCAAACGCGTTTCCTCAATCGTGGGTTGGACCATTCATCCAATCCTGATGAAATCAAGAACAGGCTCACGAATACAATCACGATTGCGGCCAATG
>Ga0315336_1005454_pt1 | contig 13879 bp, 7 predicted proteins | sample ASW5metaG_FD_204512 | JGI IMG/M metagenome (GOLD analysis project Ga0315336, IMG submission 204512) | Ammonia-oxidizing marine archaeal communities from Monterey Bay, California, United States - ASW #5 | ecosystem: Environmental > Aquatic > Marine > Intertidal zone | place: USA: California...
AGAATGAACCCAGGATGTTGAATGTCGCAGCGAAAATCAGAACTTCGTTTAAAAACAAACCCTTTGTCGCAAGCTTTGTCGCGAACTTCGTCGACCCGTGGCCGATCTGCCTGATAGATAAAGTGGCAGAATTCGCGATGAGTGCGGAAACCTCGCAGGGAGAAAGTGTCGACAAAGTTTGCGACAAAGCTCGCGACGAAGAGAGAATGAACCCGGGACGTTGAATGTCGCAGCGAAAATCAGAACTTCGTTTAAAAACAAACCCTTTGTCGCAAGCTTTGTCGCGAACTTCGTCGACCCGTGGCCGATCTGCACGATAGAGAAATTGTGATATCCGCGATGATTGCGGAAACCTCGCAGTGAAAAAGTTTGCGACAAAGTTCGCGACGAAGCTCGCGACGAAGAAAGAAGGATCCCCGCAATCCTAACCCCTGAGTCCTATTTGAGCCTCAAATGTAGCTTGGGCTTCCAAGCCCGGGCAGCGCCGGAGAAGCTCATGGATCGGCGAATGGATAGAGCCGGCTCCGTCATTCTCTCCCCATAATCTCCTCTTGCGATGGTTCGGGCTTGGAAGGCCAACCTGCTCAAGGCGTCGTCCCGACATCAGAGCGGAATGGCTTCCCGGCGCGGTACAGGGATAGCCTTGATTCCATGCCGGCCCGTTCCTCTTTTTCCCTGGCAAGCTCCTTTGCGGCCTCCCCGGTTTCCACCGCCTTGTCGTAGTGTCCCGCCTCCGCGTAGGCGGCGGCGAGGGTATCCAGTTTGGCTGGGTCCGCCCGGCCGGTCAGTTCGCAAGCGCGGAGCGCGAGTTCAACCGCTTCGTTCCCGTTGCGAACACCCGCATCCGGATCTGTCGCCAATACCCACGCGAGGTCGTTGAGGACCCGCGCCAGGTCCGGTTCCACCTCGAGCACCTTGCGGTACTGTTCGATCGCGTCGCCCGCCCGCCCAGACAACCGGTACAACTGTCCCAGGTTCACGTGTGCCCGCACAATACCCGGTTGAAGTTGCAGGGCTTTTTCGTAGTGATGAATCGCCTGGGCTACTCGATTTCCGGACAGGTACAGATCCGCCAGCTTCAGGTGGTTGGCAGAGGGTTCGACATTGGACTCGATGAGTTTCTCTAATTGAGCGATCGAAATTTTCAACGCCAGGTATTGGAGCCGGCGATCGTCGGGCAGGATCTGCCGCGCGTCCGTGTACAACGCCGAAGCACCCTGCAGATCCCCATCCTGCAGCAGGAGATCGGCCAGGCGACCGTATGTTCCCACGAGTTCCCACGTGCCCCGGCGTGTGTCCATGCCGCGGGATCGCTGGATGTTCAGCTCGTAGATCTGCTTTTCACTTGCGAAGCGTAGATACCGGCGCTCTTCGTCCGGGAATTGTGGGCTGAAGGCCCCGGCCAGGTTGTTCCACTTGAAGGTCGTTACCGCGGCCCAGCGCCCCGGGAATGGAACCGAGCGAAGAAATCTCTCTTCCCAACTTCCGGTGAAGGGTTGGATGTCCTGCGAAAGCGTTTCGAGGTCAACCGTACCCCGGTAAATCGCGGCCAGGTTTCCATTCCGATCGAGAAGGAAACTGGTCGGCAGGGCGAGGGGGATGTGAAGATCGAAAAGGAACCTCTGGAGCGTTTCGATCTTTTCCAGCAATTTCACCGTGGCCACGCCGGTCTCAAAGGGAAAGGAGGCGGAATCCAGGAACCTCTTCGCGTCCGCGGGGGTGGACTGTTGACTCATGGCCAGGCCGTCGACGCTCAATGTCAGGACATCCAGCCCGGCTTTTCGCAATGCCTTCTCATCTTCCGTCCATTCTCCCAGCTCAGACCGGCACGGTGCACACCAGCTCGCCCAGAAGTTGATCAACAGCGGCTTTCCGCCGGTCTTCCGTCGCACGGGCGCCCCTTCAAAGTCAACGTAGTCGAGCTGCGGAAACGGCACCCGTATCGAAAGGTTTTGCCGGTGCGCGGGAGGCTCCGAACCGGCGAGCAGTTTCGAAGGATTCAGGGACACCCGCCCCGATCGGGCAGGCACGGCAAGCGGGACGGGACGTCCCTGGACGATACGGTACCGATGGTTCGCCTCAAGTTCCGTATAACGCTGCGCCTTCCCATCCGGCCATCGCACGACGACTTGCTCAAGGGCGCCCGTTTTGCCCAGGCCGAAGTGGAGCCACTTGCTCGACTGCGACAGAAACGCGTCACCGGCGCGAAGAGTCTTAATCAATTTCGGATTTCGGATTTTGGATTTCGGATTTGAAACCGTGATTTCTACGCGGGCGCCGATGGCGTCCCGGTTGCTGGTCGTTCCTTCGAGATGCAGGGCGAGCCACCGGTTTTCGGTCGGTACGTCGTTTCTCAGGAATCTCACCTGCGGACCGCTTCGATTCACAAACCACGCGTCTAGATCACCATCCTGATCCCAGTCGGTGAGGGCCATGGCTCGCCCGTCATCGGGAAAGTCGACCCCGCTGACGGCGGAGATGTTGGCGAACCGGTCGTCCCCGGTGTTCAGGAAGGCACAGTTTTTCTCGCGACCGCTGAACGAAGCCCCGGAGCGGATCATGGTAAAGAGATCTTTCGTCGCGCCCGATGCGGCGCTGTCATCCGGGTTAATGAAGTTCAGCGATGAGCTGCCTTGCGACACGACCTGCCGCCAATAGAAACTTCACAAGTCTTTCGTGTCGTCGTTGGTAAAGTAGCCGTTGGCGACCAGGAGGTCGTCCCAGCCGTCATTATTGATGTCCATAAACGGGCTGGCCCACGCCCATCGTCCCATTTCGACGCCGGCCTCCTTCCCGACTTCCTCGAACCGGCCGCCCCCCACGTTCTTGAACAGGGAATTGCCCTTGGCGAACCGCTGGTAGATGCCCCGTGTCGCCTCGTCCGCGTCGGGCTTGAACAGGGCCTGGCGGGTGATGCGGCTTCCCGCCGCCGAAAACATGTTGGCCACGTACAGGTCCATGAGGCCGTCCTGGTTGTAGTCCGCCCAGCTCACCGACATGCCGGACGCCTGGTCGACCACCCCCGCTGCCGCCGCCACCTCGCTGAACGCGCCGCCGTCGTTGCGGTAGAGGCAGTTCTTTCCGAAATCGTTTCCGACATAGAGATCCTGGTCGCCATCGTTGTCGTAGTCTTCCCAGGCGGCGGCCAGCGTGTGACGCCGGTTGTTCGTGTCGAGGCCCGCCGATTCGGTTACATCGGAGAACTTCCAATTCCCGTCTGCGATGTCGTTGCGAAGCAGCAGGTTGGCCGCGCCGTTGTTGGCGTCGTGATAGGAAAACTCCGGCGCTTGCTCTTGCGGCCGGGCTCCGGTCACCGCGACTTCCATACAGAGATAGAAATCGAGATCACCGTCTCCATCGTAGTCTACCGCGGAGAGTCCCTGCGCGTTGAAATCGACCAGCGGCAGGACCGTCTTCGGTTCAAACCGGCCGGTGCCGTCGTTCGCCATGACGATGAATTGGTAGGGCGTAACCACGCCCAGGTCCTGATTCCCGTCATTGTCCAGGTCGACGAAGAGGGCGCTGCTGGTGTAGGTGAGCCAGTCGACGCCGGCCCATGCGGACCGGTCCGTCGCGGTCCCGTCTGCGTTCTGGATGTAGAGCCGGTTGGGAAGTCCTCCGGTCTGGCACAAGTAGATGTCGTCCAGGCCGTCGCCGTTTGCATCGCCGACGGCCAGCCCGTACACCGTCGCGTTTCCGGAGAAATGGATCCGCTCGATCTGCTTCGACCAGCGGTTCAAGCCGTAGGCAAGCTGTTCATGAAAAGAGGTGTTTGCGCCCAGCACCGATTCCGTGCAGTCGGACAGCCAGGTACGCCGGGCCGTAGTGACATGCACTTCTTCGAAGTCGGTCACCTGGATCGACGCCAACACCAGGCCTTCCGGTTGTTGCAGATGCCACCGGCATGTCCAGGCGGCATTCTGCTCGGCGGTCCCGTTTTCCAGGGTGCCGGCGACATGGAAATAGTGCCGCGTTTCAGCGAGCGGGTCCGCGGGCAGATCAATTCGAATCGTCTTAACCTTCAGGTGGATATCCGTGGCGTCTCGAAACGGTTCCGCAAGGGACTTCAAGGCGGAACGCAACCCCGCGGACCCATGAAGCCATTCCGCCTCTCCCGGGCCAGGACGAAGAACGACGATGGATTCGTCCCGGAACGCCGTCGCCATGTCGGCAGGCCGCAGCGGGGTGCAGGAAAAATCGTCTGATACGTAGGTACGGAAAGCGTCTTGATCCAATGAGCCGGGGTCGGAGATTTCGGCGAAGATCTTTTTCAACCGTGACTCCGCTTCCGCGGCGACGGCTTCGCTTTGCCAGCCGTCGGAGGCCGGATCGTGGGCGCGGGCAACCAGGTTCCGATGCTCCCCGGCGGACGGGGTCGTCAGGTCCGCCACAACCTCCGGCGCGGCAAGGGCCGCGGCGGGGGGCGGCGCTGACTCGCCCTCGCCGGACCGCTTTGAACAACCGGCGGCCAGGACCAGAAGTACGGCCGCGGGGCGCGCGAACTGGATCGGTGTTAATGTTGCCATATTCTACACATTGGCTTCCTGCAATTGAGTAGCTGTTTTAGGGCTCTCTGTCCACTTCATCGGTAACCTCAATTCTTTTGAAAGGGCACGGCTCGAGGTTCAGTCTGGAAGAGAACCAACTGGAGGGCGAAGCTTCAGCTGAGCCGTGCGCACGGAACGAACAGGAAGGGAACAATCCTGGAGCTATGCTCAGAACCAGTCCTTTCCTGGATTTCCCTTTCGCCGGCTCAGCTGAAGCTTCGCCCTCCATGGGAAACTACCTCTACTGCGGCGTTGCCCCTTCCCGCCGAACGGGCTTTCCCTTACGAAAGAGTATCAGATGCCCACGAATCACTCCCGCCAAGTCCGGTGGCGCCAGTTTCAGCGCTTCCCTGGCCGTCTCCCGAGCCTCCTCGAAACGACCCGCCGCGGCGTAGGCCGCGGCCAGGGTATCGAGAAAGCCGGGATTGAGTCGTTTCGTCATTGCGACGGCGCCCTCGGCGAATTCGACGGCGGCGGTCGGACGCCGGGCGGAAACTTCCGGGTGGGTGGAAAGTGACCAGGCCATGTCGTTAAGCTGAGAGGGGACGGCGTAACGCTGCCCAAGGGCATGTTGAAAATGCCGGAGCCCGGCTTCCACGTCGCCCGTCTCCGCAAGTGCGACGCCGAGGGTCGCCTGCGCCTTGGCATGATCCGGACGAATGGCAACCGCGTCCTGAAGGTGCACGAGTGCCTCTTTCGTTTTCCCGTTCTGAAGCAGGATCGAACCCAGGGCAAAGTTTGCCGCGGCCCGGCTTTCCAGTGTCGCTGCGGAACCGGCGTCAACCGTTTTTCGAAAATGATTCTCCGCGTTCTTGACGTCTCCGCGTTGTGCGAGTGCCATGCCCAGGTTCAGATGGGCTCGGGAAGACCCCGGTGCACGTTCGACGGCTTCCCGGAAGTGCTTTTCTGCTTCGTCCATGCGACCGGACTTTGCCAGCATGACGCCGAGGTCGACGCGCGCATCCGTGTAGCCCGGGTTGATTTCCAACGCTTTCCGAAACTCCGCAACCGCCTCGGCCGGCTTGCCGACCGCCGCCAGGGTAATACCCATCGCGTAGTGGACATCCACCTGGCCGGGTTCCAGGATCAGCGCTGTACGGAAGTGCTGTATTGCCTCGTCATGGCGCCGCAACTCGTGCAGCCAGGTCCCGGTCGCAAGATGCGCGCCGACGTCATCGCTCTTGGAGTCGAGGTGGATCGTCATGTGCCGGACGGCGTCATCGAACTCGCGGAGTTTCGAGTGGAAGTAGGCGAGACTCCTGTGAGCGCCGGGAGCGTCGGGGTCCGACGCCAGCCGTGCCCGGGTGGCATCCATGTACAGGTCGAGTTCATGAATACTGGAATCCGACTCCAGGATCATGCGTTCCTCCGCGTTTACCGGAATTACCTGGAACCAGAGGTCCCCCATTTCGCCGCTGGTGCTTTCGCTATAGGCAATGCGCTGCGGCGGGTCGTTCGGATTTCGCACGTTGCCGGCGGAGTTGTCGTAGGCATATTCCATGTGAAGCGTGGTGCCTTTCGGCAGCGGAATCGGTGCGGCGTACCGGTATTCGTCCTGCCAATCGAAATCCCACGCCCGGATATGCAACAGGTTCCGGCGGGAACCGTCGGGAAGGTCGGCCCACCCTTTCATCTCGCGACAGAGCAGGTGCGCGTGAGGATACACCTTGATCAGGTTTACATCGATCGGCAGGACGTAGGCATCCTGAATGATGTGGTTCTCGTCGCCGGGCTCGATGTCGATGATCTTGGGCCCGAGCCGGAGGGTTGTGGGTATGTGTTTCGGCGGCTTGCTCGAAAAATGCAGTCCAAGAGAGGGGCGGATCTGCTCCGGTTTGCCGCTGGGCAGCAGGTGCATCTCGAGCACCAGGTCGGTCCCGGGTTCGAGCAGCCAGGAGATGTCTTCGGGACCCATCACCGGCTGTTTCCCGGGGGTCCAGCCCAGCCACTGCCCGGCGGGGTTTTCCGCCGCTCCCAGGAGCATTCCCCCGAGCCCCGGTTCCGGATCCGCTTCGTCCCGTTCGCGGCATCGGCCGGTGGTGTCGAACAGCATGCGGGCATGGTGCAGGACTTTCGGGTTGTCGGGACGGAACTCAAACGCCCGGACAAATCTCGGTTCCGATACCGGAATGGGGATGACAAAATTGCGCCAGATGTCGGTGCCCTCCGCGCGAACCGAAAATGCCTCCGGCATGGTGACGATCACGTCGGGTTCCCCCAGTTGCCATCCCTCTGTCCACTCCGGGACGGGAGGAAGATCGCCGGGGTCGCCTTCCGGCGTTCCCTGCTCGACCCACTGCCGGATGGTGGCAAGTTGATCGTCGCTGAGCCGGCGGACGTCCACGAAGTGGACCCCGTTCGTTTCGGGGAGCCAGGGTGGCATGTAACGGCTCGCGGTGACCTGAACAATCTGCCGGGCCCGCTTCTTCACATCGTCGTAGGTAATGAGATCGAACGGCCCGGCTTCCCCCGGCCGGTGACACATGGTGCAGTTGTCGAAAACAATGGGTGCAATATCCCGGGTGAAGGTAAGCCCCGTATCCGCCCTCGCCCCCCCACCCACCAGGGCGAAAAAGATCACCATGTAGCGGAACTCGCCAGAGTTCCGAAGCGCCAGGAAAGGACAACGCAGCCAATAAAGTGCCGTCATCGCAAATCCTCGATCAAACAGCCGACGGCCTCGGTTTCCCGGAACGTTACGAGCTTTCCTGTGAGGACCGCATCCAGGGCCTCCTCCAGATCCGCCCTCGTTGGCTTGGGCCGATACTTCCCGAAGTCCACATACTGGTTGTCGATCCGTCCCCGGTAGACAAGCTCTCCATCCCGGGTGAATACAGCGGCTTCCGGCGTGATCTTCGCACCCGCTCGACGAACCAGAACGTGTTCAGGATCGCGAAGGGCCGGGCAGGGATAGCTGTACTCGGTCATATGCTTGCGGATTTCCGGCGGCGTGACGTCCGGATTGGGGTAAACAAGAAAGAAGCGGATGTCACGCCCGGCATATGTTTTGCAGATTCTTCGAAGGGTCGGCGCGTACCGGTTGGAGACGGGGCAATCGGTGCGCACGAAGATCAGAACGGTTCCGCGGGAGTCGGTGGAGACCGGGTCAAGGGGGCTGCCGTCCAGGTCATATGCCTGGTGCGTCGTCCGGCAGGAGAGCGTTCCCAGGGCAAGGCAGAAGAAACCGGAAGCGATCAGGCATTTCTGGAAGGTATGAAGCATTCTTTTCTATCTCCCGCCTGACCATACCTCTTTTTCCCCCCCGTGGCACGGGCATCCTGCGCACCCAAAGTAGCCGTCCACCTCCGGGGGATGCGGTGGCTGAGAGAGATGAAGATCTGTCAACGGGGAGCGCCACGCGCTCTGGAACACGGTTCCGTACGTTGCCCTGTCCTTCATCTTCCCAGCCGCTGCATCCATGCCTACTATAAAAAAAATCACCCGGCGGGAAATCCCGCCGGGTGATCTGAGATCAGTAATTTGAAACCGGTTACTTCATTCGTCTGCGCAGGAAGAGCGCCAGACCGCCGAGGCCGAGCAGCGCGAGGCTCGCCGGTTCAGGCACGGCATAGAACCGAACTTCGCCCAACCCAACGTCCCAATTTGTGCCGGCATAGTTCCAACTGAGATTGTCGTTGGGGTTCGCCACGCGGATGATGACATACGCAGCATCCGCGCCGCCGAAGGGAATCTCCTGCGACAGCACTGCGGGGAGGTTGTTGATGTCGGTGATTGTCATCGTGTTCGCCTGGTTCAACGTCAACAGCGAGAGTGATGTCCAGTTGCCCTCGGTATCGCTGCCCCAACCGCCGGCTCCACCACCGGTGGTGGTGTAAAGAACTTCAATATCCTTCAAGCCTTGCGAAGTCCAACTATGGCCGGGAGCGGCTTCCGGGTAATTCCATACATGCATATCCGCCAATGCATGCGTGCCACCCAGGTTGAACTCGATCCAGGGACCATTGGGCGTTCCGGAGAAGCGTTCGGGAAAGGCGGCGGGCTGAGGATCGGGATGCTGCGGGTTCGGCAATAACCCGGTTTTATCATTCACATCAAAAGGTGAATGGTGTGCGCCATTGGGATTGATGCCGGATCCGTCGATCATATGGATGCCGAAACGAATGTCGTTACGTTCGGTGCTCTGACGCTGGCTCACCATGCTGGTCGTGTTCCAGGTAGTTCCGGTGTCACCTACGAACCCGCGCGAAGTGGACGGCGTCGCCCATGACGACATGGCCGTGCCCGACAATACCAACGCACCCACAATAAGTATTTGCTTCTTCATTACGTATCTCCTCTCGCTTCCTGCTTCTCTAGCTCGTTGCTCCTAAAAGGGTGTGGACTCAATCCACTTGTATACTTCCAGAATTCGTACGCCATTAACCTGAAATGGGCGCGCCGGGTCAAGGCAAAAGGGGCTTTTTTTACTGACTTATTAACAGGTTGCGGGAAGTCAGACTTGTCAATTTTGACAAATGCCAACGTAACATCCGCGAATAAAGACTCTACCTTCACACGCAAGGTAGCCGCTCACCTCCGGGGGGCGCCGCGCGCTCTGGAACACGGTTCTGTACGTTGCCCTGTCCTTCATCTTCCCAGCCGCCGCATCCCCCGGAGGTGGATGCCTACTATAAAAAAACACCCGGCGGGAAATCCCGCCGGGTGTTCTATTATCAGGAATTAGAATTCGGTTACTTCATCCGTCTGCGCATGAAGAGCGCCAGGCCGCCGAGGCCTAGCAGCGCGAGGCTCGCCGGTTCGGGGATAGGATAGAATCGGACCTCCGACAATCCCGCGTCGTTATTGGCGCCGGGTTTAGGACCTGTACGATTATAATTTTCAGTGCTGTCGGTTAGAATAATCACATATCGCGCCGTGGCTCCGCCAAAGTCGATGATATCCGTAGCCGCAAAGTCCTCCACAAAGCCACAGCATGAACCACTCATGTCGGCAGCCAGAACAGTGGGCCCGGTCAGTGAAGTCCAATCGCCGAACGTGTCACTTCCCATTCCCCCGGCGCCACCACCCACAGTGGTGTATAAGATCTCGACATCTTGCAAACCCATGTTCCCCCAGGAGGGCCACGAGCCTTCGCCGTAGTTCCAGACATGCATGTCATCCAACGCGACATTCGAACCAAGATCGAATTCAGCCCATGGCCCGGCCGGCCTTGTGGCGAAGCGATCGACGTCGGCGAGGGGATCCACTCCTGAGCTCAGCCACATGGTGTTGGGATCGGTGCTTTCGTGCAAATCTCCGCCTGCGAGAATGCCATTCCCGTTGATCATGTCGGCCTTCGTTCGCGTTCCATGCTCGGCATTCACGTTGACGCTGACCACGCTGTCGGTGTCCCAATCGGTCCCGTCATCGCCGACAAAGCCGCGATCCGTCGATAGTGCCGCCGAGGACGACATGGCCATCCCCGTCGATATCAATGCGCTTACTGCAAGTATTCGCTTCTTCATTTACGTATCTCCTCTCGCTTCCTGTTTAATCTATTCCGTTGCTCCTGCGTATATGGTCTCAAACCATTTGTTCATTTACCAGCAATTTGTACGTCATTTACCTGAAATGGGCGCGCCAGGTCAAGTGCAATAAGCATGTTTACTACCCTGACTCCTGACTTATTAACAGGTCCTTGGAAGCTGGGCTCGTCGCTTGACAAATATTTGATCAATTCCCCCACCTTACACCGATCCGTCGCGCAACCTCCGTGCTCTCCTTACAATAAGAGTGTGAAATATGCGGGCGAGGCGACTTCCGATTCGATTCCTGCTTTTTGTGTCTTTTCGTGCCTTTTCGTGGCTACTCCCAGCTTCATCGTCGCCGATCGGAAGTCTTGGCGACTTCCGCTACACGGGAAGGCTGTTTCGTGTATTTCGTGGTTCAACAATCCATCAACCCAATCGCGGTAATCTCTTCTCCGTTCCCTACCCTTACACGGTGCATTGGCTCCGTTTTTTGAACAGAAGGCAACGAAGAGAACGAAGGGATTGGAATTCAACCCAGAATCACAACTTAGTTTCCTTCGTTGTCTTCTGTTCAAAATCCGTTTCACGGTGGGTTGGTTCCGTTTCTTGAACAGAAGACAACAAAGAGAACGAAGGGATTGGATTTCATCCCAAAATCACAACATAGTTTCCTTCGTTGTCTTCTGTTCAAAATCCGTGCATTGGCTCCGTTTTTTGAACAGAAGGCAACGAAGAGAACGAAGGGATTGGATTTCATCCCAGAATCACAACTTGGTTTCCTTCGTTGCCTTCTGTTCAAAATCCGTTTCACGGTGGGTTGGTTCCGTTTCTTGAACAGAAGGCAACGAAGAGAACGAAGGGATTGGATTTCATCCCAGAATCACAACTTAGTTTCCTTCGTTGCCTTCTGTTCAAAATCCGTTTCACGGTGCGTTGGTTCTGTTTCTTGAACAGAAGGCAACGAAGAGAACGAAGGGATTGGAATTCAACCCAGAATCACAACTTGGTTTCCTTCGTTGTCTTCTGTTCAAAATCCGTTTCACGGTGCGTTGGTTCCGTTTTCTGAACAGAAGGCAACGAAGAGAACGAAGGGATTGGAATTCAACCCAGAATCACAACTTAGTTTCCTTCGTTGCCTTCTGTTCAAAATCCGTTTCCGGTTCCCGTATGGAGATTATTCGGTTCGCCTCGAAAGGCCCGGGGAGTTCCTGCTTTTGTCCCGATGGCCAGGCGACTTCAATCTTGTCGACGACGCCGGCGTCGCCCAGCCCGAAATAGAGAGGGGCCAGGCTGTGCGAGAGATATCCCGACTGGCCGTCGTTGACTTTCATGTAAGTTTCTCCGCCTGCCTGGACCGTGACCCTTGCCCCCAGGCCGTCCCGGTTGGATTCGGTTCCCTCGACGTCGACCTTCAGATAGTGAATAGCCTTTCGCGCCGAGAGATCGCTCACAAACACCAGGGGTTCGGTGTTGAACTCGGCCGCCACGATGTCCAGGTCCCCGTCGTCGTCTATATCGAAGATTACCGACGACCGGGATCCGCGGGGTGACATCATCGTCAATGTTTGATCGGTTCCGCTGCAGTTCGGGTGATTTTTGTCCGCGCCGCCGCAGTCGAGTTCAAACCAGGGAATCTCCTCGCCATCCTCGGGCCTCGGTTCGATGCCCAGGAGAAACTCGCTGTCCAGGAATTGCCGGCCTTCATTGTTGAGGAGCAGGGAGTTCACCCCGTAGCGGAACGGATAGTTCATGCTCGAGGCAATGAAAACGTCATCGAAACCGTCGGCATTCAGGTCGCCCACGCTGAATCCCCAGGGCCAGTAGTTCTCCGCGCCGATGGCGTCTGAGATCTCCTTGAAGGTGCCGTCCCCCTGGTTCTGAAAAAATGCGTTGCCGCGAATGCTGGGGATTCCCTCGAGTCTCAACAGGGATGCCGGCCACGCCGCGCGGTTCTTCTGTTTTTCCAGCTCGGGACCGATATCAGCGGCCATGTCCGAATGCATATCGGTGACGTACAGATCGAGATCGCCGTCGTTGTCGTAATCGAATGCCTTTACCCCCATCGACCCCCAGGGGGTGGCGGGAAAGAATTCCCTGCTTTTCCTCTCAAACCGTTCACCATTGAGGTTCTGATAATATTGATCGTGTCCCTGCATGTTGGCCAGGTAGATATCAATCCATCCATCCCCGTTGAGATCGGCTGCCGCGGCATCGCCGTTCCAACTCTCGTCCACCAGTCCGGTTTCTTCCGTCACATCGGCAAAGCGATTTTCCCCCAGGTTCCGGTAGAGACGGCTGGTCTCCGTGCGCTCCGGCTTGATGTGTCCGGCGAAGGCATCGGTGAAGGCCTCGTAAAACTCGAAGTCACCCGCTTCGTGAAGGAGGGTGGTAGGGTCATCGGCCACTCTTCGTTTCCGGTCCGTTGTAAAAACGCCCACGTTGCACAGGAAGAGATCAAGCAGGCCATCCCGGTCGTAATCGAAAAACACGGCGGCTGACGGGTGTCCGGCATAATCGAGCCCGGACGAGGCCGAGATGTCGGCAAAGCGTCCGGCCCCGTCGTTTTCGTACAGCCGGTTGGGGGAGCGGAGGCCGGTCACGTACAAATCGGGATCCCCATCATTATCGACGTCTGCGAACGTGGCGCTCACCCCGATCCGTCCGGCATCGGCCACTCCGGCGCTGCCCGTGATATCTTCGAACCGTGCGTTGCCCAGGTTCCGGTAGAGCCGGTTTGAGCCGGCCTGGTTCGAGAAGTAGATATCCAGCAAGCCGTCTCCGTCGACGTCGGCAATGATCACGCCGTTCCCGTGGTCATAGTGTGCGGGTTTATAGCTCCTTCCCGCGTCGTCTACGATCCGGTGCCGGAAATCAATGCCGCTGATCGCCTGGCGGTCGACGAAGCGGAAATCGTGGAAGGCTTTGAAGCGGTTGGTGGTGGCCCGCTGTGCTTCGGTGCGTTGCTTCAACCACGCGGGGCGGGGTTCAATCCTCCCGCGGGAAGTGGGCGGGGCTTCTTTTGCCAGCCCCTGCACTGTGACGCGGACCGCTTCCACGCCCTCATCCGTCATTCCGTCGAAGTATCCCCGGATCCTGCCCGCTGCGTCCACCACCATCAGCTTGGGACTATGAAAGAGTGGAGACGCGCCGCCGGGAGGTGTTTCGCCTACATCAAGCTTGAATCCGGTTTTGCTCAATTCCCAGATTGCTTCCCGGCCGCCGGTGAGAAAGTGCCAGTGCCCCGGATCGGCTTCGTACGCTTTGGCATACGCGCCCAGGACATCCGGCGTGTCGGTTTCCGGATCCACCGAGAAACTGACCAGCCGGATGACTTCCCATGCGGGCGTCGATTCCAGTTTTTCCTGCAGCTCACCCATACGCCGGGACTGTTCGGGGCATGTATTCGGACAGGTGGTGAAAATGAAGTTCGCCACCCATACTTTCCCCTTCAGGTATCGAGTTCCGAATTCATGGCCCCCCTGGTTCGTAAAGGCAAAGTCGGGCACCTCGCCCAGTACGCGGGGTTCCGCTTCGTGGGTCTCGGCCGGTACCTCCCGGACGTGGGCCGATCCGGCAAGGAGTACGGCCAGGCCGTATGTGAGCATCGTGGTTCTGTGGAAATTGTGGAACGTCGTCATGGTATATCCATCGATTTCAGCCACTTTGAGCCGTCCTCTCTTGTCATGGCGATCAGGCTCCCCGATACCAAGGGGAGCAGTATTCCGCAAATCTGCTAATACCTCAACTTATACTTCGGATTCAGACTCCGGCAAAAGACTACGACGAAGACTGTGACAATCACTTCCTTTGATCTCACATATTGATTCTTGTGCTTGCGATTCGGTTGAACAGAGATGAACA